>Ga0105050_10004793_pt1 | contig 17757 bp, 21 predicted proteins | sample FRY01_FD_78088 | JGI IMG/M metagenome (GOLD analysis project Ga0105050, IMG submission 78088) | Freshwater microbial communities from Lake Fryxell liftoff mats and glacier meltwater in Antarctica - FRY-01 | ecosystem: Environmental > Aquatic > Freshwater > Ice > Glacier meltwater ... | reverse complement strand
TTATCAAAGGAGAAAAACTAAGTATATACTATTCTTCCTCTTCGTCAACTTCTTCATCTTCACTATCCTCACTTTCTGTACTCTCTTCCGATTCATCACTTGAATCATCGAAAGTATCAACCGCTTCCTCTAAACCTGTGGCTTCTTCGTCTGTTACTTCTTCGCTCATGATGTAAACAAATTAAATAATAACAAGGGAATTATATCACTAAAACAAAAAACACCAATTAAGGTGTCCTTTGCGATGTTAATAACCCTCCTACCTCTCTAGTTACAATGTCTAGTTGAGTCTTTTGGTGTTTAAGCTCTACTCTTTGGGCTTCTAGTTGGTTTTGTAGATCACTACGAACAAAACTAGAAAGAGTTGAAATTATCCCAATGATTATTAATATCGACAAAATAAAAGTTGTTTGTTTTATACCTATTTCTTATTCCACCTCGGAAGAGGACAGGAACCAAAAAAGTTCTTAAAGCTCCTGTTCTTCTTACAGTCTTCTAATAATTGTTCAACCCTAAACAAATTCTTATTCCCTGCTGTCATAGGATTACTGTTCAACCTAATAGCAACCAACTTAGCTGTTATAGGTTTATACTTTGTGTTCTGTCTTTCCTTGTTAATAAAGTAAACATACTCCTTAACAAGTTCATCTCTATTGTTCTTACGTCCTATGATTTCGTCGATTGAAGGTAGTTCCATTTGATTCTATTTAATGGTGGATATTCTTCTAGTGGTGCTGAATCTATGTACCGTTGGTAGTCTTCAGTATCAGGTATTTCATAACCCTGCTCTTCCATCCATCTTACTATCTTTTCAATCAGGGTGTTCATCCATACCTTGCTCCTATTCGCCGTAGTCTCCCGTTTAAAGGTAGTTTCACCCCCTACTGAGGTATAGTAGTATTTAGGACAATACTCCTCTAAGAGAGCCGTACGGCATTCCTTAAAGTCTTTCCATGATCTGTTCTGATAGAAGATATATGGAATGATTGCACCGTTAAGGAACTTGTATTGTTGGCTAGAACTAGCTGTGTTCTCTTCTATAATCACATTCTTACCTTCTAGTCGTTCAAAGAAAATCAACCTATGAGTTTCTGACTTAAAGTGAAACATGTTGTCTTTAACTTTTAGATGGTATTTCATAGTTATTCTTTAAATAAAAATCTCTGCTTCTAACAATTCTATTGACTTAATGTATGCTGTTTCATGTTCTCCTTTTTTGTTCTTCTCAACCTTATGCTGAGCATCTCTAAAATCTTTTGCTAACACATAAGATATTCGTATGTCATCTCCACACTCAGGATAGACATATTCATATGTTACTTTATAGGTTTTCATATATCTCTATTTCTATTCTAGGAATCTCTTTATCAATATGTTTTCTAACGACTGCTTCTTGAATCTGTGAATCGTCCTTGAAACATATACCTTCTAAAGAGTCCATTACGATTTTATTAAAGTTGTCCCAGTCCCGTCTTCTTTTGTCCTTGAAGTATAGATCAATTGTTACCGTTAGATCACCCTCTAGGACAGGTTTCTTCCACTGCATTTTAGCTTCCATCTGATACTGATACTTTCTAGCTTTGCCATCATCTGTCAGATATACCGAAATGTATTTCCCTCTACAAACTGTCCTATACAGTGTGTTAGTTGTTAGGGGGTTCCCTTTGAATCTCATATAAGGTTTCTTACCCACGCTTCACCTATACCCTTAACAGGGGTTACTAGATAGCTCGTTCCACCAGCCTTCTGTTCTGTTTTAAGAACTTCTACCTCTATTGCCATATCGTAGCGTGGTACTTTTAGTAATCTTTTCATACCACTAATAAGGTATGTCGTTTAAGTCTATCTCTTCCTCTGTGTATTCTATCTCTGGCACACTTCCATTAAGAGTGAAATCCCCATAGTCATCCATCTCCCAACCTTCTGGGGCGAAGTAGTAGATCTCTACCTTCTTACCTGCAATAATATCCTTTCGTGTCCACACCTTCACTTCCTTTCCTATGTATCCCTCTGATTCATCACCGAATGAATCAACAATCATGTTAATTGATGTCTGGTTGAAGTTAGTATTTTTTGGACCATTCTTAGTGTTGATACTAAACACTGTCTGGTCACCGAACTGACCTGTGATTACTTGTCCAGCATTGAGTATCTTAACTACGCTACCATGTATAATATCTTCTCCCTTTTTTGCGAAATCTCCTGATACACTAATTTTCTTTTGCATCTTCATAGTTTTATTCTTTAATTCTTTTAAATGCTCTCTTAATAACTTGTAAGGCTAGTTTCTGGATAGGGTGTCTATCATTGTAGTCTCCTTCAGAAAGGGTATTGCTTATAAGATACTTGTCTACTACCTTGTTCAACTTTTGATCCATAAACATATCTTGTATATCCTTTATAGTATACCTTCTGTTCCCTTCTCTCGATTCACTAGCTACCTTATACATCTCTAACATTCCCTCCATTGAATCAGTCTCTATATCTATTTCTACAAATCCGTACTGTTCAGTAGGAACGTGTATCTTTCCTTTAAAGGTCATGTTCCAATTCTTCTATGAGTAATTCTATTGTGGGGATGAACCCTTCTTCTTTCTTATCTATATACCATTGTTTTAATACTGGTGCTAGATATTGGTTAAACTTTTGCATGTCTTTTTGGTAGAGCTGAACTGCCACTAGCTCTCATTAAGTCCTCTTGAGCTTCCGACCAAAGCTCTTCTATCGAGTCTTCTTCTAAATAACTCTTGTAGAAAGACTGGAACACTGATGACAATCCTCTAAGCATGTTATCTGCAAAGTTAGGATAATCTGCTTGCACTTTATACATAACAAGTGCAGCGTTAGTGTAATCTTTCTTGTTTAAGAACTCTCGTATCTCGTACTCGATATCTTGTAATTTATCTATTTTGCTCATGTTCGACTATATCTTTAACATTAGTAGTTCCCATGTGTAGATTGACTGAGTCTACAGCAATGGCGTATCTTTCTGTTGCTTCATTGTATTGTACGATAGCTTTATCAAGAAGTTCTGTAGCTGTTTGTACATTCTCTTCGTAGCTTCGTAGCTCTCTCATTTGGTTAGCAAGGTTCTCTGTGATCTTATCAATATCATCATCGACTACGCTTGCTCTTGCTGGCTCTATAAGCATCACATTCAGTTTGTTATCTACATTGCCTACGACTACTGTTACAGCAACTATGAGTAGTATTCCTATGAACGTATACATCTTGTAACTTTTTCTGAACCGACCTTGTGAATTTCTTTTCATATACATATATCTATTAGACTTATTAACTGTTCGACCTTTATAGATAGTATAGTCTAGCGTGTACAGTATGTCAACGCTATATGTGTATAACTTTATATATCAAAAAAGCCCCTGTTAAGGGCTTTAATGTGTTTAGTATCGTACAAAACCTCTAATATGTGGATAGTCCCACGGTATGATTCTTTCCGTGTACTGACCTCTTTTGTAGTTTCCTTCACCGATAATTATTCCCCTCTCATCTATTCCAAATATAACTGCTATATGTTCAGATGTAGAATATGAGAGTAATACTCCGTCTCCTACTTCTGGGAATGGAATGTTAGGTTTTAAATCTTCTGCGTTAGCTGGTGGAAGATTAAGTCCTAGTAGTCTAGCTGTTCTTACACATGAGCAATATGGATTGTCGTCCATATTACAATCGACCTTTTTAGGTTCTTGTAATGGCAGTGAAGGTTCTAACACCTCTACTACTTCTACTACTTGTACCACCTCTAGGACGGGGGTAGCTGGTATCAATGATATCGTATTCACGCCTCCTAGAAGCAGAATTGGCATTGATAACAGTAATGGGGTTATCATCACTATCCCTTTGCTCGTTCCGTAAGCTCTGGTTGGTTCTGTGCTTGTGAGGGCTTAGAAGCCCAGCCGTTTCCAGTCTTCATATCCCCAAGTCTATTTGTGCTTGCACATCGGGTGTCCACTAGACCCTCAAAAACACAGAGAGCAACCGTTTAAAGGAATCAATTAATTATATCAAAATGAAACAGAAAATCCACACTTTCATGTGGATTAACTGTAGTCGTCTTGATCGATCTAGATATATGTATGAGCAAGGTTCCTGTATCTCGGAACAAACTTAGTGTACTAGTATTATTAGATAAGGTCAAATGATCCTCCTTCACCTCCTACCTTCTTTTTAACTGTCCTGTTACGGATAGTCTTAACAACAGCAGAGCTAACAAAGAGGAGAAGTGTTCCTGTAATAGTCGCTCCAAAGTTATCAGTTACTAGTGTTGAGAAGTCACTTGAACTTAGGAATGTTGCTACTCCTAGTATTAAAGTTGTTAGTAACTCATAACCAAAACTCTTGAATCTGATTAGTATTTCTTGATCCATGATTTTATTAATTATATTAATGGTAATAGTATAACAAAAAATCACCCGTTAAGGTGATCTTCTGCTTACTTACATAATGAGAAACACTATGTAAGTACATTGTAACCATGCTTGAGTATATCCACAAGTGGATAACTAGTTACAAGCGTTAAGTGCCTGTGAGTATGCTGATGAGCTAACTGCTCCCCAGATAATACCTGGCTGACTTAGTTGCCATGGTCCTGAGATACCTACAGCGTTGAATCCTGAAGCGTATCCGTTAGACATAAGCCATGACTGAACTGCTACTCGGTTTCCACCGTAATATGCAGGAGGACATTGTGGTCCTGCTGGTACTGGTGGGTTCTGGATAGCTTCAACTTGGCTTGTAAGCTCTGCTACTTTGTTAGTCAAAGTAGTAAGAAGTGCTTGCAACCATGAAGGTGTGTCGTCTACTGAACCTGATCCGCTTCCGTTTGAACTACCAACTGTTTTAAGAGCTGATGAAAACGACGCAGTTGCAACAACATTAGATGAACAGTCGATTGCTCGGAAGCCTCCGAAAATTCCACTAGCCTTTGTGTTCACTGTGTATGTCCCTGTGTTTGGTGGGAATTTAAGTGAACGATCAATAAAGTGTGTTCCCTCTTGAAGTCCGAGGTTTCCACCTACTGACTCACATTTTGGTGACTGAACTGATCCAGCGATATTAGTTTGGAAGAACTCAACTGTTTCAGTTGGTCCAACAACAACTCGGAAAGTAGCGTTTACAGTCTCGCCCCCTTCTCCTTGATATGTTGTCTGTCCGTCTTCAAACTCAATGTGAGTGATCGTAGCAGCGTCTGCTGTGAATGCGAATACTGCGAAAGCAAATGCACTTACAGTAAAGATTTTAATAAATTTACTCATATTTTCATTTATAAATGAACTAATAAATTCTACCAAAAGGGCAGAATACTAAGCAAGACGTAACTCACCCAGTGTTCTAACCTCTACATAGAAGACGACTGAGAACCCAATCCCTTACACATTCTTATTGAGGTTCCTATTACGCAAATAGTCTCCTAGTCTGTCTAGTGCCATAGCTAACTGTTCTAAGGCATATGCAAGGGTACTGTTGTAGGCTAATACATTCTTAGCATACTTCCCTGAAAGTAAAGGCTGTGGGTCTATAGCAACCCAAGTATTATTCTCCCACTTTTCTAACTGGAAATGAAGGTGATCTGCACTTGAATAGCCTGTTGAGTCAGCCCACCCTATGAGAGCACCAGTTGGTACGAAGTCTCCTAGTGAGGGTTGATATCCTAGTAGGTGTTCATAAATATGCCTAAACTTCTGTACTCCAACCATACTTACGATACGAACATCTAGCCCTGTTCGTGGGTTAGTATCCACGAACTCTACTATCCCTGCCCTTGAATTGTATACCTCCTGCCCTCTGTATGCCCTGTAGTCCACTCCTTTATGTCCTACAGCACTATAGACCGACTTGTATCCTCTAGGTGGTTTGAGACCATTACAGGTAATAACGTGGTTTTTACCGTCTAGTGATACGCACGCTTTGTTTTCTCCGAACTTCTGATTGACTCTAGTATCTACTGGTAGAGGGTTGTGAAAAGGTTTTATTTCCATAATTTTATTATATTTAAAAAGATATCAACAAACCAGTATCGTACTTTTGGGATTTGTTGTGAAGTAATCATTACATTATACCCATAATCTATAAATTTGTAGTCAGTAGAGAGTCTTTTTATAAAGTCACCATCAAATGAGTCTCTGTAATTATCAAACGCTGTGTGTTCTGAAGCAATACGCATAAAGGCATGGTTGGGTGACAAGTCTGTTCTGCCATAGATACCTTCACTTGGAGTTGTCCATGCAAAACCACCTACATCAAGCATGTTATCCCCAAAGTCTTTCTGCATAACTCTCTCATAACTAACTGTAATACGTTTAATGAACTGTTCTGCTAACCATTCCATTTCCTCAGTTATCCCACTATGGTATTCATCTTGTGTCATTCCTTCAGTGAAAGGAAGCAAGTGTTTAGGCAATACTCCATACCTATGAACAGCGTCACAAGGAGCCTTGAGTGAGTTTCCTCTTAGTGGATCTGTCCCTGACTTTATTGCTATAAACCTGTCCGATAGCTCACATTTTCCACTAAAGAAGTAACCGTTGTCTATAAGCCATTCTTCTATTTCTGGAATGAAGAGTCCTTTATCTAGCATGTAGTTGAGCTTTGTCTCTAATATATTAAGGACACTTCTACTAGCACAGTCCATTGTGTCAAAGTTTTCATTCTTTTGTGACTCACCTCCAGGAAGATACTTCAAGCGTTCATTAACAGGTATCTCAGCAATACATGTTAGTGTGGGACCAAAACCACCAAGTGTGTAGTCCTCTTCTGATATTTCTAATACCTCACGTTGAAGGTCAAGCCCAAAGTTTTTCATAATATCAAAGCAATTAAAGCACCTATTACTCCTAGTGATATAGTCCCCACAAGAGTATAAATAATCTTAGTGCTATTATCCCAATTTACTGATCTTTTGCCAATCTCAGCTTTCCACTGACTATCCAATTTAATATATTCATCAAATTTCCTTAGATGTTCCTCTTGTTTTACTTCGAGGTGATCTATGCTTTTTTTAACTTCATGGATCTCTCCCATAATATTACTGTGGGTCTTAGCTGTCTGGTTATGAGATTGTGTTATTAGATCAGCAAGTTTGCTGTCTATAACTGATTCTATTTTATTAAGTATTTCTTCGTTAGTAGGCATTGTAACATTTTATTTAATAAATCTTGTTAATTTCCAATTATAATCCTGCGACTCCCTGGCGTTGCGACCCCTTTATTTATAGCCCAGATAATCTCTGTAACAGAAGGTGTACCGTCATTACCTGACGTTGGCTTCATCCACACAAGAGTCCATAGGAACTTCCCTGTGAGGTCTCCTGTTACTCCTGTCATAGCACTAAGGTTCGTTGTAGTAGAGAACCCAGTAGCGATTGAAGGTGGAACAGTAGCGCTTGTGTTAAGTCCTATTGCTACCTCTAGTGAGGAGTTACCTGCAGTTGTCGAAGCTATTTCAAGCCAGCTATCATCTACCAAATCTATAGAGCCTACATCCCATGCTTTAGAAATCCAGTATCCTTCATCGGTATATCCTAACGCTGGACGTAGTGCTACAGTGGCTCCTATCCATGAGTTATCGATGGAATCTGAAGAGAGATTAAATGCCCCTGGGTCTTCTGGGTCTGACACACTAAGGTCATAACCAATAGCCACAGTTCCATCAGTTCCATCACTCGCTGAAATTTGAACGAGGTTAGTGTCATATCCAGTAGGGGCTGTGTACGTTGCTGTATTTGTATGATCGTGACCTGAAGCTGCTATAGACAAGATAGCCGTACCTGCTGTTCCGTTGTGATCTATTGAAGGAGAGTTAGCATCTGCGGTATTACCTCCTTGATCCGTTGTTGTAGTTACATCTATTGGTGTAGTAGTGTCCACTCCTGAGAACGCCATAGCTACTGCAATCGTATCTGTGTCTGCTCCTCCTAGTCCACTCAAACTAACTGTAGTATCAACAGTCGCTCCCATTATTTTATAATAAACACCCAGGTCTACATCGTTACTATCATCCTGGTGAAGGTCTACAATTTCAGTCCAACCAGTACCAGAGGATACAGCCATATCAAAATCTACATTGTCATTGTCACCGATAACATAGGCAATGATTACAATATCGTCCTCTGCAAGCCCTGTTAGCCCAGTGAGGTCTAGCACAGCGTCTCCACCGTTGTCTGTGCTATCAGAAACAGAATCACGGAAGGCTATTCCTCCACCACCTCCACTTCCCGAAAGCTCAAGAGCACCTGCGTTATCCGTAGTTGTTGCATGTGTTCCATGATCCCAATCTGAAAGATCGTGTGTATGATTGTCTGAAGACACTCTTTGAGTAGAAGTTGAAATGTCTCCTGTAAAGAATCTGAATGTATTACCAAAAGCATATAATCCTTCGGTTGTACTAGCGTATGTTCTATTTCCATATTCTTGAAAAGTTGTAAGTCCTGTAATAGCACTTGAATAAACACCTATTGAAGATGTTGCTGTTTCTGTTGTAGTTGTTGCTGTGAAAGCTCCTGAAGTAAAAGCGTCAATTCCTGTCTCAAATCCTATTGCAAAGTTAGTCTCACTTGCAGTATTAGTAACCTCTCCATTCAATGTAGCAGTAGTATCTGTCACTGCTGTAGATATAGCGGTAATGGTAGTTGGAACAGCAAGGGTATATGTAATATCTAACTCTGCAACTTCAGCAGTATTACCGTCGTATGATGTTGCATTTTTGTTGTTACCAACTGGAGTTGTTCCATCATCGACTACAAGTACACACATATCCTGTCCAGTAGCCCAGCCTCCTCGATCTACAACCTCCTGAACAGCAGTAACGATACTGTCCGATACTTGATCAACATCATTAGTCCAAGTTCCAGGCTGGTCAAAAACAGTAAACGCTGTAGTAGTAGCTCGTTGTCCTGGTCTTCCAGTTGCGTCATCTGCAAAGGTTATACAATCGTCAGAAGCCTCCATGTGTATATTCAATAGAATTGCCTCGTTTGAGGTAGACTCGGAGTTAAGAGTAAGAGTAGCTGTATTTATGGTTGAATTAGCGGGAATAGCTACTGTTTGAAATCTAAATCCTGCAACAATAGCTTTATCACCATTAGCAAAGTCTGATCCTACTCGTACTCCTATAGAAGTACCGTCAAATCCTGTAGTGTCTATAGCACTACTGTAAGCGTCATCAAGACTTGCTCCTATTATTTCTGCAACAGTTACAGCGTGTGCTTTATTTATAACACTAGCTAATCCAATAGACCTTTGATCGTTAAATGCGTTTATTGTTGTAGTAGCACTTTTTGTCCTCATCCAAACACCATCCTTTTCCTCGAAAGGAATACCTAGTGATACTTTCATTCTTACTTGGTTTTCTTCCCGAACAGTAAAGTACCGAGTGTTTCGTGTTCTCTTAGAGATAATTTCATCTGGTAGTATTCCCATTTCTTCTTGGTAAAAGTATTGGACTATCTTTGCTCCTGTTTTTACCTCGTCCCTTCCAAATCCAATTACCTCGTCAATTAGTTGATCGTGAACTATCAAGGCAATTTCAGCTTTTAGAACAAGACCAGGTGGGGTAGGATTTACAACATCTTCAACTAGATCAACCGCAGCAAAAGCCACAGGAATTGTGAAGAGCATTACTATGTATATTCCTATTTTTTTGAATAATCCTTTGTTGAACATACTAGTCTACCCAGTTAAAGGTGTAGCACACATGGAACCATGTAGGTGTGTTTGCTACGCTCGTTATTGCAAGGTCAAGCTCCTCTCCTGCTGCGAGGGTAGTATCGCCATTAAGTGAAACGTCTTCTGCTTCTCCTATTGCGGGAGCAAGGTCTACAGAGTCAACATCTGCGGGTGTACCGTCATCTACCTGCAACATGAAGGTCACTGTCTGATCGCTCTCCGCCCATATTTCAGTAATAAGTTGATTGTTTGCTGTTTTATTCGCCCAAAGTCCGAAGTCATCCGCTGCTGTTGGGTCTTCTATAAAAGCACATTTTGTATCTGTTTGGTCTGCGTCTAATATATTTGCGTGGGTTATAACATCTGTTGCTGTGAATGTTGAGGTATCTATGTTTACAGTGAAGCCTGATCCTGTTGATCCTCCTGTGAGTGTTCCTGTTGTTACCAGAGATGAGTCTCCTGGATAGCCTGTTACGTTTGTAAGGACTCCTGATGATGGGGTTCCAAGAACAGGGGTTATAAATGTAGGTGAAGTTCCGAATACTGCTAGTCCTGATCCTGTCTCGTCTGTCAGAGTCGAAGCTAAGTTCGCAGAAGATGGTGTAGCAAGCCATGTTGCCATGCTTGCTCCAAGCCCTGATACTCCCGATGATATTGGAAGCCCTGTTACGTTTGTTAGTACCCCAGAGGCAGGTGTTCCGAGAGCAGGTGTTATAAATGTCGGAGAGTTGTTAAAGACTACCAACCCTGATCCTGTTTCATCTGTTACTGCCGAAGCGAGGTTTGCAGAAGAAGGTGTTCCCCACCATGTAGCAATTCCTGTTCCTAGAGATGTTATGCCTGTACCTCCGTTAGCGACTGGAAGTGTTCCTGAGACATGCGTAGTAAGTCCAACCTTGCCCCATGATGAGACTACTCCTACTCCTCCTGAGATGAGAGTGTTACCGGTTGCTACTGCTAATAGTTCTCCTATTGTTCCTGCACCAGTTCCTTGTAGTAAGTCCCCTGTGCCTATCGCCCCACCTCCGAAGTTATTGCCGTCTATCGTTCCTGTCCAGTCGCCTGTAGCGTTAAGGGTTACAACACCACCTGTATATGTAAGTCCTGTTGAAAATGTTGTCGTTGCTGTGCTGTATACGAGTCCTCCATTAACTCCAAGCCCTCCATTTGCAAGGGAAGGTAGGTGTAGAGGTGCATTGATTGTTGAACTAGCACTTGTTGTAAATCCTCCTAGGAGTCCTAGGGTTGTTGAGGTAGACACTCCGTAGGCTGGTTGATCTGTCCATGAGAATGTTCCACCACCTCCTGCTGGAAGGTTAGTACAGTTCGTACAATCAATTACTGGTTGAGCTACTGAAGCCCATGCACCACCAACTGAGATGATTACATTGCCAGTTGTTTCTGTAAGTCCTGCTATGAGGGTTAGTTCTGTATCGAGTGGTTGTAAACTAAGCTCTGCTGGTGTCTGCCATGAGAAGTTAGAACCTGTTGAATCGAAGGTGAGTATGTCGTTATCTACTGCAACCTCATCTGCGTTTAGATCATCTTCCACAATAACTCCTGAAGCTATGACTGAAGCATTACCCACAGAGGTTACATCCCCTGTAAGGTTTGCGTTTGTTGTTACTGTAGTAGCTAAGTCTACTGTTATGTTATCTGGTACTTGAGAATCTATAACAGACCCTATTATGTTTGCAAAAGCTAAGTTAAGTGAGCTTGTAGCTATATCTGACCATGCTGTACCGTTCCAATAGAATAGATCACCAAGAGTATTTGTTATTGTAGCAACATCTGAGAGACTTTCTATACTGTCGTTTGTTATGTCATCATCTGTTAATGCTCCGTCTAGGTTAGTGAATACATTTGTTACATCAGTAAGCTGTGTTTCTAGGTGTGCTTCAGTTGTAAGTTCACTCTCTAGTATAGGATCGAAGGTTACTTCTCCTATAGCAATATCTGTTCCAAGATCAGATGTTACGTTTCCATTCACGTAGGTTAAACCATCTGAGAATGTAGTTGTTGCGTATGTTCCCACAAGACCTCCGTATGTAGTCAACATGCCATTAGCAAGTGTTGGTAAGTGAAGTGGTGCGTTTATAGTTGAACTAGCGGTAGAAATGAAGCCGTTAAGGAATCCTAGAATTGTAGATGTTGATACCCCGTACGTTGGTTGGTCTGTCCATGCAAAGACCCCTCCTCCTGCTGCGGAATTATCATCTGTACAAATAAGGTTTCCCGAAGCGTCTACTGTTAGAGCACCTCCGTTAGCATTACCTGAACAATCATAGGCTCCAAAGTCTATTGTTCCATCTGCTCCATTGACTGCAATAGCATTAGTTATCGTGTCCGATTGAACTGCAAAGTCTACATCATCACCAGTTGAATTTATTGTGAATGTGCTTACAGTATCCTGCACAGCATCGAACATGAATATCCCTCCTGCTTGTGCATAGATTCTATCAGCCAAGAAGACTATGGATGTGTCAGCATCTCCATCGTGTTGTAGGTTCTGTTCTATCAATACAGTGTTTTCAGCAAGCCCTAGTGTATTAAGCGCTCCTCGGTAGATACCCAAGCCTGATTCTGCTGAAAAGGTAAGAGAAGGAGTAGCAAGAAGCCCGTCTGCTAAGAAGAGCTTATCTGTAATAGTCGCTTGTGTTGTTGATGATCGGTCAAAGTATGATGTAGTTGAAGCTACGATTCCTGCAATGAACTTTGTTGCTGTAGATGTTGCTGATCCTGTTATCCCAAACCCTAAGGCTTGAGAATAAGAGAAGTCAAAGCCATCTATTCCACTTCCTGTTGCGTCTGATCCATCACAAAGGTCAGCACTTCCAGTTATTTCTATACAAGTGAGAGTAGTGAAGTTATCAGTAGCCGATACATATGCTAGTAGTTCAGTGTCTAGGAATTTTGTAGTAGTTGATAGATCATTTGCTAGGATTGTCCCGTTAAGAATATTGCTCGTTTCAACTGCTCCGACTGCGATAGTCAAAGCTCCACTTCCAGTTACTTCTCCTGTGTGAGTAGCGTTGGTTATCTTTAATGTGTTGGCTACAATCTCGTCCCATTTATCTGCACTCAATACACCTGCATTGTTAGTATCAGCTTGAGCAAGTATTACATCATCAGCTCCACCGTCTGAGGTGATACCGTAAGAGGTTCCGTCTACTGTTCCTGTGCTAAGAGTTGTTGATACGTTCTCAATGTAGTTTCCTATGTTTATAGTTCCTACGTTTGAAGTCCAGTCGAGGTGTTCGTTAGCTATGAATCCCACCAGGAGATCATGGTTAAGTGTTGAAGTAGCTGTTCGTACAAAGTCATAGATTGCATTACTGGTTGCAAGTATTGTTGTTGCTCCGTCTGCGATAGCACCAGTGTCTACATCGAAGTCTGCTGTGTTTAGAGTTATGAAATCCCCTGCTGTATAGAGTCCGTCTGCTGTTATATTTTGCCCTGATAGGGTTAGATCAACGGTTACTGAGTCTGATACGGTTGCAATAGCATGAAGATCAGAGGTCTGCACTTCTGCATTGAGTGTATTAACTGCCCACGATAACCCTGTTCCTGCTGTGATTCTTGTTGAAGGTGTATCAAAGAAGTTGTTCCAGTTAGTTGAGGAAGCTGTGAGCATAGCTCCATATCCAATGTCATACGCTAGTGCAAGTGTTCCTGTTGTCGTTAATGGTGTACCTGATACTGTCCACCCTGTAGGGACTGTCTGAGCGACACTTGTCACTGTCCCTGTATTATTTGTATATCCTGCACTTGTATTCTCTGCTTCTGTCCATACGTCAAAGGCACCTTCTGCATTGCCCGAAGCGTCTACACCGAGGATTGCATTACCTGCGGAAGCATTTGTTCCGTTACCAGCCAAGGCTGTTGCTGTGTCTGCGTTTCCTGTGAGGGTTCCAGTTACTCCTCCTGTTGCGTGGAGTATTCCTGTAATCGTTGAACTTGCTTGAGATAGAAAACCATTATTGAAAAGTGTTGTGATTGTTGTTGTTGGAGCAAGGAATCCTGCTACTGTCACTTCCCATGCTTGACCGAAAGAGGCTCCCCCTCCTCCTGTAGCGTCAGTACCCCATGAAGGTATACCAGCAGATAGTTTAAGTACGGTCCCATTTGCTCCTACTCCTAGATTGACTATCTGACCACTTGAGTTGAGGTAATACACATCTCCAGTTGCGTCTGTTGAGGTTGATACGTCTCCTAGATCACCAAATACTGTTGCTCCACTTCCACCTGCACCTAGCCCAAGAGAAGCTGGTGTCACCCAGTCTGAGTCTGTGCCATTAGTAGTAAGTATCTCACCGCTTACTGGAGTGGTTCCTACTTGTATTGAAATGAAAGGATCACCAAAAGCACCTAGTTGTTCCTGTGGAGCAAACCAATCTCTGAAAGAGAAGGCTTTAGCTTCTTCAGCTCTAATGAATATAAGAATAGCAATTGCTATTATGAATCCTATTATAAATGCTTTTATCGCTAGTTTATTCATTATCCTATGTACTTAACCTCAAAATCCTTACCAGAATATGCTGCTGGTAAAGCACTACTAAACGTGATGGTCTTCCCTGCGTATGTAAAGTTTGGAAGTTCAGCTATTTCTTCTCCGTTGAGAGAAAATCCAACGACAAACCATATAGCTGAACTCACAGTATATGCAGTGTTAGAGCCATTTATTAGCCCTACTGGCTCCTCTGTATGGAAGAGAGTCTTAAATGACTGTCGTATTCTCATATCACTTACACCACCGCCACCAGTTGCTCGTATCTTTTTAAGATCATCTAGCTCTTTTTGTAGGTCACTAATAGCAGAGATATTAAGTTTCTCTTTTTCATCCTCTATTGATTCTAGTTTATCACGTGTCTCTTTTGCTGTTTCTTCTTTTTGTTCTATTGGCTCTGGAATCCTATCTAACAAACGAGCAAAGATAGCGTTCTCATCTGCGTCTCTTCCAGGGTTACCATCCTTCCCTTCTTTAATCTTACGAACCTTATCCCTTATAAAGTTCAAAGCTGTCTCTTGTTCTTTGAAAAGTATCTCTTGTTTCTCTTTCAAAAAGGCTAGAGTATCTTCATTAAATAGCTTGTTATCCCCAATCAAATCAGTCTTATTCTGTTCAATTATCTCATCTAGTTGCTTTTTATGATCTACATTCTGCTTCTGTATTCCTTGAACGAGGTCAACAACATTCTTAAAGAAGGCTAGTATCTGTTCACTTGTTAAGCCATCATTATTCAAATAGGTGAGCATGTCCTGTATAAACTTTGCTTTCTTATCTTTACTTCCAAAGAAAGGCAGAGAATCTTTATCTAGTTTTTTAAGGTTTGAAGCCATATTGTTATTGTTATCTATCCTGTCTGTCTTGTTAGTGACTTTTCTTCTGGCATGTGGTATTAATTGGTTATGATTTTAAATATATTTAAGTTTATAGGTTGGTTGATTGGTGTAGCTATTGTCTTTATCTTTGGGTTTTTGTTCAGTATTTGGATAGCAGTATTAACAACTCTAATTATATTTGGTAGTGCTCTCATAGTTTCAGAATACTCATCACTTTAATACTCCTGGATTACCCTCTATCAGCTTCGCTAAGTCATTAGCAACTTTTATATCACTTTGGTTTGGGTTACCTCCATATCTCTCAAGTATTCTTCTACCTGATATTGAGGTGTCTGGTGATAGCTCTCTAATTCCTCTTGCACCATCTATAAAGTCTAGTACCTCACCTAGATCATCTGGTGGTATGTTTTTGAATTGTGCTTTCTTCAAAGGATTCTTAACGAATCCCCTTTGTCCATTGTTTTTTGCCTCATCCCTTACAGATTGAAGGAACTTACGACCCCTATCAAGAATAGAGTTAGAAGGGCTAGGACTATTATTACCCAGTGATTTCAGGAAAGCTCTAGTTTGTTCTTCAGGACTTCCTATAATAGCCTTCTTACCTTTCTCAATACCAAAGTTTACGATCTTATCAACAACTCCTGTTGGTGTTACTGCAGGAGAGTCAGCAAATGTCTCAAGGAGTGAGAGTCCTCTAAAATCACCAGCGTCTTTCATCGCTTGTAGTGCTAGAACAGCCTCATCAGTTGCTTGATAACCTGTCAGTCCTTCAAGTTCAAGTAACCAATCTTTTTTACCGTTGTTTAAGACACTCTGGACTGAACTCTTAGCCAATGAAGCGTCTTTAGCGAAGTCACCGCTTTGGGTAAGTTTACCTAAGTGTCGCTCTCCTTCCGTAATAAAATTAGTCAATTCACTATACTGAGTTCTAGCGTCTGAATAAGCTTGTAACTGTGTGTTTCCTGTAACTTCAGGGTCAAATTGTTTCCTTAACTTAGATAAGTTGCCCTTTATGATACGTTCAGCGTTAGTTGTTGTAGTTAAGCCTTGTTTCCCTTTGAATAGCTGTAGTTCTGCATTTGTTCGCACCAAGAAGTCATCTATTTGTGAAATTGTTGGGTTATCACCAAGTTTAAGTAGTCCGTTCAGGTATTCTTCAAGGACTTTCTGCTCACTTGTTGCGAATCTTTCAACATTACCCAATTCATCAACAAAATCATCTGCTAGACCAGTTATATTAGTCTTTACACCTCCGATCTTTTTAAGTTCAGATCCCATTACTTCACCCACTCCTCTACGCATTTTAACAACACTTCCAAAACTATCGCCTATCTTTTCTCCTACTACAGAGATTGCAGGGTCTTTCTTAATATCTACAACAGCCTCCTTTGATTGAGTTAGGAATGATTCGTAAGTAGTAAGTGGATCTTGTAGTCTGTCAGTCCCTTGTGCAAACCTTCGTGCTGACACTTCAAGTTGAGGGTTTACATTCTTACCTGCTAGTGTGGTTTGTATTTTAGTCCTTAGGTTGCTTGCTCCAGTGATTGAATCATCAATCTTAGTAGAAATACTTGTTCCTGCTTTCAATCCATCGATGAGTCCTTCTAGTTTCTTGGTTACATTCTTAATGAAAGCCTTACTTTGCATCGCTCCTGTAACGTCTCCTGAGAGGATTGCAATATTAGCAACTGCGTCTACAGTATCCTTGAAGTCTTGGTCTGTATCATAGAGGGTTGTTGCTCCTTGTAGTGCTTCACTTTCACCTATTACATCTCCTAGCTTCTTTATTGGTGAGTTTTCTGATGTTGCAAGGAAGTTAATACCCTTTCCAAGTCCTTCAAATACTTGCTTAACTCCAGGGACCCTACTTACTCCTGCTTCTATTACGTCAGAAGCTAAACCTGCACCTTGTCCAAATAGCTGAACACCTTTTCTACCTGCAGAAGTGTCTTCCCTCCCTAGTATCTCTCCAAACCTATCAGCCCTTGTATTTGCACTTGTTGCGATCTCCTGTCCGAAGGAAGGTTGTTCTTCAACCTCTTGTGCTACTTGAGCATTAGGGTCTTTTGGTGATCCTGTTGTACGAAATCTGAAGATAGCCTGTTTAGTTTCCTCTTTAGACTTACCATTTTCTATGGACCATTGTAGTATTTGTTTTTCCTGTTCGTTAAATGCCATATTTAAAATTCTGGATTAAAGCCTAGAGTGTTATCAAAGAAATCATTTAACACTTTGTCTTCATCATCAGTGAATGACTTACCTACAGCTCGTTCGTATGCTGTCCTTGTAAGCGTCTGTATTGTCGATAACTCTCGTTTGAAGTCTTCCTCAGACATATCATATCCAACAACAGTCCTGTCTTCTCCTTTCCCTTTATAGATACGTCTCTGTCCTACGAAAGTTGCTGCTGCGGTAAGAGCGTCTTGCTCTGCTTTCTGCAAAGCTCCAAATGTTGCTCCTTGAGCTTTAACATCTATAAGGCTCTGTAAGAATTTCTTTGATATAAACTGTTCAGTTTGACCAATCAAAGCGTCACTATCACCACTGAAGTGATCTTTTGCTCCTTGTGACCCTAGTCCAAGACCTCCTGCGATACCTCCCACAACTCCTCCCACAACTCCTCCTACAACAGTTCCAATTCCTAGGACTATTGATCCTATTCCAGCACCTACCAAAGCACCTCCTACAACTCCTGTTGTTGCCCTAGCTCCAAACCCTGTTGTTCCTCTAG
>Ga0105050_10004792_pt1 | contig 17758 bp, 18 predicted proteins | sample FRY01_FD_78088 | JGI IMG/M metagenome (GOLD analysis project Ga0105050, IMG submission 78088) | Freshwater microbial communities from Lake Fryxell liftoff mats and glacier meltwater in Antarctica - FRY-01 | ecosystem: Environmental > Aquatic > Freshwater > Ice > Glacier meltwater ... | reverse complement strand
CGCCTTGGGCCACGGTCGGAATCTCGGCCCGACCTACAAAGCGATTGTCAATGTAAACCGTTACCGTGCCGGCCAGAAAATCAATGTCGCTTGCATTTTCCACTTCCGCTTCACGGTACACGTAAGAACTAACTAGGGGCGTGGCCACATGGTAGAACTTGCTGGTCAAACTTCCCCGGAAGATGCGAACCATTTGTTGATCGGTGCGACTGGCCAGGCTGACCGGCGCGTCTAATGTGTAGCTAAGACTGGGCGATGCTTCTTGGTTTGCATCCAACATGATCGATGAAAGTGTTTCTATTGGGTTGGACAATTCTAGCTGTTGGTTAACCCCGGCGTATTGATTGAGAGACCAATTGGCGGTGGTCTTCGCTTGGAAGTCGACCGCGTTGCCAAACATGACGTTGGCCGCAATTTGCTGCTTGCGATTGTCATTGTAAAAAGTGGACAGGCCTTCTCCACTCGCATCACTACTCGTACCACTCGGGCCCTGTCGCAAAGGGGCTTGTTGTTGATTTCCTCTCTGTGCCACTTCCTTGCTGCCCAGTGATATGTTAAACGGTGCCAGGCTGGGTCCGCTGGCGCTCAAGAGTGGCGAAGCGGTGGAGAGGGTCAGTTGCACTTGGCTCCAATCTTCGCCGGACATCTGTTGAATCAGTGCGTTGTAGTCGACTTGAACACTGTCGCAATCGTCGGCACCTCGGATCGTATAATTTGGTGACCAGCCACAGTTAGATACCAAGTAATTGAGTTCCACGACCTGGGGGCCGTTCACTAATTTTTCCAAAAAGATAACCGCTTCGTTGACGGTGCGCTGTGCATTTAGAGTCAATTGGTCACGGGATCGTCCCAAGAGATCATGCTGTTTGTTCAGACTTTCTAGTTCCTCTTGTAGTCGAATTTGTGCTTCGGCAACCTCGGTCCGTTGTTCGAATGAAAATTTTGTGAGTTCTCGTAGCGTTTCAGCGTTTAGGACGCCGTTCTTGAGTTCGGTTTGGGCCGACGGCGCTACAAAGTTTTGCAATTGATCCAAGTAGGCTAATTTTTGAATCGCAAGTTCCGTCCCCTTTTGGTTCAAAGCGATAGCCATTTTCGTGCGGGCCATTTCTTCGTCCAGTTTTCGGACTTCCTCTCGAGGTTCTTCACCAACGGCCCGTTGACGAAAGCGAACAGCGCGAACTTCGATTTCGTTCGTCGAATCTGCATAAAGGCTTGTATCGATAACGGTGCCGGGCAAGTTTCCGACAACAATCTCTTGGCTACCTGATTTGCCATCAAGTGCAATCGTGCGAGTGACTAAGGCTTGGCCCCGATAAAGTGTCACACGGGTAACACTGCCAACGTCTGCTTCATCATCAGTGCTTACCTTTGCGAAATCGCAGGAGTTTGCCATCGCGGTTTGCGAACCGTCGGGCTGCCACATAAGAGTTAAGGTTGAAAACAGCAATGCAAACTGGGTCAGTCGGACAAGACGCGGCATACTAGTGATTCCTTGATGAAACCTGGTGATGAACCGCAAACAACGGCTAATTCCGATTGGGGCAAGCAGCGGTCAATAAACGCCGTGAGGTTCTAGAGGGTCAATTATCTTCGCTAAGAATGTTGAAAACGCAAACCTTGAAGAAGCCATTTGATCGACTTGGACGACTTGGACGACTTGGACGACTTGGACGGTCTAGACGGTCTAGACGGTCTAGACGGTCGTTTGGTTCCAAGACGGTCTAGACGGTCGTTTGGTTCCAACACATTCGTGTTAATATTTAGAAAGTGTTGAATGATCGGTTTTTTAAGTCGGCCGTCCCCGCGTGTATGCCTGGGCCGCCAGCTTTGTTGGGAATCGTGGATGGTTATCGTTCGTTCTATTTTGAGGGAAGTCGCACCAATGTCTGAATCCCAGCAAACACTTGGTAAACAACAACCTGTCGGGCGGCACGCGGTGGTTGGCACCTGTTGGGTGACGGCCAGCGGATAGCACTGGGTGGTTGGCACCTGGGTCAGTAGCCAAGTTCCAGGGCGACGTCACCCGCGTCTCGCGTTCCCATTGCTTTCCAGACACTGGGAGAAATACCCGGTGCAACGGTGGCGACATGTCCGTCGCAGTAGGCCACGTTCACACTTCCGCCAGCGTGGAAACTGGACGCCGTTGCAATGGCGGTGCGGCGATCGGTGCCATTGAGGCACGTGGGTTGGTTGGGGGGCAGTGCGTGGTTGTACAACAATCCAACCACAACGAACTCTGGTTTTCCTTTGACGTCTAAATGCGCAATCCACTGATCGTTTTCAGATTCTGGGGCCTGCCTACAATCACTTTGGAATTCCTTGAGCGTGGCAAACGAGTATGTCTTGCCAATTCGCTGCCATGCGATGCGTTTGAAATAGGATGATCCGTCTGAGCGAATGGTTTCTGACATATAAGCAGTATTAGAAAGCCCGTCCCTAATCGCCGTGCCGAACCCAGATAGGGCCGCGATCCCATCCAGGGTTCCGTCAGGCCATGGGTAGTATCCAGCGTTGAGTTGATAATTTTGAGATTGAGAATCAACCGCAGAACGAAAGCCATTGTCGCTTGGGCAAAGATACCCTTGGTTTGATAACTCCGCGACATCGTGGTCTAAGAATTTTGGAAGACTGCGATTGCTGTAATTCAAGATATGTTGCCTGAGTCTATTCTTGCAATCCAACGAACGCGAAGCTTCACGAGCCCGTTGAACCGCGGGAAGCAGTAAGCCCAACAGTAGTCCTATGATTGCGATGCACACCAGTAATTCAACCAGAGTAAAGCCCGTTCGCATTGGGCTAAACAAAAGGGAGGTCGGTCGATCTTGGCGGAGGCTGCAAGTTGAAAAACGCATCACGTTGTTCTGCTTTATGGGACACTAAGTTGAAAGCATATTCCTAGCACTGCTGCCACTCATCCTACAATAATCCCAACGCAAGTGTGGCTTCCGTTGGTTTTCCGACAGAACTGCTAAAATTTTCTGACAGGCATCGAAACATTAGCAAGACGTAGAATTAGCAAGACGTGGAATTAGCAAGACGTAGAATTAGCAAAATATTGTGGTGGCAACGTGTCGGCACGGTCCAATGACGATGCTTGGCCGTGAACCTTCCAACCGGTCAAAAGTCGAACTACTGCTTATCGCTATCTTTTTTGATCTTGGTCAATTTATCACACAGCGGAACGCTAGTATTGGGTTCGCTTAACAGTTGGGCAACCGTGGTCAAGCGGAAGGCTGTTTCCATTTGTGCGATTGCGGTATCCATGCGTCGATGCAAGGCACATAAATGGGTTCCATGTCCTTTTAGATCCAAAGGACAATGAGAAATCCGTTGAATCGGTTCCACCGCATTGACGATATCTAAAATTGTCGTTGTATGGATGTCTCGCGCAAGAGTGACGCCGCCGCCGATACCACGAGTCATCTTTACGATGCCTTTGGAGGCGAGTGATTGAAGCACCTTGGCCAAGTAAGCTGGTGGCACCTTAGTGCTTTGGGCAACTTCGCTGGTTTTCCGAGTGTCGGGCAATGCTTGGGCTAAATGCACGACCGCGCGCAGGGCATATTCAACGGTTTTTGAAAACATGGCAGCGAAATCCGCGAGGAAAACTAAAATGAGACATTGACGTCTGATTTAAGGCAGGTTAGGATCAGTTAAACAGGATACGTTTGTCCTGTTTAGTCTCTTGGCTTTAAGTTTGCAGGTGAAGCATGTCGATCAGCGGAAAAATTATCGTAGGTTTACCCATCGTTTTTGTGGGAGCGATGTGGATGGTTACCCCGGCTCAGGATTTTTCGGAAACGCCAAATTCTGGCCATCAAGCGATTTCGGAAAACAGGCAAGTTCCAGTGGCGGACGAAGTTCCCCAAACGCAAGTTGACATTGCGGTGGAGCGAGCAAGGCGAGAAGTCTTGATGTTGGACGACATCTACAAGACTTCCATCGTCTTGATCACTCAGCACTATGTTAACACGGACGACGACTTGCCGGCGGGCGAAGCCTTCAAAATTCTGTTCCAGAAGATGTCGGACAAGGGTTGGCACCAGGTTCGTTTGATCGACGCATCTGGAGAACCGTTGAACGATGACAATAATCCGAAGGTTGGTTTTGAGGAAACAGCGGTCCAACAATTGGTCGCGGGAAAGACGATTTATGATGAAGTGATCCAGGTGGATGGTCGTCGCTTTCTTCAGTCGGCTACAGCGCTTCGGGTGGTGATGGAGAAGTGCATCATTTGCCACAGCAACTACGAGGGTCTAGCCGCCGGCCAAGCGATCGGCGCCCTTAGTTACAAAGTTCCCATCTTCGATTCGCCAGAACCCCAGTCACTGCAAACGCCAACACCGCAAACGCAATCCAAGCAGTAGCCAACGCCGCCGCCCGGGTGGCAAAGTGAATGATCCTCCGGGTGCGCCGAAGTGAAGTTCTTCATTGACTTGGCCGGCGACCCAGTTGCTAGACAACGGTAGTCAGCCCAAAAAGGAAATCGCACAAACAATCATGCGATTCCGGAGTGCTCTCCAATGAAGTACTCCATTGGTGGAACCGCGCAGGAAAATCCCGTTCGAAAATGAGCAATGGAACCGCGAGGCAATTGCACAATACGTTGAACTATGAACGTTGAACTATGAACGTTGAACTATGAACGTTGAACTATGAACGTTGAACTATGAACGTTGAACTATGAACGTTGAACTAAGAACGTTGAACTAAGAGGAAAAGAAGGGACATATCCGTTTTCAATCTTCGGCTCGCTAAGCTGGACTTTAAAGCCCTTTTCTACATGGGCGTCTGGAAAAAGTTTTAAAGCAAGTGAACCGTTGTCTTTCGATCAAGAGTTAGCTAAAGTCAGGGCTCATGTGAGTAGCCAAAATGTGCTCTAGCTCCACTTAAAGAAAATGAAAACGATGAAATATTTAATGGTGTTAATTGCTTTATGCTGTGTTCTTGTGATTGGCTGTGGTAAGTCGGGAGACAAATCGCTTGCCGTTTAGGATATAGCCGGGTTTGGCGAATTGAAACTCGGAACGAAATTCACCAATTCGATCAGTCAAGATTTTGTTTACTTGCCTGGTGGAACATTCAAAATGGGTTCGCCCGCGAATGAGTTCGAACGCGATGACGACGAACGGCAGCACACCGTCGTACTGACACGGGGTTTTTTTATGGCCACCACCGAAACAACTCAAGCAGCCTATAAGAAGATCACAGGTGAAAGCCCGTGGTCAGGCGAGGATTACGTCCAAGAAGGGGCAGACTATCCAGCGGTTTACGTTAGCTGGGACGATACCAATGCGAAATTACCAATGCGAAATTACCAATGCGAAATTACCAATGCGAAATTACCAATGCGAAATTACCAATGCGAAATTACCAATGCGAAATTCATCAAAAAGCTGAATGAAATTGAACGCGACAGTGGCAATTTGGCCTCCGGCTGGGAATACCGTTTACCAACCGAAGCGCAATGGGAATACGCGGCCCGTGCCGGTTCGCCATCAGGATATTGCTTTGGCGATGACAAATCACAACTCGAAAATTATGCTTGGTTTTTCGATAATGCGTGGGGCATTGGAGAAGAGTATGCGCATCAAGTGGGTCAAAAACGTCCGAATCAAGGGGGATTATTTGATCTTCACGGGAATTGTTGGGAGTGGACGGCAGATGTTTACGCCGATTACCCGCCGGGAACGGTAACAGACCCCTTGTTTAAGGACGGTGGTTCCGACTGTGTAAGCCGTGGCGGTAGTTTCGACGACTCTTCGAAGGGCTGCCGTACTGGGTTTTGGACCTGGAACTCGCCGGACGACCGGCTCCTCAATCTTGGCTTCCGTCTTGTCCTTAGATCAACTGAACTCGTTGAACCGTCTTTGCCTTTGCCACTTGGGCGAATCTTTCGCGTTGGATGTTTAGTAGCTTTTCAAAGCGAACCCTTGCAACGCGTTTTTCGTAATTTCGGCTATGCCGATTAGGGTGGTTTGTCACTGGATCCCTGGATGGGCGACGGGATGGTGGTTGGGCGAGTTGTTGGGATCTGGCTTGCCAGTATGAAGCGATCTACTAGAATTTCGCCGTAAAGATTCAAAAAGGTCGAACCCCTGTTTGATTTGCCTTCTCTGACTAATCGATCTAATTGGTGGATCGACTTCCCAGGCTGGCAGTGAGCCTACTGGGCCGGGTCTCCTGGGACGGGCTGGGAGCTGTTTTGCAGCAACAGGCAGAGACGGGCCAGGCAGCAACAGGCCGGGCCGGTGTTTGGATCGTTGCACTCAATAGCAGGATGGATGGCTGAGTCTGGTTTAAGGCACCGGTTTTGAAAGACCGCGAACGGCGTTTCCATGCCGATAAAACCACGATTTTTACCGGGGCGTAGCCACTGGCAAACCCTCGCAAACATGCCTCGCAGGTGTCAGTGACACCCGCTAATTCAACACCTTCTTCACGTCGCCCAGATCGCTCTCGGTGATTCGATCCTGCGACGAGCATCGTGATGGATTCATTCATTCGTCATCGCTATCAATTGCGTGATGGCCCATCGGCGATGCTCCAACACCAGCCCCAACGCGATTTATCCATTGGGTGACTCTAAACGCCTCTGAGTTTTCTATCCAGAAAAAAAATTTGGCACAGCGTTCGTCCGCTTGGTTATTAAGGGTATATACAGGAATAATTTCATTCTTGTTGTTATTCTGACCTCTCAAAGCGAATCAAGGCGAATCAATGCGAACGAAAACATCCAATCAAACGCTTCTCTTTAGTGCATTGCTGGCAATCTTGCTGATTACACCCATTTCACATGCACAAGCCCAGGATGACGTCGTGACCAACAGCATCGGCATGAAGTTTAAACCGATGCCTAACGGTAAATTCACGATGGGCGTTTACGAAGTGACTCAAGAGCAGTACATGAAAGTATTTTTGGGGTTAAAAAACCCCAGCAGATTCAAAGACAAAAAACAAAACCCCGTGGAGATGGTATCTTGGTACGACGCGGTGGATTTTTGCGAAGCCTTATCGGATTTGCCTGCGGAGAAAAAGGCAGGTCACGTCTACCGCTTGCCAACCGAAGAGGAGTGGGAATATGCCTGTCGTGCGGGGACGAAGACAAAATACAGTTTCGGTGATGACGCATCTAAACTAGGCGAGTTTGCTTGGTACACAGAAAACAGTGGTTATTCGACACATCCTGTCGGTCAGAAGAAGCCCAATCCCTGGGGTCTCTATGACATGCACGGCAACGTCTACGAGTGGGTCGGGGGCAAACACGGCTCCCTCAGTATGGACCAACGCGAGAGACGAGAAGCCGACTTGGAAGAGAAAGACTTATCGAGAGAGGAGATCGAACCATGGTATGAGGATTCACGCGGAGGCAGCTGGGACGACACCGCCGAGTTCAACACGGGCTCCTCCGAAACCTCGGACTCTAACGAGCCGGAGTCCCGTAGCCGCTTCCAGGGCTTTCGTGTGGCCCGAGTTTCATCGAGCCAAGCCAGCAAGTAAAGTAAGCGACGAAGGAGCTCGCGATTTTGAGGATTAAAATCCCTATCAGTAGTCTGCTGTTTGACGTAGCATTTAGAGCGAGTTGGCCATCTGCCTTTTATGATAAAGAACTTTAACGAAACGGCATTCTCATGCGAACCAAACTAATGAACTTGATCCTCGTGCGCTGAATGATGGTTGCCATCTTTGTGGTTGGAATCGGGATTTGCAAGTCGGCATCGGCGGAAGACAATCGATTTCTCGGCGAAATCGCGTTGTTCGTTGGCGACTATGTACCGGCGGGCGGCTGGGTAGCTTGTGATGGAAAAAAATCGTCTATTTCAGAGCACCAGGCGCTTTACTCGGTGATAGGAGATACCTACGGCGGGGATGGTGTAACGACCTTCAAGGTGCCCGACCTGAGGAATGCCGAAGCTAAATTACGTGCTTCAACAGGAGTCCAAGCAGGTAAAAAAATTGAAATATATCATGCGTATCATTGGTATATATCCAAGTAGAGATCCGGGAGGAGGTTCATACTGCGAAGCGGGACAAGTTGTACTTTTCGCTGGAAGTTATGTTCCCCGTGGCTGGAAGATTGCCGGGGCAAAGGCTGCCGAGAAAGCCTTGCATACCTCAGCGAACTTAGTCGACAAGGGTGATAATTTACGGTACATCGAGTCATTGGGCATGTCCTCGGTAGGCGTGGATAGATCATTATTTATTGGAGAAATCAGGTTAACTACCGCCAAAACGATTCCGACCAATGGGTATTTTTGTGAAGGGCAGTTGTTAGAGTTCCTTGAAGAAGGAAACCTCCAGCTATTTTCGCTTATTGGAAAAGTGTACGGCGGCGATGGTCGTGTGAACTTCTGCTTGCCCGACCTGAGTAAAATTCAATCCATTTCTAAAATGAAATACTACATCGTAAAGGACGGACCATATCCCCAAATACAAGAAAACGGGTCATCCCAATCTTCACCATATAAGTTCTGACTTCTCAACCAGTGTTTTCGGGTCTTATGAAGTTGCCCAGTACAACAATTAAAACCAGGCAACTGACTCCGCCGCAGGTCGAAAATATATGAGAGGAGTAATGGGGAAAGGGGTAATGGGGGACAGGCGGCGCTAAGGCGAGACAAATCCCCTTGAGTTAACTCTAGACCCGTTAACGGTGAACCTTGAACAGCGATCCACTGCCTGTCCCCGGATCCTGCCTGCGACGAGCATCGTGATGGATTCATTCATCGTCATCGCTCTCAATTGTGAGATGACCCATCGGTGGCTCCAACACCAGCTCAAGGCGACTGGTAAACTGGGTGACTCCAAACGCCTCTGAGTTTTCTATCCAGAAACAAAAAAAAATTGGCACAGCGTTCGTCCGCTTGGTTATTAACAGTATATACAGGAATAGTTTTATTCTTGTTGTTATTCTGACCTCTCAAAGCGAATCAATGCGAGCGAAAATATCCAATCAAACGCTTCTCTTTAGTGCATTGCTGGCAATCTTGCTGACTGCCCCCATTTCACATGCACAAGCCCAGGTCGTGACCAACAGCATCGGCATGAAGCTGCACCCGATGCCAATCGAGGTAGGCTCACCTCTCGGTGAATTCGCGATGGGCGTTCACGAAGTGACTCAAGAGCAGTACGAGAAAGTAATGGGGACCAGCCCCAGCAAATTCAAGGGCAATAAACAAAACCCCGTGGACACGGTGACCTGGAACGATGCGGTGGAGTTTTGCCGCAGGTTATCGGAATTACCGGACGAGAGACAGGACGGCAGGTCACGTTACGTCTACCGCTTGCCAACCCAAGCGGAGTGGCTTTATGCCTGTCGTGCGGGGACGAAGACAAACTACAGTTTCGGTGATGACGCATCTAAACTAGGCGAGTTTGCTTGGTACACAGAAAACAGTGGTTATTCGACACATCCTGTCGGTCAGAAGAAGCCCAATCCCTGGGGGCTCTATGACATGCAGGGCAACGTCTACGAGTGGGTCTCGACTAAAGTTCGTGGCACCGCCGACCGGTTGTTCTGCGGGGGCGGCTATAACGAAAAAGCCGGCGACTGTCTGTCGTCGCGCGGTTGGAGGTCCGGAGTGCCGTACAAAGCCTACACCCCCAACGGCTTTCGTGTGGTTCGTTCCGTAGAGCGGTAGCACGTTGCCGGACGCACCCTATGCGACGATGGATCGCGGGATTTGGAACATTTGTAATAATCCCGTTGGTAAACCACTAGTAAGCCACCGCTGCCAACGCCGAACGTAGTCACCAATACGGCTAACCGTCGCACCTTGCTCCAAGAATAAAAAAAAACGGTGACGGATTGGGCACAACCCAACCGCCCCCGCCGATGTCAGCAGTGCGATTGCCACGCGCTACCAATGCTTCAAAATAGAACGTAAAAATCCAGTGACTTGTCGATCTCATTCATGCGGTCCGCGAACTCGGTTTCCATTTCGGTCAACCTTGCTTCCAGCGCCGGCAGTTCGGCGAGTTGCTGTGCAGCGTGGGCCGCCCAAATCGCATGGCTGACGCGACCGCGTGAATCGAGGATACCGGGGCATTCGTCCTGGAGCCCTCCGGCGATTGCGGTGATCTGACGGGCGTGGGCGTCGCTCCAAATTCGGATCGGATGAAGCCCTTGAATCGTCCGGACTTGACTTTGCAACAGAATCATCTCGCGATTGAAAGTGGAGTTTTTCAACTGGCCGACCATTTGTTGGTGAATCCGCAAGACGTGGGCTGGGCATTTCGTTCGCAACGATTCCACGGCCCGCTCGCGTCCGTTAACGTCCGATTCCAAGTCGCGTTCGGCGAACACCGCTGAATCCCGATTCGCCATCAATTCACCGATCTGGGCATCAAAGTGCTCGATGGTTGCCGCTGTCGTTTTTTAAGCTCAGCGAGTTTGGTTTTCTTGGCGGTCAGATCCGGTTGCTTCCCGGCGATTTTCTGCAAGTTGTCAATCGAGCCAGCGCGTCGGACTTCCCGTTCGATTTTGATTTTGTCAAAGCCAAGTTCGTGGAATAACTCAAACTCGTGGGCTTTAAGTTTTTCGCCACGGCTCATGCGAACACACAACCGCTCGGCCAAATCCAGTTTTGAGTTCGCCGTCTGAAAGTTCGGCATCGCCGGCGTCTTCGCCCGTGGCGTAACGGGCGAACTTTTTTTCGCAGCCGGTTTCCTTGGCTTGGCTGGTCAGCTGATTGATGGCAAATCGGGGGTTTTTGTTGGCATGGGAATCCTTTCAAATGGCTGCTCTTAATGGAATCGAAATCTCGTTTGGGTCGCGCGGCGCCATCGTGTACAGGCTGGCTCGGTAGCTCGTGAAGGCGTTGACGTAGATTTTTAACAACTTCGCGTTTGGCTTTTTGTTCTTCCGCTGAGTCGGTCGCGATTTCCATTTCTTGATCAAGGCCAGTGTTTCCGATTCGCTGAAATCTCGCTTCCTTGTCAGCCCGAACCGATACCCAATCTGGCTGTTGGTGGAAGTCTCGGCGAACAACGCACCCACCATCATCAAGGGCATGACAAACTCGGTCCCGAGATTGAAATCATATTCAGTTTTCCAAGTTGCCGATCCAAGGCTTTCGAACAAGTCTCGTTCGTTGATCCGCTCACCGGGTAACATCTTGAGCGTTAGTGGATCTTGTCGCGCCATTTCATCGAACAGGTGAAACTTCGCGATGAAAAGGTTCAGCCATTCGGCGGATTCGGCCAACGACGTTAGGTGCAGCAGGTCGCGAAGATGGGCGTCGCCAGTGGGCGTGAATCTCAGTCGTGGCTTTCGCTCATGTGTCGTCAATGTCACGTGGCCCATTGCGGCAAGTGCTTGGCGTTGTCGTTGGGCGGCTTTCCAGCCACGCGCGCTCCCATCCGATTCAATCACGAAACTGGAGCCGAAACCAGAATAGTCGTCACGAAGCTCCTTGACGGCTTGTAAGGCGGTTCGGTCGCGACCATTTGAGCGAACCCGAAACGGCCAATGCAGGGCGTCGGTTTGACCAAGGAAGGCGAACCAAATTTTCCAGCGTTGACGGCTCGATCTTGGGCGCCTTTTTTGGTTTCGATTTGATGGTGGTCACGATGTCACGTTGTCAGGGTCGATTTGCGTGTGGCTTTTATGCGATTTTTTTCTACGTCCTGCCTGTGGGAACGTCACAAAGGACCCAAGGGGCTCTGGGCGGATTGGGCGACGCGTTTACCGGCCTCTTGCCTTATCCCGGGCTTTCCGCTGGCCCGTCTGGACTTGCTCAGCGTTGCCAATCGCTCGGTTGATCCGGTCAACCTCATCGTCCGTCAACGAAACCAAGCCGGTAACAAACCCGAACACGCGAGCCGGATCCAAGCCAGCGCGAGTTGCGATCTGCCGGGGGTTTAAGGATGTTTCCGCGATGAGCAAAGCCAAAGCAATTAGGGCGGGTGTGTTTGCTTTCTCATACAATGCGTTAGGGTCAACCCGTGTCGCTGGAGTGCTCGGTGATTTTTGCCGCTTCGTCATGAGTGACATTTCGTCCGAAGTCGTGATGACAACTCGGACGCGGTCCAGCTCCTCAGGTGATAAGGCCTCGGAGTCATCGACGAGAAATCGACCAAGGGCATCGAGATCAACGTTGGATCGCTTGGCGATCTCGTCAACACTCATGGGGCTTTGTTCGACCTGTCTAGCTAGAAGCTCCAGTTCGGCTGGCTTCTCAACTGCTCGCTTCACTGGCTTCACCGCATTGGTGGCGTGTCGGGTGATCGGGCGCCCAACTGTGGGTTGAAGTAGACGTCGTCGCTTGGGCTTCGTTGCAGATGCGGTGATTGCGGATCCTGTGTTTACACCGGGGATACGGGCTCGGACATTCCCAGCGGCGTCGGTGGTAAGGGTGATCGTGCCGATACTTGAGCTGATTTGGTGGTCCATCGTTCAATCCTTAGTGTTTGTTTGTTCAAGCGTCGTGAGTGCCGCGAGAACCGCCTCGATCGCCGGTAGTGACAAACCGCCTGTTTGATTCATGCGGCGGCTTAGGCTGCTTTCCTCGATGCCTGCCATCCGCACGAGTTGCCGCTGTGTCATGCCGCTGTGTCATGCCGCTGTGTCATGCCGGCCGCACGGATGCGATTGCGAAGTCCATCGGCGAATGCTGAGGCTTGCGGTGGTCGGTAAGCTGGGGGTGATGCCATGGCCGTGAATCTTAAACCATCGCATTGCGTTAGCCGCAATTAAAATGTTTGGCGTTTCCGCAAACTAATCACACCCCAATGCGCTTACATGCGAAGATTTCCACAAGGCGTCTGAGTCGCGTCAGAATCAACGATCTCGATTTGGCTTGTCATCAAGCAATCAGTTGGCATCGGCGTCCCTGACAACCTCACTGGCAGAGTCAATGCTGGTTCGCTCGGCAAGTTCTGCAATCAACCCTGTGTTTTCATTTGGCTCGCTGGCGATCCTTGGTTGGTGAACCATGTAATCCGCCTCGATCCGAATCGGCTCGTTTTTGATGGTTACCTGACAACGAAGCGGCGCTGCCAGTTTCGCGCTGACGGACCCGTGTCCGTCCAGCCGCAGATACTCGTCGATGAATCGCTTGCGCACGTATCGCTCGGCTTCCACCGCTCCCAGTTGGGCGAAGTAATCCAAACCACCCAGCCGCCTTATGACAGCGTTAATCAACGGGTCTTGGAAATCGACAGCAGCACGACCTGTGATGCCATGCTTCAATGCCAGCTGCGATGCCTGACCGGCTCGGTACTCTGGATCTTCGCCCGGTAGTTTCACGAACTCGCGCAGCTCAACGGGCTTTGGGAACCACTTGCATTTCTGCATCGCGACCACGAACGCTCGCTCGCATCGCTCGATACCAAGATCCTGCATCGCCATGAAATAGGCTCGTTGCGTTTCAAAGGCTTCCCACGAGGCTTGGGAGATACGCCATTTGGGACGCTGGGAATCGGTCCGACGTGCGTCGATGGCATGAAGTTGCCCTGACGCAATCCAGCTTCGAATTGTATCGCCGTTGCACCCAATGGCTCGTGCAAGTTCGTTGGTCGTTAGATATTCGCGTTCGTCAAACATGTTCGATCCTTCATTGAAACGAAAAAAACCCGTCAGCCATTTGCTAACGGGTTTCATTGTTCAGAATCGCGATTTGATTAAAACGGAACAGAATGGAACATAATTTGTTCCATTTACGCGCCGCTCGGTCGTCCCGGTTTTCTGCGAGGCAACTCGACGCCCGTTTTTTTTGCGTATCGTTTTATCTCAATGGCTGTTCTTTTTTCCTGATCCTGATCGCGACCCAATTTGGCGTTGATCATAGGCCAAGTCATCGTCCCGCCTAGCGCTAGCTCTAACCCGTGTTTGCGTTCGGCATCTGGATCGTTGGCGGCAAGTCGGAACGTGTTTGCAAACGTAGTCAGCTTGTCCGGATCCCGTCGTTCAGCCACAGACAATGGGTCATCCTTTTGGTTTCGCTCATGAATTCGCGGCGTCATCCTTCGAGCGTCGTCGCCCTCGCCCTTGGTGTGTCGCAGCAGCGCCAGGACTTGGTTGCGGTTGAACAACTTGGTTTGCTGATCGTCTCGATGGTTGTCAACTTCGTTCTGGCTTGGGGCGTCGAAATTCACGCCGTATTGCGGGACAGTCTTGACGTGACCGGTTTTCATCAGCCAATTGAACATTCCACGGGTCCGCGTGGTGTGCCCTCTAGTCGTGACTGGCGATGCTGCGCGCCCTTTGGACGTCACTTCGAACCGGTCCGCTAGTTCTTTGAAGTCGTCAGTCGATAGGCTGTCAGCCGCCCAATTGGGGCCGATGGTCGCCTTGATGGTCGCCTTGATGATTCGGCACGTCAATCGAACGTCTTGATACCAGTGAAGCGTTCGTTTGCCCTTCTGGACCTGTTCTTCGATGTGATCCAGATAGAAGTCGCAGGCGTCTTGGACTGACACCTGTTTGACACCTGCTTTGGCTCGTGGCTTGCGACCGACGAGCAATTCGTCTTTTTGTTCCAGCCAAAGATCCAGGGCGGCATCCGGCCCATCTTTCCAACTGCCGAAGTAGTGGAGCTTGCCCCGAACTTTCTTAGCCCAGCGTTTGGTCGCGTAAGGGAACAAGGGGAAGTCAGGGTGCGGCTTCGCCGGTTTATTTGGCTTAGATTTGGGTTTGCGTAGCTTCGCGGAATCTGTAGAATGTGCCACTTCGGTACCTCGCAGTTCAAATGGTTGGGTACCGTCAGGCACCGGCGACCACTAATCGCACGGTGTCATTTTGCTTGATCACGATACATTCCGTTGGTCAGGTGTCAAAGCGGGTGTCATGGATTTAGACCTGTGGCAACAATACCCGATTAAAAGCGTGGATGGATGGCTGAGTCTGGTTTAAGGCACCGGTTTTGAAAACCGGCGTGTGGGTAACTGCACCGGGGGTTCAAATCCCTCTCCATCCGCTAACTTTATCGAAGAAATTCTGACCCAGATCGCTCATTTTAACCCAGGCCGCGCATTCAGCGTCTTGCCCCACAGCGTCTTGCCCCACAGTGTCTTGTGTCTTGCCCCACAGCGTCTTGCGTCTTGCACACAGCGTCTTGGTTATTGGGGTTTGGGTTCTAGTAGGTTCTTTGGTCCGCATTCTGTGTGGAATTTTTCGCACCGAAATTCTTGCTTCGACGTTCTTTTAAGCCGTCTTCTTCTAAACAGCGTTCTTCAAAGCGGGTTTGCTTCAGATGGGTGGTTGGGCCATGCGCACCACGGAAACCTCCAGGCGTAGCAGTTCTACTGGATCGCCAAACTGCGTAAAGATCGCGACATCAGCGGCATCACGGCCGTACGCGATCGCGATTCGGCCGCCATTTAGATTGTCCTGGGTCGGATCAAAAGTGTACCAGCGGCCTCCGACGTAGGCTTCAAACCAGGCGTGTAAATCCATCGGCTGTAAGCCTTCAAGGTAACCCACTACCAATCTGGCCGGAATCGAGAGGGCTCGGCAGCACGCAATTCCCAGATGTGCCATGTCGCGACAAACCGCCTGTGATTGCTGGTTGACTTCGCAAGCGCTTACAATTTGCTGCCCAGAACCTGGCGCGTATTGGATTGTCTTGCGGATGTAGTCTACGATCGCCAGGCACTGGTCGTAGCCCAAGGTGCAATTGGCGACAATCGCGGCCGCTAATTGACCGAAGCGATCGGATTCGCAATATCGACTGGGTAGCAGGAACGGAAGCGTTTGGTCGGGCAGCAGTTGAACCGGAACAAAGGGTGCACCTGGGCAAGTATCGCTGGCTTCTGATGATTGGATGTCCGAAGTGGTGCGGACGCAAAAATGACCTGCAGGCGCCACCAAGCGTTGGCAAAGATTGCCAAACGTGTCCGTGAATTCCACGGCGGGAACGCTGGGCGTTAGGACGTATTGTTCGCGTCCGACCCACTGCTGCAAACCGCTTCGAGGTCGAAGCATGAAGATAAACGGCGTTGCGGTCGGGATGTTAAATTCAAGCAGGCAAGTGGTATGTATCCACATAAAGAGCCGATACGATAAAGAGCAAAGGTTGCATATTGATTTTGTGACCCACTGGCTCTTGATTGTATCGAGTTCTGGTAATTTGGGCGCCAACCCAACAGCAAAACGGTAACGATTGGCAGGCTGAATCGAAGTCTGAAATTAGTTTTTACGGATTAACGGTTGTTTGGACTTCTTCGTTTGACGAATTGTTCGGCCTCGGACCTGTCGATCGATCCGTCTTCATTGGTGTCGATTCTTGTGAAAAGTCTGGCCATGGATGACGGCATTTCAGCGCTTGAAATTTTGCCATCTTGATTCTTGTCGTTGCGAAAAAGTCGTTCGGTGGTCAAGCCTTGCATGCGACCACCCGGACGGGGAGAACCGTTGGTTTCTGGGCGGTTAGCACGTTGAGCAGGGCCTCTTGGGCTACCACTTCGTTTTGCGTTTCCACCGTCCCGATCGGTTTCCAAGGTCACGATATATCGTTGCCTGACGGGCTTGCACCAGCCTTCTTCATCGTTACAGGCAAAGTAATTCACTTGGACTTGGAATGTTCCCGCGGACAAGTTTTTGGCATCCAAAATGAACTCGCGCGGATCGACATCGGATTCTACTTTGACTTTTGGGCCTTCGCCTTGGGCGGGAGAAATTTCGCCTTCCTCCAGTCTGGTTATTTCGTAAGTCACAGGGGCGGCAAGATTGTTCCAGTGAACATCGAAGATGGGATCAAGGTGAAACCCTAAGTAGACTTTCCCGGCTTTACCTCTAAGTACAGCGGGTTCTGCTTCGATCCGCAGTTTTACGTAGTACGGTTGATCGCTTTGCTGCGGCTGCACCTTCAGCGGGCGCATGCCTGATGGGATTGTCGGCCGCTGGACCACACCGGATTTGGCAGGTCTGATCGACGTGTCAATCTTCAGATTCAAATCAGATGGCCGCGTTACTGTTTTGGAAGGACCGACCCATTTTGCTAAATCTGCCCGTAGGGATTCTGGATTACTCCAGTCCCGCATGGCGACGATCTTGCCCTTGGGATCCAGGACGAATTCCGAATTGGGGCGATCACCCAACGCGTGCTTTAGGTCGTTTTCCATACTGTCACAAAGCCAAGGGATGGTGTTCCCTAGTTCGTTGTAGGCGGTTTTTATGTGTGCCAGACGCTCGTCTAGCGTGAAGGGCGCGACATAAGATTGGGTTCCACCTTCGGGGTGAGCCAACGATTTGTAGATGAAGTAGAATTTGACGCCTTTTGTTGCGTAATCATTTTTTACCGCCTCCAGACCGGGGACGTTTCGAATGAAAGGCGGTCAGGTAAGGCAGCCAAAAACAAGGACGGTGTAGTTGCCCTGGAGCGTTAAGGTGCTGATCGGATGCCCCTTGTCGTCGAAGATATCGACCGCTGGAAGTTGACCGCCTACCTTTAGCCCGGCTCGCTGGAGTGTGGACGATCCTTCTTTGCTGCCGGGCCCTGCGCGACCCGTGTCATCTTGGCTATCGATACCGGGTCGATTCATTCGGGAGCGGTTGGGATCCCGCGCCGCCCGTTGCTCCTGTTGCTCCTGTTGCTCCTGTTGCTCCTGTTGCTCCTGTTGCTCCTGTTGTGCCACAGTGCTGCTAAGCTGGGTGCAGGTCACTGTTATGATTAGACAGGCAGTGAATAGTTCTGATCGACTTACCATTGTTGGCTCGCAGTACAGTGAAGATATAGCGACGGTGCTCTGTTACTACACGCAATGCCCATACCCAATCGGACACGAATTCACGAAAATCGTCGGTTTTTTACAGAGG
>Ga0105050_10004791_pt1 | contig 17759 bp, 12 predicted proteins | sample FRY01_FD_78088 | JGI IMG/M metagenome (GOLD analysis project Ga0105050, IMG submission 78088) | Freshwater microbial communities from Lake Fryxell liftoff mats and glacier meltwater in Antarctica - FRY-01 | ecosystem: Environmental > Aquatic > Freshwater > Ice > Glacier meltwater ... | reverse complement strand
ACGCCGAGCACCTTCAAGATGTCGTGCGGCACGCGCGGACCGTCCACCAGCGGGTCGCCCCGGCGGACGAAGTCGCCCTCCTGCACCGAGACGTGCTTCCCCTTCGGGATGAGGTACTCGCTCTCCTCCATGGTCTCGTCGTTCTTCACGATCACGCGGCGCTTGGCCTTGTAATCCTTGCCGAACTCCACGCGGCCATCGATCTCGGCGATGATCGCGTGGTCCTTCGGGCGGCGGGCCTCGAACAGCTCGGCCACGCGGGGCAGGCCGCCGGTGATGTCGCGCGTCTTGCTGCCCTCGCGCGGGATACGCGCCAGCACATCGCCGGCAGCCACCTGCGCACCGTTCTCGACCGAGAGGATCGAGTCGGGGCTGAGGAAGTAGCGGGCATCGGCGCCGTTCGGCAGCTTGATGACCTCGCCCTTGTCGTCCTTCAGTTGGAGACGCGGGCGCAGGTCGACGCCACGGGCGTTCTGCTTGTAGTCGACGACGACCTTGGAGGTCAGGCCCGTCACCTCGTCCATGCGCTCGACCAGCGTGACGCCCTCGAGCAGGTCGAGGTATTCCAGCTTGCCGTTGCGCTCGGTGATGATCGGCAGCGTATACGGGTCCCATTCGGCCAGCTTCTGCTGACGCAGGACCGTTGCCCCTTCGTCCACCAGCAGGCGCGAGCCGTAGGGGACGCGGAAGCGCGCGCGCTCGCGACCCTTTTCGTCGGCCAGCACCATTTCGCAGTTGCGGCTCATCACCACCGGAACGTTGGAGGAGTTGATGACCACGTTGCGGTTGCGGATGGCGACCACGCCGTCATGGCTGGCTTCCACGCTGCTCTGTTCGGCGCCACGCTGGGCCGCACCGCCGATGTGGAAGGTGCGCATGGTGAGCTGCGTGCCAGGCTCGCCGATCGACTGGGCGGCAATGACACCCACCGCCTCGCCGATGTTCACCGGCGTGCCGCGCGCGAGGTCGCGCCCGTAGCAATGGGCGCAAACGCCGACCTTGGCCTCGCAGGTCAATACCGAGCGGATCTTCACCTGCTCGACGCCAGCCTTTTCGATGCGCTCGGCATCCTCCTCCTCGATCAGCATGTTGGTGGGCAGCAGGATCTCGTTGGTGACGGGATCCACCACGTCCTCGGCCGTGGTGCGGCCCAGGATGCGCTCGGACAGGCTTGCGACCGTCTCGCCGCCATCCATCACCGGCTTCACCGTCAGGCCGCGCTCCGTGCCGCAATCCACCTCGACGATGATGCAGTCCTGCGCCACGTCGACGAGGCGGCGGGTGAGGTAGCCGGAGTTCGCCGTCTTGAGCGCGGTGTCGGCCAGGCCCTTGCGGGCGCCGTGGGTGGAGTTGAAATACTCCAGAACCGAGAGGCCTTCCTTGAAGTTGGCGATGATCGGCTGCTCGATGATCTCGCCCGAGGGCTTGGCCATCAGGCCGCGCATACCGGCCAGCTGGCGCATCTGTGCCGGCGATCCGCGCGCGCCGGAGTCCGACATCATCCACACCGAGTTGGTGGGGTAGCCGATCTCCTGCCGCTTGATCTCCTTCATCATGGCGCTTGCGACCTCGTCGGTGCAGCGCGACCAGGCGTCGACCACCTTGTTGTAGCGTTCGCCGGCGGTGATCAGCCCGTCCTGGTACTGCTGCTCGAACTCCTTCACCTCGGTCTGGGTCTTCTCGATCATCGCCTTCTTGGTGTCGGGGATGATCATGTCGTCCTTGCCGAACGAGATGCCCGCCTTGGCGGCTTGGCCGAAGCCGATGCCCATGAGGCGGTCGGCGAAGATCACGCACTCCTTCTGGCCGCAGTGGCGATAAACCGCATCGATCACGTCCGAGACGTTTTTCTTGGTGAGCTGTCGGTTGATCAGGGTGAACGGGATCAGCGAGCTTTTCGGCAGTACCTGGGCGATCATCATGCGTCCCGCCGTGGTGTACACGGTCTGGCGGATGTTGTTGCCCTCAGCATCCACTGTCTCGAAGCGGGCGCGGATCTTGTCGTGCAGCTTGATCACGCCGGCATGCATCGCATGCTCAATCTCGCCGATGGTGGCAAACGCCGGCGCCTTGGTGTCGTCGAAGGCGCGGAACTCGGGCGTCTCCAGGCTGAGGTAGTAGATCCCGAGCACGATGTCCTGGCTGGGCACGATGATCGGCTTGCCGTTGGCGGGGCTGAGGATATTGTTGGTGGACATCATCAGCACGCGCGCCTCGAGCTGGGCCTCCAGGCTCAACGGGACGTGCACGGCCATCTGGTCGCCGTCGAAGTCGGCGTTGAAGGCGGTGCAGACCAGAGGATGCAGCTGGATCGCCTTTCCCTCGATCAGCACCGGCTCGAAGGCCTGGATGCCGAGGCGGTGCAGGGTGGGGGCGCGGTTGAGCATGACGGGATGCTCGCGGATCACCTCCTCGAGGATGTCCCACACCTCGGGCCGCTCCTTTTCCACCATGCGCTTGGCGGCCTTGATGGTGGTGGCGTGGCCGTATTTCTCCAGCTTGGAGTAGATGAACGGCTTGAACAGCTCGAGCGCCATCTTCTTTGGCAGGCCGCACTGGTGCAGCTTCAGCTCGGGACCGACCACGATGACCGAACGGCCGGAATAGTCGACGCGCTTGCCCAGCAGGTTCTGCCGGAAGCGGCCCTGCTTGCCCTTCAGCATGTCGGACAGCGACTTCAGCGGGCGCTTGTTGGCCCCGGTGATGGCGCGGCCGCGGCGGCCGTTGTCGAACAGGGCATCGACCGATTCCTGCAGCATGCGCTTTTCGTTGCGCACAATGATGTCGGGCGCGCGCAGCTCGATCAGGCGCTTGAGGCGGTTATTGCGGTTGATCACCCGGCGATACAGGTCGTTCAGGTCGGACGTGGCGAAGCGCCCGCCATCGAGCGGCACCAGCGGTCGCAGCTCGGGCGGGATCACCGGCACGACATCGAGGATCATCCACTCGGGCTTTGCGCCGGATTCAGAGAACGCCTCGATCAGCTTCAGGCGCTTGACCAGCTTCTTGCGCTTGGCCTCGCTGGTGGTTTCCTTCAGATCGGCGCGCAGCTGCACCTTCTCGGCATCGGCGTCGATGGCATGCAGGATGGTCTTGATCGCCTCCGCGCCGATGCCGGCGTTGAAGGCGTCGTCACCGAACTCGTCCTGCTTGGCCATCAACTGATCTTCGGTCAGCAGCTGGTGCATCTTGAGATCGGTGGTGCCGGGCTCCAGCACCACGTAGCTCTCGAAATACAGGATCTTTTCAAGCTCCTTCAGCGTCAGGTCGACCATCAGGCCGATCCGGCTGGGCAGCGACTTGAGGAACCAAATATGCGCAACCGGGCTGGCCAGCTCGATGTGGCCCATGCGCTCGCGCCGCACCTTGGCCAGGGTCACCTCGACGCCGCACTTCTCGCAGATGATGCCGCGGAACTTCATGCGCTTGTACTTCCCGCACAGGCACTCGTAGTCCTTGATCGGCCCGAAGATGCGGGCACAGAACAGGCCGTCGCGCTCCGGCTTGAAGGTGCGGTAGTTGATCGTCTCGGGCTTCTTGATCTCGCCATACGACCACGAGCGGATCTGCTCCGGCGAGGCCATCTGGATCCTGATCTGGTCGAAGGTCTGCGTCTGACCCGTCTGGCCCAGGATCTTCATCAGCTCGTTCATGCGGGCACCCTCATTATGTTGCGGGCATAATACTGCAGGCAGGCACGTCAGGCAGACGACGCCGACCGGTCAGGTCGGCGACATGTCCAGGTCGACGTTCAGGCCGAGCGACTTCAGCTCCTTCACCAGAACGTTGAAGCTTTCCGGAATCCCCGCCTCGAACGTGTCCTGCTCGCGCACGATCGCCTCGTAGACCTTGGTGCGGCCCGACACGTCGTCGGACTTCACCGTCAGCATTTCCTGCAACGTATAGGCGGCGCCATAAGCTTCCAGCGCCCAGACCTCCATTTCGCCGAAGCGCTGTCCACCGAACTGCGCCTTGCCGCCCAGCGGCTGCTGGGTAACCAGCGAGTAAGGGCCGATCGAGCGGGCATGGATCTTGTCGTCGACCAGGTGATGCAGCTTGAGCATGTAGATGATGCCCACGGTCACCTTGCGTTCGAACGGTTCGCCGGTGCGTCCATCAGTCAGAATCACCTGGCCGGAGGTCGCCAGGCCCGCCTTGGTCAGCATGTCTTCGATGTCGTCCATGCGGGCGCCATCGAACACCGGGGTGGCGATCGGGATGCCCTTCTTCAGGTTGTCGGACAGTTCCATCAGCTGGTCGTCGCTCATGCCGGCGATCTGCTCCGCATAGACCTTGTCGCCGTAGATGTCCTTCAGCCGTTCCAGCAGCGCATCGCGGGCGTGGCCGGTGCGGCGGTATTCCTCGACCAGTTCGCCGACCTGCTTGCCCAGGGTCGCGCAGGCCCAACCCAGATGCGTCTCCAGGATCTGGCCCACATTCATGCGCGACGGCACGCCAAGCGGGTTGAGCACGATGTCGACCGAGGTGCCGTCCTCCAGGAACGGCATGTCTTCAACTGGCACAACGCGCGAGCACACGCCCTTGTTGCCGTGGCGGCCGGCCATCTTGTCGCCGGGTTGCAGCTTGCGCTTCACCGCGACGAAGACCTTGACCATCTTCATCACGCCGGGCGGCAGCTCGTCGCCGCGCTGCAGCTTCTCCACCTTGCCCTCGAAACGGGCCTGGAGGCGGGCGACGGCGGCGTCGTATTCGCGCTTGAGGATCTCGATCTCGGCCATCACGGCGTCGTCCTGCACGCCGATATGGCGCCAGGTGCCGCGCACGTGCTCGGCAAGCACCTCCTCGGTGATCACGGTGCCGGCCTTGATGCCCTTGAAGCCGCCGATGGCCTTGCCGCCCAGCAACTTCTCGCGCAGGCGGTTGAGGAACGAGCGCTCCTGGATCGCCTTTTCATCGTCGCGGTCCTTGGCCAGGCGCTCGATCTCCGAGCGCTCGATCGCCATGGCGCGCTCATCCTTGTCGACACCGCGGCGGCTGAACACGCGCACATCGACGATCGTGCCGGTGACGCCCGGCGGCAGCTTCAGCGAGGTGTCACGCACGTCGGACGCCTTTTCGCCGAAGATGGCGCGCAGCAGCTTCTCCTCCGGCGTCATCGGGCTTTCACCCTTCGGCGTGACCTTGCCAACCAGGATGTCACCCGGATTCACCTCGGCGCCGATATAGACGATGCCGGCCTCGTCGAGGTTCTTGAGCGCTTCCTCGCCGACGTTCGGGATGTCGCGGGTGATCTCCTCCTGGCCCAGCTTGGTGTCGCGGGCCATGACCTCGAATTCCTCGATGTGGATCGAGGTGAAGACGTCGTCGCGCGCGATGCGCTCGCTGATGAGGATGGAGTCCTCGAAGTTGTAGCCGTTCCAGGGCATGAACGCGACGAGCACGTTTCGGCCCAGCGCCAGCTCGCCCAGCTCGGTCGAGGGACCGTCGGCGATGATGTCGCCCTCGGCCACCCGGTCGCCCACGCGCACCAGCGGTCGCTGGTTGATGCAGGTGCTCTGGTTGGAGCGCATGAACTTGCGCAGGCGGTAGATATCGACACCCTTGGTCGTGCCGTCCTCGGCCGTGGCACGCACAACGATGCGCGCACCGTCGATCTGGTCGATCACGCCGGGGCGCCTGGCGATGATGGTCGCCCCCGAGTCACGGGCCACGGCCGCCTCCATGCCCGTGCCCACCAGCGGGGCATCGGCACGGATCAGCGGCACCGCCTGGCGCTGCATGTTGGAGCCCATCAGCGCACGGTTGGCGTCGTCATTCTCCAGGAACGGGATCAGCGCCGCGGCGACCGAGACCAGCTGCTTCGGCGAGACGTCGATGGCGGTGACGTCCTCGGGCTTCACAAGGCGGAAATCGCCCTGCTTGCGCACGCTGACCAGCTCCTCGGTGAAGGCGCCGCTGGCGTCCATCGGCGCATCGGCCTGGGCGACGACGAGCTTCTCCTCCTCCATGGCCGAGAGGTATTTCGGATCGCGCTGCACAACGCCGTCCTTGACCAGCATGTAGGGCGTCTCGATGAAGCCGTACTTGTTGACCTTGGCGTAGGTGGCAAGACTGTTGATCAGGCCGATGTTGGGGCCTTCCGGCGTTTCGATCGGGCAGATGCGCCCGTAATGCGTCGGGTGCACGTCGCGCACCTCGAAGCCGGCGCGCTCGCGGGTCAGTCCACCCGGCCCGAGGGCGGACAGGCGGCGCTTGTGCGTCACTTCCGACAGCGGGTTGGTCTGGTCCATGAACTGCGAGAGCTGCGACGAACCGAAGAACTCGCGCACCGCGGCTGCGGCGGGCTTGGCGTTGATCAGGTCGTGCGGCATCACCGTGTCGATATCGACCGAGCCCATGCGCTCGCGGATCGCGCGCTCCATGCGCAGCAGGCCGACGCGGTACTGGTTTTCCATCAGCTCGCCGACCGAGCGGACGCGGCGGTTGCCGAGATTGTCGATGTCGTCGATCTGGCCGCGGCCGTCCTTCAGTTCGCACAGGATCTTCACGGTGCGAAGCACGTCCTGCTTGCGCAGCACCCGCACCGTGTCGGCCACGTCGGTGAGGCCCAGGCGCATGTTCATCTTCACGCGGCCGACGGCGGAGAGGTCATAGCGATCGGCATCGAAGAACAGGCCGCGGAACAGCGCCTCGGCCGTATCGGGCGTCGGCGGCTCGCCCGGACGCATGACGCGGTAGATGTCGATCAGCGCGTCGTCGCGGTTGCCGTTCTTGTCCACCACCAGGGTGTTGCGCAGCCAGGGGCCGTTGGACTGGTCCACGGCGAGTGTCGGCAGCGTGTCGATGCCACGGTCCTCAAGGGCCGCAAGCTTGGCTTCGGCGAGTTCCTCGCCGGATTCAGCAAAGATTTCGCCCGTCTCGGTGTTGACCAGGTCCTCGGCGACGTAGCGGCCGAGCAGATCGGCGCGACCGACCAGAACCACACGAGTGGTCTCGGCGATCTTGCGCGCCTGGCGGGCGTTCAGCTTGGCCTCGGCCTCGGCCACCACCTCGCCGGTGTCGGCATCGATCAGCGGCTCAAGCAGCTTGATGCCGCGGAACGCATCGGGGTCGAACGGGCGGGCCCAGCCTTTGGAGGTGCGGGTGAAGATCACCTGGCTGTAGAATACGTTCAGGATCTCCTCGGCATCCATGCCACGGACCTCGCCGGGCTCCAGGTCCTCGCCCTTGGCGATCCGGGCTTCGCGCAGCTTCTCGGTGTGGGCGGATTCCAGCGCATACAGCAGGGTTGTGACCGGCAACTTCCGCTTGCGGTCGATGCGGACGTACACGATGTCCTTGCTGTCGAACTCGAAGTCCAGCCACGAGCCGCGATAGGGGATCACCCGGGCGGAAAACAGGTACTTGCCGCTGCTGTGGGTCTTGCCCTTGTCGTGGTCGAAGAACACGCCGGGGGAGCGGTGCATCTGGCTGACGATGACGCGCTCAGTGCCGTTGATAATGAAAGTGCCGTTATCGGTCATGAGCGGCATGTCACCCATGTAGACAGGCTGCTCCTTGATGTCGCGGATCGAGCGCGCGCCGGTGTCCTCGTCGAGATCCCACACGATGAGGCGCAGGATCACCTTCAGCGGGGCAGCGTAAGTCATGCCGCGCTGGATGCACTCCTCGACGTCGTATTTCGGCTCCTCCAGCTCGTAACAGACGAACTCCAGGCGGCCACGGCCGGCGAAGTCATCGATCGGGAAAACCGACTTGAAGACCTCCTGCAGGCCCGTGTTCGTCCGGCTGTCCGGCGGAGTCGCCATCTGCAGGAACGCCTCGTAGCTGGCGCGCTGCACGTCGATCAGGTTGGGCATCTGCGCCAGCTCGGGGATACGCCCGAAGCTCTTGCGGATGCGCTTCTTGCCGGTAAACGAACCAGTGATCGCGTTCATGCCCGTATCCTGAACAATGGGTCAGTCGATGGTCCCGGCTGCCATTCCCGCATGGGAAGTGCTGCCGTCAGTCGGTCGTCGGCGGAAACGCCGATGGGGGCGGAGGCCGGCCCCCTTCCGGGGATGGCCTCCGCCCGATCAGCGCAGATGCGCGGCATCGCTGCCGCGCAGGACTCACTTGATCTCGACAGTCGCGCCAGCCTCTTCCAGCACCTTCTTGATCTTCGCGGCCTCTTCCTTGTTCACGGCTTCCTTCACGGTCTTGGGCGCGCCCTCGACCAGATCCTTGGCCTCCTTCAGGCCCAGGCCGGTGATGGTGCGAATCTCCTTGATCACGTTGATCTTCTTGTCACCCGCGGTGGCGAGGATCACGGTGAACTCGGTCTGCTCCTCAACCGGGGCAGCGGCGGCGGCCGGCGCGGCAGCGGCGGCGGCCACCGGCGCGGCGGCGGACACGCCCCACTTCTCCTCCAGCATCTTCGACAGTTCGGCCGCCTCCAGCACGGTCAGGCTGGACAGCTGCTCCACCAAGTTCGAAAGGTCGGCCATCAGTATATTCCTTTAACTTAGTCTCTGGTCGGTTCCAAGCAAGCCCCACCTTCCCCGCGGGACGGCTGCCTGCCACTCATGTAAGCGCAGCCGGTCAGGCCGCCTCGTCCTTCTTGGCGTAGGCCGCCAGAACTCGTGCCAACTGTCCGCCCGGCGCCTGGAGAATGCCCGCGATCTTGGTCGCCGGGGCATTGATAAGCCCCAGGATCTTGGCGCGTAGCGCATCCAGCGACGGCAGCTCGGACAGCGCCTTGACCCCGGATGCGTCGAGCATCTGGGTACCAAGCGCCCCACCGAGCACCACGAACTTGTCATTGGTTCTGGCGAACTCGACGGCAGTCTTCGCCACGGCCACAGGGTCGCGCGACCACGCAAGCGCGGTCGGTCCCTTTAGCATCGGCGCGATGCCATCAAAGCGGGTCCCATCCAGGGCGAGGATGGCCAGCCGGTTCTTCGCAACCTTGTAGGTCGCCCCCGCTTCGCGCATGCGGCGGCGCAGAGTTGTCACATCGGCCACGGTCAGCCCGTTGTTCTGGGTGACCACAACCATGGACGTCTCGGCGAACACCGCCGCCAGCAAGGCAACGAACGCGTGCTTCTCCGTACGGTCCAAATCCCGTCTCCGTCGGTGGCCGAAAGCGTATGGACCGCTCCCGACCGGGTTGCCCTATGGGCCAGCACGAACGCCCACCACCTTGCGATGGCATCCAGGCGCCCGGACCAGCCCGGTTCGCCTGTCCCCGACGGCGGCCAAAGCCTCCGCCAGTGAGTCGGAACCACCAGGGACACGCAGGCATGCAGCCCGCTTCATCCTTGGCATCCCCGTCTCCCGCGCGCGGGCCTTATGGCCCCTTAGTGCCTTGCTTCCACGGGGAAAGCGAAGGGCAACGTGCGGTCTCGGACAGGATCGGGGGCTCCCGCCCCCTGCCCGCCCCCAGCCCGAAGGCCGGCGGCGTATCTCGTATGGCCTAGGCCAGCGTGCCCACGTCCACGCGCACGCCCGGGCCCATGGTAGAGCTGACCGCGACCTTCTGTACGTAGATGCCCTTGGCGCCGGTCGGCTTGGCCTTAACGATCGCGTCGGAGAAGGCTTTTGCATTCTCCAGCAACTTCTCGACCGAGAACGACGCCTTGCCGATGCCAGCGTGAACGATGCCGGCCTTCTCCGCGCGGAACTCCACCTGGCCAGCCTTGGCGGCGGTGATCGCGCCCTTGACGTCCATGGTGACGGTGCCCAAGCGGGGGTTCGGCATCAGGCCGCGCGGCCCGAGGATCTTACCGAGCCGACCCACCAGGCCCATCATGTCGGGGGTGGCGATGCAGCGATCGAACTGGATGTCGCCGGCCTGGATCTTCTCGGCCAGATCGTCCGCACCGACCACGTCGGCGCCGGCGGCCAGCGCTTCCTCGGCCTTGGCGCCCCGGGCGAACACGCCGACGCGAAGGGTCTTGCCGGTGCCGTTCGGCAGGCCGACCAGGCCGCGGACCATCTGGTCGGCATGGCGCGGGTCGATGCCCAGGTTCATGCTGATCTCGATGGTCTCGTCAAATTTGGCCTTCGCGTTGGCTTGCACGGTGGCAATGGCTTCGGCGAGCGAATACGCCTTGGTCACGTCGACGGCCTTGCGGGCGGTGGCGAGACGCTTGTTGTGTGCCATGATGCTCAGCCCTCCACCACGGTGAGACCCATTGAGCGGGCGCTGCCAATCAGCATCCGCACGGCGCCGTCGACGTCGTTGGCATTCATGTGAATCATCTTCGTTGCCGCGATCTCGCGCAACTGTTCCATCGTCACCTGCCCGCTCGGCGCACCCTTGCCTGGGGTGGTCGTGCCCTTCTTGATGCCAGCGGCCTTCTTCAGGAAATAAGTGTTCGGCGGTGTCTTGGTGATGAAGCTGAACGTGCGGTCGCCGAACGCCGTGATCACCACCGGCACCGGCATGCCCGGCTCCATCTGGGCCGTCACAGCGTTGAATTCCTTCACGAACGCCATGATGTTGAGGCCACGCTGGCCGAGGGCCGGGCCCACTGGCGGCGACGGGTTGGCCTTGCCGGCCGGAATCTGTAGCTTGATGTAGCCGACGATCTTCTTCGCCATGATCCCTTGGCTCCTGTCGCCTGCCCATGGGCAGGGGGGGTAGGGGACCGCGGTGCACACGACACCCTGGGCGCGCGAATGCGCCCGGATGTCTCCCGCGTTCCGGTGGAGCGCGCCGTCTACGCCCCGGCGGCGCCCGAGTCCAGCGGTTTCTTGTGGTCGTCGTCCCTCCCATCAGGAAGCGCACGCATTGCAGGTTCGCGTTCTTGTGCCGAGCTGGACCAAAACGACCCGGATCCGGCATGACTGCCTTCACCTTTGTTGTCTCAGCCCTGGTCGCCACGGTGGCGGCCGTACTTTTTCTGGCGGCACCACAGTGGCGCATCGCTGCGCTTTTCGCCCTCGCCCTCGCCCTGGTCGCCGTTGTGGCAAGGGATCCGCGCGCGGTCGCGGAACTGTGGGGCGAGCGGCTGCCGGGTGTGGTCGCGGCTACGCGTGAGACGCTGCGTCTGGAGAGCGTGCGGGCAAGCGGCCAAAGGAGCAGCCATTACAATCCGAAGCACCGTTTCCGCGCCATCGTCTGCTACCGCGCCGCCGCAGCGCCGGGCCAAGGGGTGCTGCATCAGGCGGAGGTTCAGCTCGACGAGGCCAGCCACGATGCGCTGCGCGCCGGGCAGGCGGTGGTGCTGTACGTGCTGCAGCCGCTCGGCCAGCTGGAATGGCCGTGGACCACCAATGCGCCGTTGCTGCCCTGGCTTGCGAGGCCGCACTGGGGCGGCGGGGCGGCGATACCGGTGCGGGCCGACGTCCTACGGTGGGGCTGACGAAAATTTGTCCTGCCCCTGCGGGCCGCGCCTATCCTGGGCTGCGCCCGCAGCAGGAGCCCGCATGCCCCACGCCGCCACCGTCAACGGCACACGCTACTGTTTCGCGGACCTGCGCACGCTGCTGGCGCGCGCCACGCCGCTGCGCTCCGGCGACGTGCTGGCCGGCATCGCCGCGGCCTCTGCCAGCGAGCGGGTGGCGGCCCAGATCGCACTCGCCGACCTGCCGCTGCGCGCCTTCCTGAACGAGGCGGTCGTGCCATACGAGGCCGACGAGGTGAGCCGCCTCATCATCGACAGCCACGACGACGCCGCCTTCGCCCCTATCGCCCACCTCACCGTGGGTGGTTTCCGCGACTGGCTGCTTGGGGAGGCCACGCCCAGGGGGCTGGAAGGGCTGCGCCCCGGACTGACGCCCGAGATGGTCGCCGCGGTATCGAAGATCTGCCGGCTGCAGGACCTGGTGGCGATTGCGGCAAAATGCCAGGTAACGACGGCCTTTCGCAACACCATCGGCCTGCCCGGCCGGCTGTCGGTGCGGCTGCAGCCCAACCACCCGGTGGACGACCCGCGCGGGGTGGCCGCCTCCACGCTCGACGGCCTGCTGCTCGGCGCGGGGGACGCGGTAATCGGGGTGAACCCGGCCACCGACAGCGTTGCCGCCACCACCACCCTGCTGCGCATGCTCGACGAGATGCGCGACCGTTACGCCATCCCAACCCAGACCTGCGTCCTCGCCCATGTCACCACCACCCTGCGCTGCATCGCCGAGGGCGCGCCGGTGGACCTGGTGTTCCAGTCGATCGGCGGGACGGAGGCGACCAACCGCAGCTTCGGCGTCGATCTCGCCCTTTTGGCCCAGGCGCAGGCTGCCGCCCTGTCGCTGAGCCGCGGCACGGTCGGGTCCAACGTGATGTATTTCGAGACCGGCCAGGGCAGCGCATTGTCCGCCGACGCCCATCACGGGGTGGACCAGCAGACCATCGAGGCACGCGCCTATGCCGTGGCCCGCCGCTTCGCCCCGCTGCTGGTGAACACCGTCGTCGGCTTCATCGGCCCCGAATACCTCTACGACGGCAAGCAGATCATCCGGGCGGGGCTGGAGGACCATTTCTGCGGCAAGCTGCTCGGCCTGCCGATGGGCGTAGATGTCTGTTACACCAACCATGCCGAGGCCGACCAGGACGACATGGACGCGCTGCTGACCCTGCTCGGCGCGGCGGGCGTCACCTACATCATGGGCGTGCCGGGCGCGGACGACGTGATGCTGTCATACCAAAGCACCTCGTTCCACGATGCGCTGTACTTGCGCGGCGTGCTCGGCCGCCGCCCGGCGCCGGAGTTCGAGGCCTGGCTGGAGCGCATGGGCATCGCCACCGCCACGCCGGAGCGCATCCCCGCGCCGATGTCCCCCGCCCTGGTGGGGCTGACGTGATGGTCGCACCTCCCGTTCTCTGGCGCGACCTGCGCCGCTTCACCCCCGCCCGGGTGGCGCTCGGGCGCGCAGGCAATGGCCTGCCAACCGCCGCCCACCTGGAGTTCCAGGCCGCCCATGCCGCCGCGCGGGATGCGGTGCACGCCGAGTTGGACATCGATGCCCTCGCCGCCGACCTCGCTGCCGCCGGGCTTTCGAGCCAGGTCGTGCGCAGCGCCTGCCCGGACCGCCGCACCTATCTGTTGCGCCCCGATCTCGGCCGCCGGCTGGCCGATGGGGAGGCCGATCGCCTGCCGGCGGCGCCCGGCATCGCCTTCGTCGTCTGCGACGGGCTGTCGGCCACCGCGGTGCAGCGCCATGCCGCTCCGCTGCTCGCCCATGTGGTGCCCGCGCTGGGCCAGTCCGGCCCGGTGGTGATCGCCCGCCAGGGTCGCGTCGCGCTCGGCGACGGCATCGGTGCGGCGCTCGGGGCGGACGCGGTGGCGGTGCTGATCGGCGAGCGCCCGGGCCTGTCCACGCCCGACAGCCTGGGCGTCTATCTCACCTGGCAACCGCACATCGGCCGCAGCGACGCCGAGCGCAACTGCATCTCCAACATCCGCCCGCAGGGGCTGCCGATCCCGGATGCGGCGGCCAAGCTGCTGTGGCTGATCGGCGCGATGCGGCGCCTGGGGTTGACCGGTATCGCGCTGAAGGACGAGCAGCCGACGCTGCCCGGCCACGACCCTCAGAAGATCTCGACCTCCGTCGTCACCACGTAGCCGACGCGGCCATCCACCTCCACCTGCACCCACTGCATCATGCTGCGCCACTCGATGCGCTGCACCAGCAGGCGGGTGCCGGCGGCCACGCGCGCGACCACCGGCGAATTCCGATCCGGCTCGCGGTACAGCACCGCCCCGGCGCCGCGCACCAGGGCGACGCGCGTGGCAAGTGCCGTGCCGTCGCCGCGCAGGGCCGGGGCGGGCAGCGGCAGAGGCGGCGGCGCCATGTCGGGGCTCAGCAGCACCACACCGGCCACCACCGCCACCACCGCCACCACGCCAATCGCGCCAAGCCCCAGCAGCAGCCGGCGCAGCCGCGATCCGGCGCGATGGTGGTACATCGCCACGCGCATCGCGCCGTTCTCGGCCACCAGCGTGTCGCGGTCCTGCTGCGCCGCGCGGGCCGCCTCGCGAACCTCGCGCAGTTCGCGGCGCAACCCATCGACCTCATGCTCCAGCCGCAACAGGGAAGGTGAACTCCCCGGGCGGAACCCCTTGCCGGCGCCGGTCAATACAATCGCCTTGAGGTCGCCGCCCGACAAGCCGAGCCGGCGCGCGAGCTGGCCCACGGCGCGGCCGGCATTGTCGGCCTCGCCATCGTCCGAAACCAGCATGGCCATCCGGTTGGCCAGCCGCTCGATGTCCTCGCCGGTCACCTCGCCCAAGGGGGTCCTCCGCTGCCAGCCGCGTCGCCGGCCCCTTCCCTTAGCGGAAACGCGCGATGGTGTGGACTCACGCCATGCGGTAAGGTGCCTGGACGCAACATAACGGAGCCAGCTCCATGTCCACGGCCCAGCGTGTCGCCATCGGCTTCGCCGCCGGGGTGCTCGGCGTGATCTTCTTCCACCAGGGCGCGATCCTGTTGCTGCGCGAAACCGGCCTGTTCGGCTTCCCGCGCACCGCTTTGGTGTGGAACCTGGCGGCCAACCCCCGCGCCTTCGGCCTGCCAACCCTGGTGAACCAGTGCTTCTGGGGCGGCCTCTACGGCGCCTTCTTCGGCTTGTTGGCCCCGCGCGTGCGCCTGCCGCTATGGGCTTGGGGACTGGTCGTCGGCGCATCAACCACGATGGTGGGCTTCTTTGTCATCGCCCCACTCCGCGGCACGCCGATCGCCGGGGGCTGGCAGCTGATGGCCTGGCTGCGCGGGCTGTCGATCGGGCTGAGCTTCGGCCTGGGCCTGTGGTTGTTCTACGCCGCCATCACGACGAAGTACTTCCGCGCGCCCCTGCCCCGGCGCTGAACCGAGACAGGGTGCAGCCGGGGGTCAGGCGGTCGCGAGGTCGATCAGGAACGGCCCCTTGCGGGTCAGCGACTGGGCGAACAGGTCGTTGAACTGCTCCATGGTCTCGGCCCGCGCAGCCTCCACGCCCATGCCGCCGGCGATCTTGACGAAGTCGATGTCGGGATTGCCCAGGTCCAGCATGTCCAGCGCCGTGCGGCCGGGATTGGCGCCCACATTGGCCAGCTCACCCAGCAGGATCTGGTACTTCCGGTTGTTAAAGATCACGGTAGTGACATCGAGCCGCTCGCGCGCCTGCGTCCACAGCGACTGGATGGTGTACATCGCCGAGCCGTCCGCCTGAAGGTTCACCACCCGCCGGCCGGGAGCCGCCACCGCCGCGCCGGTGGAGATCGGCATGCCGCCGCCGATCGCGCCGCCGGTCACCGACAGCCAGTCATGCGGCGCGGCGGAATGCGTCGCACCCACGAAGGCGCGCCCGAAGGTGACGGCCTCGTTCACCACGATCGCCTGGTCCGGCAGCATGGCGTTCAACGACTGCGCGAAGCTCTCGCTGCTGATCGCCCCGCGCGACAAATCCGGCTTCGCGCCATAGCTGGGCGAGGCCACCGGCGCGGGGTTGCCCAGCTCCTCGGCCAGGGCGGCCAGCGCCTGGGCCTGGTCGTGCTCCGGCCGGCTCAGCGTATGCACGGTGGCGTCGGGGCGCACCGGCGAGCCAGGCTTGTTCGGATAGGCGAAGAAGATCACCGGCTTGGTGGTGCCGACCAGGATGATCGTCTCGAAATCCTTCAGCGCCGCGACCGCCTGGTCGACGGGATAGGGAATGCCGTTGATCGGATGGCGCCCGCGGCCGCGCTCGATGCGCCCGTTGCTGCCTTGGGACATCATCGTCGCCCCGGTCGCGGCACAGATGCGCGCCGCATCGGCCAGCGTGCCGGCCCGCAGCGCATTGCCGCCCAGCAACAGCAGCGTCTTGCGCCCGTCACGCAGCAGTTGGGCCGCCACCTTCACCGCATGCGGCGTGGCAACGGGCGCCGGCGGCACGGGAAGCGGCTTGCCGACCACGCCGCCGGGATTCCAGCAGGTGTCGGACGGCAGGATCAGGGTCGCGATCTGCCCGGGCGAAACCTGTGCCATCTGGGCCGCGACGGCCGCGTCGTTGCCCACGTCCTCTGCGCGCATCGCCGTGCGCACCCAGCCCGACACGCCGCGCGCGAAGCCCTCGGTGTCCGCGGTCAGCGGTGCGTCAAGCGGCCGGTGATAGGTTGCTTGGTCGCCCACGCAGTTCACCATCATGGTGTTGGCGCGCCGACCGTTGTGCAGGTTGGCCAGGCCGTTCGCCAGCCCCGGCCCGCAATGCAGCAGGGTAGCGGCTGGCTTGCCGGCGATGCGGGCATAGCCATCGGCCGCCCCGGTCACCACGCCCTCGAAAAGGCCAAGCACGCAGCGCATGCCGGGAATCCGATCCAGCGCCGCCACGAAATGCATCTCCGACGTGCCGGGATTTGAGAAGCAAGTATCCACCCCGCTGGCCAGCAGCGTGTGCACCAACGCTTCGGCGCCATTCATCGCCTGTGTATTCGCATCCATGGACCGTTCCCTGTGCTGGCCGCTTGTCAGAAGCGCCGGAGACTGCGCGCCACCCGCCGTGAAGGCAAGCCGCCGGCATGGCGCCGCGTCGGACATTGCTTCGCACCGTGAACCGGCCGACCCTGGCATCAACCGTGCCAGGAGTCGCCATGCCCGTCGTTCTCTACCCCAAGAATCTCTACCACGGCGACGACAGCGTGGAGCGCGCCGTCTACGGCCCCGGTGTTACCGTGCGCGTGCGCCATGTCCCCACCATCGCCGACCTGGCGCCCGAGGACTGCGCCGATGTCGACGGCCTGATGACCCTGGGCGACTGGATCCACGCCGCCGACCTGCCGAAGTTTCCGCGCCTGCGCGTGGTGGTGCGCATGGGCGTCGGCTACGACAGGGTGGACCGCGCCGCCTGCGCCGCGCGCGGCATCACCGTCTGCAACGTGCCCGACTACGGCACCATGGAGGTCGCCGAGCACGCGGTGGTGACCGCCATCGCCCTGCGCCGCGGCCTGTTCCTCTACCACGACACCCAGCGTGCCAACCCGCCGGCGCCCTGGAGCTTCATGGCCCACCCGATCGTGCGCCGGTCGGAGGTGCAGACCTTCGGCATCATCGGCATGGGCCGCATCGGCACCGCCGCCGCCCTGCGCGCCAAGGCGTTCGGCTTTCGCGTCGTGTTCTACGACCCCTACCAGCCGAACGGGCACGAGCGCGGGCTGGGCCTGCTGCGCGTTCGCCACCTCGACGACCTGCTGTGCCAGTCCGACGTGCTGTCGCTGCACTGCCCGCTGACACCGCAGACACGCGGGATGCTGGGCCTGCGCGAGCTGTCGCTGCTGCCCGACAACGCGGTGATCGTGAACACCGCGCGCGGCCCGATGATCGACCTGGACGCGCTGGCCGCGCTGCTGAAATCCGGCAAGATTGCCGGCGCGGGGCTGGACGTGCTGCCGGTGGAGCCACCGGCGGAGCCTGTGCCGGAGTTGTTGCGCGCCTACCGCGACCGCGAGCCATGGCTGGAGGGGCGCCTGGTCGTGACACCCCACTCAGCATTCCACACCCCGGAATCCTATGCCGACATCCGCCGGCTTTCGGCCGAAACCATGGCCGCGGCGCTGTCGAACGCGCCGCAGAACGTCATCCCGCCCGACAGCGACTGATACCAACGAGCCTAATCATTGACCCATGGAAGAAGGCAAGGCCAGGGCTTTCCCCTGGACCCACCAAAGGCCGGCGGCCTTTGGAAACCCTATTAATTTCAATGATATGAGGTCCAGGGGCTCGGTCCCTGGTGGGTCCAGCAACTGTCTTGTTTGTTTCGCCGTGATTCATGCTTTGAGGGTGTTTGGGTGCCACATTTGGTTGCGTTGGAGCATGACATTGAGGATACCGATAAGCTTGCGGATGACGGCGATGAGGGCGACTTT
>Ga0105050_10004783_pt1 | contig 17772 bp, 15 predicted proteins | sample FRY01_FD_78088 | JGI IMG/M metagenome (GOLD analysis project Ga0105050, IMG submission 78088) | Freshwater microbial communities from Lake Fryxell liftoff mats and glacier meltwater in Antarctica - FRY-01 | ecosystem: Environmental > Aquatic > Freshwater > Ice > Glacier meltwater ... | reverse complement strand
GGGTTCTACGAATCAGGGTTCTACGAATCAGGGTTCTACGAATCAGGGTTCTACGAATCAGGGTTCTACGAATCAGGGTTCTACGAATCAGGGTTCTACGAATATAGATCTTTTCTATATATTCTTGGATGAAAAGTCTTTATTCTACGATTCTTTTACCATCTATAATACCTGTAATTTTCTTTTACATAATACTAAAGAAATTTCTCATTCGGCTTATGAATGCGCCAAAGATTTTTGTAAAACATATAATATAAATAAAAATTTTAATATAGTAAAAGTTGTAAACGATAACGATACAACCATTGCAAAGAAAAATTTTAGCAGTCGTAAATATAAAGATAATATCATAATTTACGAGACTAGAACATCTATTATATATCAAGACAATAATTTTGTTCTTAAAAGGGTGAAAAATTATGATTACAGTTTACCGTTCCCATTATTAAGAGAAGTAGCTCATCTCAAGGAGATAAACCATCCAAATATCATTAAAATTCATGATTTAATGATAAAAAATAATTATATTTATATAGTTTTGCCATACTATCCGTACAAATTATTAGAATGTGTAAATAACGAAAGAATTGATTCTTATATTAAACAATTAATTAATGTTCTCATATACCTAAAAGAAATTGGTATTATTCATAAAGATATCAATCCAAATAATATAGTAGTCGATGCAAATAAAGATAAAGTTTATCTTGTAGACTTTGGATGTAGTTGTTCAAAATATAGTAATGATACGTTTGGAACTGTTCCTTATCAAGCACCAGAATTAAAACATTCATTTCCAAGCGATGTATGGAGTTTAGGATGTGTAATTGTAGAAATGATTACTAAAACTCCATTCTTTACCGAGCAACCAAATTATAACAATAAACAAATCAACGATAAATTAAAAAAATTAAATATACCAAATAAATATTATACATTGATTGTCACAATGCTAGAAACTGACCCAGAAAAGAGAATTACTCCCAAAAAGCTGTTAAAGTTGATATAATTTTTGCGTTGACCACGCTCCATTCAAAGTAGAATATTGACCTTGAGTAGTATTAACGATTGACGATGATTCATAGTTTTCCTTTTTCTCTGGGAAATAAGGAGGCCCTTGAAACGGAGCCCACTTTCCTTCTTTTAAATCTCCGCATTTTTTTGACCATGTTGTAGAAACATTACAGTACGAAGAACTCATTTATTATTAAAAAACAAAATAGTTTTGATAATAAAATGAATATTCCTGTTGAAATAAAAACTTTTATTAATTCAGTGCATAGTTATAAAATTTATGTATTACCTCAAGAGGAAAAATTACAAAAACAGATAAATATTCTAGCAGGATTTGACCCAAACACTCGCACATTTAAAAAACAATTAACCAGTGAAGATATGGCTTCTTTAGGTTACAGTCTTAGAAATGTGTGGGTAAATATATTGTCTTTAATGCCAAATACTTTTCTTTTCGCAAGACTTACAACCAATGAAGAAAAACAAGAAATAAAAATAGATTCTTCGCAAGTTGAACAACAATTACTTTCTATTCCAGTTGATTCAAAGGAAAGATTTGAATATTTCAAAAATCTGCTTTGTTTAGAAAAACGATATCCTATCGTCGGGGGCGACTACTATTTATCGTTTGAAGAACGATTGAAGGAACTGTATAAAATTAAATATCATATATCTAGACAAAAAATATTCTTATATTTTACATATTTATTTGATCTATTTTATTCATCGTCGACTCCGGCCTCAATTGATCAAAGAAACAATCTATCTTCTAGAGATGTTGCAGTCGGATGTGCTTTTATTGCAATGAAATTATTTATGCCAGATCTTCCAACGCGTATTATTCAAAGAGAATTACAAATAAATTATTCTGACAAGGAATTGTTTGAACTAGAAGTACTTGTACTACAAGCTATCGATTGGACAGTGTTTGTTCCGAGTATAAACTATTATTTTTCTTCAACTGAACCAGAACTGGTCAAAAATATATGTTGTATGTTAGTAATGCTTCCATTACCCCTTAAATATCAATCTCATACATTGTACGATCTAGCAACGTATATCTTTAATAAAAGCGAAACGTCCGATAAAGATTGCACTCTTGACGTTCAAAATGCTCTGGTAGACTTGAACGGTTTACTTCAACAGGTTTCTAAAGTTAAAGATAAATTAAACAATCCATACTTTTCTAAATTTATTTCTTACTACGGAGATACTATTGAAAGTTGTATGGCTGATATCAAGGAGCCAGAGAGTAATTGTGTAAAAGCTGATTTGTATAAAAACCAAATACATGAAATAGGAAAAAAAATAGGGGAAGGAATGTACGGAAAAGTTTCTGTTACAAAAGATGAGCGATATGTAGTAAAAGAATTCAAAAATATAAAAATTCACCACGAATTAAATCTTTCGATTCTTAGAGAATTGCTTATAAAAGACTTGAAGCATCCAAGTATCGTAAGTATTGAAGATTTCTTTTATGAAAACGATAAGATTTATTTAACCATGACAAAAATGAAAACTGACCTATCAAATTTTATAAGCACTGTAAAAATTAACTTGAGAAACCTAAAAGATATAATGAAAAATATTATTCAGGGCTTATTATATCTAAAACAATGGGGAATAGCTCACAGAGATTTAAAAAGTTCCAACATTTTAATAGATTATAATAAAGAAGGTGACAACGTCACCATACTTGGAGTTAAAATAGCTGATTTTGGTCTCGCTAAACAGTTGTATAATATCAAAGTTAATACTTCATACGTAATAACGCTACCGTATCGTCCTCCTGAGATTATTATCTGTGAAATTGCTCAATCAAATTTATCTTCGTATCAATTTGAACCTGATATGTGGTCTGCTGGATGTATAATGTATGAGCTATTGACTAAACGTTCCTTATTTGGAGGGATGTCGGAATTAAATATACTATTACAAATTTTTGATATATTTGGTTCTCCTACAAAAGATAGATATAAAACTCTTTATTCTCTAATGGAATTCTTTCACCTTGGTGTTCCTCAATTCGATAAAAAAGTTGTTTTTTACTTTAACAATATAAAAACTATAGATTCAAACTGCTACGATTTATTACTTCAGCTATTAAATCCTGATCCTAATAAAAGAATTACAGTAGAACAAGCTGTAAAACATCCGTTCCTTGGATAAATTATATAAATATTATTTTTATATAATAAATGAAGATTTATGATAAAGAAAATACTTATATCACTCTAGAACTAAAAAATGAAGAGATAATTGATGAAATTATAAAACACGATATAAAACGACTAGATTCAGAGCTTATGAAAGGAAATGAAGAATTTAGAGATATTAATACCGATATATATAAAAATATTGCAATTTTAGGTAATAAATATTTGCTGTTTGAAACTCGCAACGAAGAGAAAAAAATAGTAGATCAGGAACAACTTCCTGTCTATCAATACACAAATTTACCAAAGCGCGACTGGACTAGAGACTATTATAACAATCTTTTATGTTTGGAGAAGAGATATCCCATTTTGGATGTTAGATATGTAAAAGATGATTCTGACTTTTTTACAAATATTAAACATCGATTTATTGCGATAGATTGGATATACGATCTACTGTTTTATAACGATAATATTGATCAGATTAAATGTTACTTTTACACTGTTTATTTAATGGATTTATTTTTTAGCAGAGCTCAAGTAGAATTGGAGGACATAACTCGAGTTGCTGCTGCCTGCTTGCTAATATCACAAAAATTATTCTCCAATACATTACATATAAAACAACTCGCTCAATTATTTATACCAATCAATTATACTCCAAAAGAATTGGATGAAATGGTAGATACGTTGAAAAATTTGGAGATTGATGTAATCAAAATAGTAGGATGGACAATTTTAGTACCGTCCATGAATTTATTCTTTGATTTAGAACTACGTATAAACGATCGTCACGATATGCAATTTATACTATTATGTGCATTATTAGTTAATTCTTCATTGCCGTTAAAGTATCCCACGTCAGTTATATATAAATTAGCATTACGTATTTCAAGTAAAGATATTAGCAAAGAATGTTCAGTGTTGACACAGCATGCTATTGTTGATTTTAAAAACTTTGGAGATAAAATATTTTTAGGTTTAAAATCAACAAATATAGAAAACTTTCAAGAAAAGTACGAAAATATATATAATATATACCGTTCAAAATTATCTTTGGAATGTCGCAAGTTGACCAGGGATGAACAAAGCAATTGCCAAGAAAGAGTTATAGAATCTAGAGAACACGTAGACTATGAAGATGATAGATTATTAGGCCAAGGAACATTTGGGAAAGTTTCAACGATCAAAAATAGCGATCTAGTTGTCAAAAAATTTATATACAAAAGTAAAAATGGTATAGACGTTTCTGTTCTTAGAGAATTAGTAATGAAAGAGTTAGAAAGTCCCTATATTATAGGGATAAAAGATATAAAGTTTAATCGAAGAAATGAATTACAAGTGGTAATGCCAAAGATGAAACGAGATCTATTTACTTATATTATAAATTTACATGGAAATAATCTTGATCAGCAAACGTTTGAAAATAAAATTAGAAATTGTATTAGACAAATTTTAGAAGGATTAACATATATAAAGAGTTGGGGTATTGCTCATCGAGATCTTAAACCAGATAATATTCTAGAAAAAGATGAAAATTTTATGATTTCTGATTTTGGAATGTCTAAAGAGCTTTATAATATAAACGATAATACTGCGGCAGTTTACAATAGAAATTATCGAGCTCCAGAAATCTTAGTTTATAATTTAATAGGTTCAGATCTTGCAACGTATCGTTTTAACGGAGATATATGGGCAACTGGATGTATAATGTTTTCCATGTACACTTCTAATATGTTTATGCATGGAAAAAATGCATTGGAATGTTTATTAATGATTTTTAATATTTTTGGAAGTCCTACTAGACATCGTTTTACAAATTTATATGCATTAATAAATCAACTGGGAATAAAACTTCCTATTTTAGAGAGAAAACTCGAATATCTTGATGAATTTAAAAATAAATATCCTCTTGCTTACGATTTATTTCTTCAGCTGGCTAACCCGGATCCAATTCTCAGATTAACATCTGAACAAGCATTAGCTCATCCATATTTTAATTTTTAGTGAAATAAGAGTAAAGAATATTTCCTCTTCCGATAGAAATATTCTCATTTAATTCTTTGCATAGCTCAACAGGAAGATTCCCAAACTCTTCACATGTTTGCGAAGAAACGTTTATCATCATAACAGTTGTATTTTCATTGTATATATACTCATCAGGTATATTAATATCAATAGCTGCAAACATTTGTTCCAAGTTCTTTAGAGGTACTTTATTATACATTTTGGTCTTTTTTGCTATTCTGTTATTAATAATAAAGTGATATTTTGTTTCAATATTTCTTACAAGAGAAATTAAACCACACAATAGTTTCTCAAAGTGAACTTCTTTTAGCATACAATATTTAGATATTGTATCTACTTTATAAAGAATATATTTCCTAAACTTTTTAACAGCTTTATCTCTTGTTTCTTTCACCATATATTCTGCTTGAATTTCTCTGGCTACATCTACTATACACTTTAATAAATAAAGGAGATAATATAGATTACCAATCTCTTTTTCTATCTTTACAAATTCGTTTATAAAAAGTAGTGAAGATTCTTCAATAGAATTTACATTTCTTGATTGTATCGGTATGGTTATCAGTGTTTGAATTATATCAATACAATAATGTTCATATTTCTCAAAAAGTTTTGAATGCTTAAAATAAGGACGAAGAAGATCGTTAACTACATCAGACGCTCCTTCAGATTCATCTGTATCCCATCCTGATACCCAATCGATTTTTAATCCGGCGAATAGATTCTTAACAATATTATTGAATTTCTTACTATTTTTATTATTTCTATGAGCATCAAGTTCATCTGCTACAGTAACTAAGAATAACTTTGGATCAGCGAATGCATCAAATCTATCGCTTAAAAATCCTACATGTGTATGAGCCAAACTAGGCCATAAAGGTTTGTTTTCTAATTCTTTTGAATACGCAAAACCATAATCGATTATAATAGGATAATATCCATTTGTAGACACGGCAAACTGATTATTTTCATCTAAAACATATAGAAATACTAAATCTTTGGAACATTTCTTTACCATGATATTATTCGAATGAAGGTCATAATGTACAAAGTTTTCCAATTGCTGTGCAATGTTAATTGCAAGTAAAACTTGTTTGATACAAGAATAAATGATATTATCACTTTTCTTTAAAGTCTTGATGTAACTATATAGTTTTCTAGAGTTGTCAATATACTCTAATAGTAAAATTTCTTTTTCTATTGGGTATTTACACGTAATATTGAATGGATTTCCTTTTTTTCTAATATTGGGATCGATATCTGCTATAATAGCTCCTACTCCCCTGCAAAAATGCGGGCAAAACATTGAAATTCTATTGATTGATTTAATTACTGATAATTCGTGTTGAATTAGATAGTTGATGTACTGGGACAACTTGAATATATAAACTTGTTTAGGTTCTTCCTTTGTTTCAAAGAGTCCGACGAGTCCCTGTTTACCACTCGCGCTGAATACTTCTTTTAGATCAAGCCATTCATTCCATTTTTTTAATTTATTTTTGTTATAATTTTCTACTAATGTGTTGAATGAAGAAACGTCATGTAATGTAAGAGATTCATTCATTTTGTATTTTAACGATTATTTTTTAAGTAAATTCATTTTAAATTAATATTATAAAGATTTATTCAATCGGTTAAAATGAAAACAGAAACTAAACAAACCAAGATTGAATCTCTGGCTTTTTTTGACGAAGAGAAATTGGATTTAAAAGAACTAATGAAAGATGAAAATCTTCATAAAACTGCTCTAGATTTACTTCTTCCAGAGAACATACGATTAGAAGCTTTAAACAAATATAACACGCTGTACGGTGATATGGAAACTGGAGAACTTTTAAATAAAATTATAGGAATATATCAAATGTCTAATATTAAGATATTAAAAGAATACCTAATTACTATCTGTGATCATAGTATTTTATGTCCCATGTTGAAGATTTTAGCGATAAAAGCCTTATGCGAAAACGATGATAACGATAACGATAAAGAAGCGTACGATTGTTTATGTCGAACCTTTCCTAAACTTTATAACATACCTATTCCTTGTATATTTGAATTAGTTGTATTTTTAATGAAAAATAATAATTATAGAAAAGAAGCAAGAGATTTCTTTTGTGAAATAATTAATAATCAGTCGATAGAATGCGACTATCGTTTCAAGAACATGGTAGGAATAGAGAAAAAATTAACTTCTGATCAATATCTATTTTTTATTAAAGAAGGTTGTTTAGAATTCATTAAAGCAAAGAATCCAACTTTTTATAAAATAATTTCTTGCCAATGGTTACTCAGAAAATGCGAAATAACTCCAGAACAAATGTTGTATGTTGAAGAATTATTGTTATCTTTTGCTACAGACGAATTATTAGATTATAACCTAAGAGCTGATGCTACTGATGTACTATTGCAATCGGGAGATGATAAACATAAACAAATTGCAAGAGAGATTATAATGTTATTGGGAAGAGAAGGACGAGGAGGTAAAACTATTTTTGATAACGCGCAAAACGTTCACATACAAGATATCGAAGATAGCGTAACAAAAATAATAGAGTTTTTAAATACTGTACCGTATATAAAAAATAAAAAGAATGAAGATGTAACATTAGAAAACGTTGAAGAAGAAATTGTAGAAATGATGAAAAATTTTGAAAAGACTCGTAAAGAAAAAATAACTGTAGCATTAAATAGAATTCATATTGATCGCGGATTATATAGTAGTTTTCATTTTACATTGAAACATATTCTTCTTAAAGTATGGAGTTATATAATGACTAATGAAAACAAAGAAGAAATGTTGAAACGATTATTACAAGAACTAGAAGAAATGTCTGGCACTTGTTCTACAGGTTATGCTAGTAGATTAGTAAACAGTATTACTGGTTTTGGAGAATTTACCATACAAATAGGATGGAGAGAACAAATTATTGGAAATTTCTCTGGAAGATTGAATGCTAAAATACGGGACATTACAAAAGATATTGGATCTGAAAGAGAAGAGATTATATACGAGAATAAAAATGATGTAATAGTATACGAACACGATGATACTATTACAAAATTCAAATATTTAGATCTGTACAATATTATATGTAAAAATCGAGACGGATTTGATTTCAGACAGAGTTTTAGGTATTCTTTCAAAGAACATTTTCAAGGGCTAATATTAGAAGAACTAACAATGTCTACCGTTGATCCTACGATACGAAAACATTTTCTTTTATTCTTTAGAGAAAATATGTTGAGTATACGAGAGGAGATGAGTTTAGAGTTTTTGAATCATATTAATGAAACTGATTTTGACTTGTACTTTCGGTTTGCAATTTCCCAGTACGAATCGGGAGAATACATTTAATTAGAAAAACGTGTATACAAGTTTGGCACAGCTATAGTAAAAGTAACCGTAGTAGAGATACGGTACTATATAACAAAGATATTCAATCATCTTTATTATATTACATATATTGTTTTTTTCCTTTCCATTTATCCAGTATTCTTTTTCAAAATACGGTCCTATGTTTGCCGGTAAAAGTTTACCTTTATCATCTTTATCAACTCTATGTTTTTTATCGTTCTTGTACCATTTATATAATCTCATTGAACCAAATTCATATTTATAAGCTGGTAAAGTTTTACCACTTTCATCTTTTTCAATTCTGTGGAGTTTATTGTTCTTGTACCAACTTTGTGTTATAATATTATTATTGCAATAGTCTATGCGAGCTGGTAATATTAAACCTTTATCACGGTCTTCTCTATGTTGTTTTCCGTTTTTATACCATAATGTACAAACATAATTATTGTTGTTATCATCGCGTATAAAAGCCGGCAAAACATGGTTTAATTCTTTTTCTTCCCTATGGTCTTTTCCATGTATAGTATAGTTAATATAATCGTTGTTTTTATTTACTTTTGACTGTAAAATACTAATTTTCCTTTGAGCTTTTCTCGGTTGGTCGTATAAAGAACATATACTAATAAAAGATTTACTCTTGAACGGTAGATACATTTTAATTACTTTTGTAATTAAAATAAAAATCAATTTGGAATACAAACATGCTTATTCTTGTACTCCTCTTCGCATTCCATAGAACAATAATAGTTTTCTCCGCATATTGGACACGAATAGGTTGTTTCGACTGAAACTAATTCTCTGCAATTTGTGCAAAATATTTCACATTCATTCTCCTTTCGTTCACGTTCCTTTCGTTCACGTTCATTTCGGTCGCATTCTTCGTCTGGATCGAAAAGAGTGAATTGTAATCGTTCAGCAAATTGTTCGTCTTCGTTGATGTTATCAACACGTAGTTTTTGAATTGGTTTGTTATAATCGATTGGGTTGCGACAGATTGGACATGAATTATATTCAGTCCATTTCTCTAAACAATCTTTGTGAAAAGAATGATTACAATGTAATTTAATTGTATCATTACAATCGAAATTCTCTAGACATACAGAACAAGAAGTCATTGTTAATATATCTTATTTATTTTCATTTATTTTCAATTTTATTTTGTTGTTTAATCAAAGCTTCTTTTTCCCTATCGTATGCATTTTTATATCTATAGTAAGATTCAGTATACTTTGATATAATAACGTATCATATGTGTATTTCCTGATTCAACCATTCTCTTACTATATTGATAATCTTCCAACGCTCTCTCAAGAAGGAGTTGTTCGACTTGACGAACAAGAGTTTCGTGTAATTTTTTAGGTATTGTCGGAGTATCAAGTTTTTTACGCAGCTCTTCCATCTGATTATTCAAGTTGTCAATTTTCTATATTATTAGCATTTTTAAATAAAAAATTGTAATCTATAATAAATATGGACAAAGTTAAAATTTCGGACCAACAGGTAGACTTGACACCAGTGCTCAACGAGCACAGTATCGAATTTGTCAGAGACATGATACAAAGAAAAAATGGATCATCCCCGTTTTATACAACGATTGATTCGGTTAAAAACGTAATTACCGATTACGATCATTTTCCTTATACTAGATATTTTAGAGGAGTTGCAACTTACCCAGAACCAATAGTAGCAGAACGAGAAGCTGGTTATAGAACAGTACAAAATCAATGTTATGAGGTTAATGCTGTAGTTCCTAAACAAAAAGTTGATTATTGTTTCCAATATCCGTGTAGTACAATCAGACCATGCAATCCAAATAAACGCAAGGAGAAAAATGAATGGTTTGATAATGAATGTATTGTACAATATCGTTAAAATTTTTATTATTTTCTATAATAAAATATAATGGAGCCTAAAACAATAGATAGAATTAACGTTTCGTTAATTCTTGCTTTGGGAATAATTCTACTTCTTTTATCGTTTAGAGTTTTTGATGCTGCAGATGCTAGCTGTTCGTCTTCTCTGATTAAAAATGGTTGGATGATTATAGCAATAATTGCTACGATGTTTATGACAGGAGGTATTGGTTATTGGCTATGTAATAGTAAATATCAACTCTGTTATTCCGGAGTACAAAATAGATCCAACATCTTTTCAATTCTGTTGCTAATATTCAGTTTAATGTTGGTTGGTGTAACGTTCCAAATGAAAAACGAATTAAAGAAAGATGAAGTAAAACAAACCTGTAACGTAAGTGTTCTTAAATCTTCTATAGATATTGCGTTCTACATTGGTATACTCTTTACATTGATAGGAGTTGCTCGGTTATTCAAAAAATCAGCATAAATATTATTATTAAAATTTATTTGTTAATAATAAATGGCCTCTATAGCATATTATTCGAGATCTTTTTATATATTTGGAACGCTTTTAACAAGCGTTACTCTTGTATCAGGGTTTAATTTATACAATTCTATTCCAAAAGATTGTGATTCTTCTCAGCTTCAGAAAAGTATAAAAGGTATAATAATTGCAAGTAGTTTACTATTTGCAGTGAATGTAGCTTTTATACTTTGTGAAAGTAAATGTGGTGTAAAAGATGCTTCGTACCAGGTAACCAATAATACCGGTGCGTTGTTTATCGTTGGTTATCTATCCCTTGCCGGATTATTGGTTACTTGTCTTATGAATATACAGAAATGTAAATCAAAGTCTTCTTCGACTAATAAAGGAACTTTATACGTTGGATTATTAGCTAGTGTTATGATGATTGGATGGTCCGGTTTTATTTTAAGTAAAAATATAACTCCATCAGTTAAGCTACCTGGTCCTATGATGATGCCTGGAAGAAAAACTCCTGACGAAATAACTAGATTAAATGCTCGAATAAGTGAATTATCTAATCAAAATAACAATTTACAAAAACAAATTACAAGTGTAGCCAAAGAAACACTTAAATTAGATGAAAGTTTCGGAGAGCTCGCAAATGCTTTTGACAACGAACAACCTGCAGTTGTTCAGGTATCTCAGGCTTCTTCTAAACGTAATAAAGTTACAAGACCTCAACCTCCTTCTCCTACAATTCGCGAAAGCGCATCCAAGAGAGGAGGTGGCAGAGCACAATTTAGACCTTTTGGAAATGGACGAGGGTTAGGAGGGTTAGGAGGAGGGTTAGGAGGAGGGTTAGGAGGAGGGTTAGGAGGAGGGTTAGGAGGAAGATTAGGAGGAAGATTAGGAGATAGAAACGATCCATTTGGTGAAGACGATGTACCTTTTACAACTCCTGGAACACAGGCTCATAAACGTCGCGCAACCGAAGTGCGACAATTGAGATTTGGAGCAGATGTTTAATTTTATTGATTCTCTATTTTTTTACATATAGAGAATTATTTATTTTTTATCAAATAAATGAGCGCAAGAGAATGGTATCAATCAAAATCATATTTTATAGTTGGAGCTTTCTTTACAAGCGTACTGTTATTTTCAGGATTTAGTTTATATACATCAATACCTAAAACTTGTAAATCTCCTGGATTGCAAAAAAGTATAAAAGGTGTAATAATTTTAAGTAGTTTACTATTTGCTATAAATACTGGATTTGCTTTATGCGAAAGTGTATGTGGTACGCAACCGTATATTTATAATATACATAACAATATGCCTACTCTATTTATATTGGGATATTTGGCATTAGCGGGACTGTTAATTAGTTGTTTATCTTTGTTGAAAAAATGTGATATAAACTCTCCTGCAAACAAGGGAACATTTTTAGTCGGAGTAATAGTCAGTTCTCTTATGATTGGTTGGTCCGGTTTTATATTGAAAAAAAATAATTCAAATACAATCGAAATGAATGTTCCCCTATTGGCAAAAAAAAAGTCTGATGGAAAACAAAGAGAATTAAAAGAGGAAAGACCACAAGAACGAGAACGAGATTATAGGCAACCTATTGTATATCCTCGCAGATCAAATCCTTCCGGAGCTCCTCAACAAGGGGGTCAAGAACGAGATTATAGACAACCTATTGTATATCCTCGTAGATCAAATCCTTCCGGAGATCCTCAGCAAGGAGTTCTTTTCGAGGAAGATCCTCGAAGAGAGTATGAATACAATGAACGCAGTGAAAATAAATTAAATGAAAATGAAGATGAACAAGACGTAAGAACTCCTTATCCTTCTAGGCGTCAACAAATACAGATTAATACGATGCCTCCAATGTCTAGACAAGGTCAAGAATTACAACAATCATTAAACGATAATATATCCCTTGTACAAGAAACTTTAGGTAGAGGGCAACAAAAAAGAAGAAAAAGATCAGGAGAACGATAAAATTGAATTATAATATATTAAACTAAATAAAATAATGTTTGAAGAGTTGAAAGAAAAATGGGAAAGAAACGGTTTAGAAATTCTTTTCGGTCTTTCAATGTTTATATTATTAATTATATCTCTATTTAGAAGAGGAAAGAAAGGATCTTATTCACGATATCGTTTTACACCGTTTTATAAAGAAAAAGAGAAAAGAAAATCTCCTCCGAAAGAAAGCAAAGGAGAAGAAGAATGCAGGAGAGTTTTGAGAGAATTATTTCCCGGAAAATCTTTTGACAAGATAAGACCAGATTTTCTTTGCAATCAGGTTACAGGGGGTACCCAAAATCTTGAGATTGATTGCTACGATTCAGATTTGAAATTGGGAATTGAATATCAAGGAATTCAGCATTATAAATATATTCCGTATTTTCACAAGAATAAAGAAGCATTTTTAAATCAAAAGTATAGAGATGAATTGAAAAAGAGATACTGTCAAGATCATAACGTTCGTTTAATTGAAGTACCGTATACGATAAAGAATGAACAGATACGATCTTATCTAATAGATAAACTAAAAAAGTTGGATTATATAAAATGAACCCATATCCTATTTTTGTCAAAGTTTATCTATTCGAAACTATTTACAGTGGTATAAGAATGTCAAAACTAAGTTTTGAAAGAGAAGCAGGGGAACCGTGGAGATACGTAAATAGTTTCATGGCAGTAAATATAGAATTTCGCCCTATTCCTCCGTTGATGGTTGCCATCTGTTGCAACGAAAATCCTAATTTTCCTTTTAATACTACTAATATGAGAATAATGTACGATCCGTTTACATACTCAGAATGTAAATTACGTTTTATTACGTTTATTACTCCTCAAACGTATACAAGTCCATTATATCTATTTGGAAATACAAAGAGAATGATAATAACATTTAACAAAGAAAAGATTGTTGAATTACCGACAAGTATTCTATCTCCTATATCTGTTTTAACAGAGTATGAAATGTCTAATACAGTAAAATATCAAGGAGATTGGTTTAAAGGAGAATTCAAGTTTAAAAACGATTTCGGAAGATGTATTCCCGATGCAAACGGTGTAAAACTTACATCATGCGTAGCAGAAATTTATAACAATAAAACAAAACCATTCTCTCTTTTAGATTATATTGATCACAAGACAAAGAAAGAAAAAAGATTTAATATACGGGATATATTAAACTATAATATAGTAATTGGAATTTTATTGCTTGTATTCTTTGGTTGTTTATATAGAATTAGTTTTTAAAATTCAAAGGAAATCCAAAACCTGCGGGAAGTTTAACGATAGGAGGTACTAGATCATCATTGTCTTCTTTGGAAACTCTTGGATTATATAATTTGCCGAGATCCAGGTAGTGCGTGATAACAGAATAAATACACGGTACTATTACCTTTTTACTTCTTTTATCTATTATCGGAGGCAGAGAAGCTACTCCTCCAGTCTTGTCATCGATTGGAATTCTACATTTTGTTAGAAAATATTCATATTTTTTGTCTTCCAAAGTTTTTGTCCAATCTTTTGGAAGCCTTGTTGTAATGCATTTTAACCACATTTTCAACGGCTGAGAATGATACGCCGTAAAGTCTATCAAAGCAAATCCATCAAATGCATCGTTGACATAAGCCGATACAAACATATGAATCCACGATTGACAAAACACATCCATAGCACAATGATCTTGACATACGTTCTGTGACGGGTACTTTGTATAAATATTGAGTACTTCCAACTTGTTTTTATTTTTAATATCAAAATTATCAACTATGATATCTCTTTTTTCTTTGTTAAAGTTGTATACTTGCGTTTCATATTCTTTTGACATGGAAGGATCATAAATTAAAAGTTTTGGAGACTTTACGACATTCTTTCTATCCTCTAGTAAGAAACAGTTCCAGTGTATACTAACATATTCTTCTTTACCGTATGCATCTCCTACAAAATAGATATTAAGTTTGTTTTTTCTAGGAGGGTATTTTTTTAGAAACTGATCGAAATAATTGAATACTTTTTGTTTTCTTGATGTTAAATTTTCTTTCAACTCTACAGACACTAAATCAATTGTTTCTGCGTCTATTAGATTAGATAAATTAGTTTCAGGATCTACACTAGATAAGGAACCACATATACAGGCTCCCCTAAATTCAACGTTCTTTGCATTTGATTCTTTGATTATAGTGGTTTGCAAATCTTTTATCATTTCTCTGTTATTCATAAGAATAACCCATGCCATATCGCAATCAAATAATTCTTCAAACTCTTTCATGTTGCATTCTTTTACATTTAGATTTTTAACTATTTTTCTTCCATTTAACCACATTTCTGTTTTACCACTCTTCATAATTACTGCAGGATTTATTTCTCTGTGAAGTTTTCCATCCATCCACCATTCTTTGAGTTCATCTTTATCTATAACAGCCGGTAAATCAAAATCTCGATGTTTTTTACCGTCCTTGAACCATATTTTAGATATGTTTCCATCTACATTTATAAGCACTGCAGGTCTATCTCCTATTTTATCGCTCGCCTTTTGATCTCTATGCAACAGTCCATTTTTCATCCATCTTTTTTCTTGCAAAGTTATTATAGCTGGTAAATCAAAATCTCGATGTTCTTTTCCTTCTATAAACCAGTGTTTAACGTCGTTTGTGATCATAGCAGGTCTATCTTCTTCTTTATCATCTGAATGTTGATCTCTATGAATTTTATTTTCTTTATACCATACCATGTCATTTTTATCAATTATAGCCGGTAAATCAAATTCTCTATGCAACTTGCCGTTTATCCACCATTCTTTAGTACCATCGGCATATTCAGCGGCTGGTTTATCGTCTGTTCGGTGTAATTTATTTTTATTATACCAAAACTTACTTCCATCGTTAAAAATTAAAGCTGGTTCATCATTTTCATTATGAATCTTGTTATTGTAATAATAAACTATAGAAAACGGTGGGATTTTCTTCCCAAATCTAGAAAGAATTTTATCCTTAGTTTTTAAGACTTTAATTTTTCTAGGGGTTGCACGTTTTGTCTTTGTTATCTTGACTCGTCCCATTTTATTATAGTTAAATATTTAATACTCGAGAGCGATAAATAAATCAATTTTTAACTTTTGACATCAAAAGAGTTTCTAGCTCAGCTATCCGTTTATTCTTCTTTTCAATCTCGTCAGAAAGAGATTTCTCCTGTTTCTGAGAAACGCCAACATTCATTTCTTTTTCTCGATGTTTTTCTTCCAATAATCTTTCTTTATCAGAAATTCTTTCCGATAAAGATTTATTCTCTTTTTCTAATTCTTTCAGCTGTATCGATTGAACTCTAAGATTAGCTAAAGCTTTATCACGCGCCTCCTTTAGTGATGGATCAATAATTCGTGTAGGAGGATTCTTTTGCATATTTTCTAATTTTTCTTTATATTCTCTCTCCTTTTTATTCAATTCTTGCTCTTTTCTATGTAATTCATTCTGTTTTTCTACCGGACCAAGTCTAGCTTTCTCAAGCTGAACAACAAATTGATCGTTACGATTATCCATTTCCTTTTTAAAATTTTCAAGTTCTTGTATTGTTTTAATTAAAGAAGTTTCTGTTTCTTTTTTCGATCTATTTAATTTTTCCATTTCCTCTCTATAAAAACTAATCTTTGTTTCCATTGTTTCATTGAGTGTATTGAGTTGTTCTTTACATTCTGAGTAATTTTTCAATTCTTTTTCTTTCTGTTTAACTGTGTTGGATAACAACGTATTTTGTTCTTTTTCTTTGTTATAAAGCATTGATATCTTTTCAAATGAAAGTTTATTTTCATTCAACTTTTGTTGTAGCTCAAATTCTATTGATTTTAATTCACTTGTTAGTTTATTGTTTGCAATGTTCAATTGATTATTTTTATTCTCCAATAATTCTGATTTCTGATTTTCTTTTTCTATTTTATCTCTATATTTGCCATCTTTATCTGCAAAGTCTTTTGCTTTTTCTTTATTATCTATACGAAGGGAATCTACCTCTCTTTCTAATTTATTATTTTTCTCCTCAAATGTTTTTCTAATTCTTTCCAAATTAGCACAAGATTGTTCTAATTCTTTAATATTTTTTTCAAGAGAGGTATTGGTAGTTTCTATCGTATTTAATTGGTCTTCCAATGCATGATTTCTATTTCTAAGAATTTCCAAATTGTTCTTTGTCTCTTCGTATTCTTTTCTACATTTATTCAACTCTATTGTATTTTCTGCTATTATAGCAATGATAGTAATATTATTTTTCTCTTGCATGATTCTAACTTGTTCATCTATCTGATCCTGTAACTTGTCCTTGTTTTGCAATAAGATAAAATTATCTTGTTTTAGATTTTTAATATTATCGTTTAGCGTAATAGCTCGTTGCTGGTACGATTCGATATCGTTATTTAACTTTTGTTCTCTTATACCAAAGTCTCTTTGAGACTGATTCATCTTTGTTGCGAAATCATTTCTTGATTTATTTAATTCGATAACTGCATTTGCAGCGTTATGTTTAAATTTCATAATTTCAACGTTTGTAGCTTTCATTTCTTCTGTAATCTTCTTATTTTCATCTTTTAGAAAAGATACATCCTTTTCTTTTTTATCAATTAAAATGTTAAACTCACTATGCTTCTGTTCTAAATCTCTTTTCAGTCTTAAATTCTCGTATTCTATTGATCTAATCTGTCCGTCTTTTTGTTCGTTGATATATTTATTTGCTTCCATCTGTTTGTTAAGATTTTCTGAATATTGTTTATTTATATCATCTGTAGATTTTTTCATGCGATCGTTCATACTTTTAATATGAGAGTTTTCATTTTCTAATAGATCAATTCTATCTCGTAACGATCCGTTCTCTCTGGCTAATTTTTCT
>Ga0105050_10004782_pt1 | contig 17772 bp, 11 predicted proteins | sample FRY01_FD_78088 | JGI IMG/M metagenome (GOLD analysis project Ga0105050, IMG submission 78088) | Freshwater microbial communities from Lake Fryxell liftoff mats and glacier meltwater in Antarctica - FRY-01 | ecosystem: Environmental > Aquatic > Freshwater > Ice > Glacier meltwater ... | reverse complement strand
TAAATAGTTGAAAAAATCAAAAGCCCCATTTTCAAATTGAGAATGGGGCTTTTTTAATACGCTGTGTTTTTTACTTCTTCTGATTCCTATACTTCTGAGAATACTTCTCGTATAAATCCTTCTGGAAATTACCATCTGGTATAAATAACCCATTGATCAATGCTAAAACAATGTTATTCGTTCGCATGTCAAGTGCATTTCCTTCCGAAACAAATAAAGTCGCTGATTTACCAACTTCAATGCTTCCATAATTCTTATCAAAACCCATAATTTCACAGGCACTCAAAGAAATAGAGCGAATGGCTTGTTCTTCTGACAAACCGTAAGCCATTGCTGTACCAGCTTGAAAAGGCAGGTTTCGTGCATTCATCGTTTCCATGTCGCCTTGGTTTTGCAAGCAAAACAAGACACCCATTTCTTGTAACAATGCTGGCAGTCGATATGGCAGATCAACAGCATCATCTTCCAGTTCTGGTAAACTGTGAACGCGTTTCAGCATCACTGGAATCTTTGCATCACTCAAACGTTTACCCAACAAATGTGTATCGTAACCACCAACAATAACTGGAAAAGACAATTCCATCGACTTCGCTAAATCAATGACATCCAATAATTGTTGAATTTCATCAGCATGGAAATAAACGCGCTTCGTTCCTTTGAAACATTCGATCATTGCTTCTAAGCGCAAATCCTTTTTGTCAATCTTACCTGTCTCTGCATACGCTTTAGCCATGGCAAAAAACTGTGCAAGTTCTTTTTTCTGACTTTCATATTTCTCGTTACGCTTTTTTGGAGCAGGCTCAGCCCACCAACCGCCACCTTCAAGACTAGACGGCCAATTTACATGGATCCCATCATCTTTCAAAATGGTCGCATCTTCCCAATTCCATCCGTGCAATGCCATTATTGAAGATGTTCCTGAAATATCGCCTCCACGCGGTGTTGCTTGCGTCAATAAAACTCCGTTTGTGCGCACTGTACTAATTACTTTCGATTCTACGTTAAAAGCAATTTGTGAACGAATGTGGGGATTGTACTGACCTACTTCATCAAAATCACGCGTAGCACGAACTGCATCAATCTCCGTTAAACCCAAGGTTGAATTTGGTGCAATAAAAGAAGGGTAAATATGCTTCCCCATTAAATCAATTATAGTATCCCATTCTTCGCGCTTGTAAGTCGTTGCTAAACTGTTAGAAACTTGCGCAATTTTACCCTCACGAATGCCAACCAAGGCACTTTCAATGATCTCACCATTTCCAATATGCAAATAACCATTAATCAATAAAATTGATTGTTTCGATTGTGTTTGTCCCAAAAAAGACAAGAGCAAAAGCGTTATTGCTAGAATATATTTTGTTGTTCCCATAATTAATGATGATTTTCTTCTTCAGTTCCTTCTTCTCCCAATGTGTCACAATGAAAGTGCTTTGCTTTTCTTTTAGCAAATGGCTTACTTGGTTCCCCTTTTTCGTTCGATTCTAACATCTTCGAAATTATTCGAGCTTTTTCCTCCTGATTTGCCACACGCATTTGATAATCTCTTTTGCTATCAAACAGGACAACACCATCAATGACTGTCAGTTCAACTTTAGCTTGTGAGCTCAATGGATTATCCGTCCAAAGTACTAAATCTGCATCTTTACCCTCTTTTATACTTCCCATACGGTCATCCAAATGCAATAACTTCGCTGGGTTCAAGGTAACCATCTTCCACGCTTCCATTTCTGACATTCCGCCATATTTGACACTTTTTGCAGCTTCTTGATTCAATCTTCTGCCCATTTCAGCATCATCCGAATTGATTGCAACAACAATCCCTTGCTCTGCCATCATCGCGGCATTGTATGGAATAGCATCATTCACCTCAAATTTATAAGCCCACCAATCTGAAAAGGTAGAACCTCCAGCGCCATGCGCTTTCATTTTATCTGCTAACTTATACCCTTCCAAAATATGTGTAAAAGTATTAATATGGAATCCCATTGAATCCGCTACATGCATCAACATATTGATTTCTGATTGAACGTATGAGTGACATGTAATGAATCGTTCAGACTTCAGTATTTCAAGCAAAACTTCCAATTCAAGATCCTTGCGCGGCGCAGCTGATTGTGTCCCTTTGCCTTCAGCAAATGCTTTCATTTCTTGTTCATATAATTTTGCGCGCTCAAAACCATCGTAAAAAACTTGTTCTACACCCATTCGAGTTTGCGGAAAACGAACCGTATTGTAATCTCCCCAATTGGCTTGTTTCACATTTTCCCCTAAAGCACATTTGATGAACTTAGGCGAATTTGGTATCAACATTTGGCTTGGCGTGCTTCCCCATTTCAATTTTATTAGCGCTGATTGTCCGCCAATAGGATTTGCTGAACCGTGTAGCAATTGAGCAGCAGTCACTCCACCAGATAATTGACGATAAATATTAATATCATCTGACGTCACAACATCTGCAATGCTCACTTCTGCCGAAATTGACTGACCACCTTCATTTACACCTTTTGCAATAGCAATATGTGAATGCTCATCAATAATACCAGAAGTAAGGTGCTTTCCTTTCGCATCAATCACAGTGGCTCCTGCAGGAATATTAAAATTCCCATTCCCAACATAACTTATTTTTCCATTTTGGACAATTACAGTGGCATCCTTCAGAATTCCTTGCTCTTCATTTGTCCAAACGGTAGCATTTCTGTAAACAAGCGTTTCTTTGTCTGGCACTGCATCAAAACCATACGCCATGTTCGGAAACCAAAGCCGTGAACAAATCAACGTATCAACTTCATTCTTTTTAACTTCTACATCCTTTTTGTCTGCATCACTGTTTCGTATGGCTGACCAATCTGTCCATTTACCAGTTGGCAACATTGCGTCTCCTTCAAAAATACCATACTTCGAGCGAACTTTTCCATGTAGATTAACACTTCCTTTAAAGTGATCGTCTGCTAAATTGAACTGTAAAGTAATATCGTCTCCAATTAATTGAACGTTTACCTTTGGCGTTAAGGTATCTTTTTTTAATGCTTGGGTTTTATCATCACGATTTGTTTTAATCGATTGCACTTTTCCTTCCAATCGATCTGGAGTACCAGATATTTCCAAAGGATAAATAATTCCGTCAATATTCACATTATATTTTCCTAGAATATCATGAATTGAAAAGGCCTGAAGTATTTGTTGTTCTCCTAATGTCCACATTTCAAGTAGTTTCACCTCAGCCTTAAATGGATCACCAGAATATATCGCAAAGGATGCTTTTTTACCTTTTTCTAAGGTCCCAAATTCATTTTCTAGTTTCAACATTTTTGCTGGATTGACTGTTAACGCAGCCAAAGCTTCTTCAGGAGTTAAACCTCGTTCAATCGTCTTTCGAATGTTTTTCCAAAATCCTTCAGGAGTTTTTTGACCATCAGAAGTGAAACAAAAAGGAACGTTATTCACTTTCATGATATGGGGATTCGATGGAGCCAATTCCCAATGTTTTAAATCACTTAATGGAATTTGACGAGCAACATATGGATCTTTCACATCAAATGCTTCAGGAAAATTAATGGGTAGAATAACATAATTGGTCCAGTTTTTCAACTCACGAATGGCCATATATTCATTACCACTTCCGATGAAATTGAATTGAAAGCCGAACTCATCCGCAATTTTTTTCGCTCTTAAGATTTCCCACTTGTCAGTTGTTTTAAAAATAAATGGCAGTTGAATGTTCTTATTCATCTCCTCAAGTGACAGATTTACCTCTGCATTCTTAGCATTAGCATACCACTGCATATCATAAAAAGACTGGCGCAACAGAGCAATTGATCCCATCTGAGAAGAGGGATATGTTTGTTTAGAAATTCCCTTTTCGAATGAATAGAATTGTGCTGAATATGGATGAATTAATTGTTTATGTGTATTGCTCGTCCCAAGAGAAATCATTGATCCGGTTCCCTGGACTAATCCATCTTGAACATGCGTAATAGCCAAGCCAAATCCCATTTTAATTAATGCTTCATTTGCTTTCGTATCAATATCATACAGATTTGAGGCATTTACTTCTGGATGAACAGCTTCATTCCAATAATACGCGCCTTTTTTTGATGATTCTAGCTGTGGTCGCATTGAAAACCCACTTGCAGTTGCTTTTGGTAATCCAACTGATGTATTTGTCTCAATAAAAGCGGGCATAATTAGCGTCCCTTTACAATCGATAACAACAGCACCATCGGGAATTATAACAAAAGTTCCTGCTTCGACGATTTTGTCATCTTGGATGAGTAAAGTTCCGTTGTTAATCGTTTTTGAAGGAGAAACAACGATCGTCGCATTCTTCAGGGCGTAGTACCTTGGTTTTGATTCCGAGACGCCATTTTGAGGAGTTACCTGGGCAAAAACCTGCACGGTACTCACAATCAATAGTAAAAATAGATACTTCATACCTTTCAAAGAAGTTAAGTCCGTGAAATTAATTAAAAATCCTACTTCAACATTCAAGAGAGAGGTGGAAACTTTTAGCTATTTTTGTAAAAACTAAAAATTATGAACGGATTAGCACACGCACACTCAGGATTACGTTGGATAGCACTGATTCTTATTATATATGCTATAATTAATGCCATACTCTCTAAAAATAAAGGTGAATACCTGAAAAAAGACAAAATGCTGAACTTGTTTGCTATGGTCAGTCTGCATGTGCAACTTTTAATTGGCTTCGTTTTGTATTTCATTTCTCCTGATAAGGTGCGTTTTTCAGCAGGATGGATGAAAATTGATTTTTTCCGTTTCTATGGTATGGAGCATGGTTTAGGGATGTTGATCGCTATTATTATTGTAACTATTGGGCGCAAGAAAGCTGAAAAAGCAAGTGTTCCAGCAATGCAACACAGTAAGATTATCACTTGGTACACAATCGGTTTAATTATAATTATTGCTTCTATTCCTTGGCCATTCAGGGAGGCATTGGGAGGAAAGTGGTTTTAATGAAAACTCTTTGTTTCGTGCTTGGTCTAGTACTTTTTGCTTGTCAATCACCAACCGATATAAGCGATAAACTAGACGAGACAGAACAATCAACTCAGTTAACTGGTGAGCAATTATTTATTACTCATTGCTCTTCTTGTCACGGTTTGGATGGAAAATTAGGTGTTAGCGGGGCTTCAGATTTGAGTAAATCGACATTGTCAATTCAAGAAGTAAATACAATTTTGTTGAATGGAAGAAATAGCATGCCTGCAATGAATGAAATGCTGGAAACAACAGCAAACAAAGATTCGGTAATAAACTACGTTATTCAATTGAGATAATACAATGGATGAAGGACATGTAACGGTCGATGCCGTAGAAGAAATCTGTGTTTTGGTGGGCGTTATTTCCTCGGATATTAATGAAACAATTGCACATGAGTATTTGGATGAATTAGAATTCCTTGCTGAAACGGCAGGTGCGATCACAGAAAAGAAATTTTTGCAAAAAATGCCTTACCCCAATCCAAAAACGTTTGTTGGAAAAGGTAAGATGGAAGAAATTCGCGAATATATAAAAGAGAACAATATTGAATTAGTCATTTTTGATGACGAGCTTTCTCCTTCTCAATTAAGAAATATTGAACGAGTATTAGAATGTAAAATTCTCGATCGAAATATACTTATCTTAGATATTTTTGCTAGTCGTGCGCGTACTTTTCATTCCAAAACACAGGTAGAACTTGCCCAGTTGCAATATATGTTACCTCGCTTAACGCGAATGTGGACTCATCTCGAACGACAAAAAGGTGGAATAGGTTTAAGAGGTCCGGGTGAATCTCAAATTGAATCAGACAGACGAATTATCCAAACACGGATATCGCTCATGAAAGAGCGCCTTAAAGATATTGATAAGCAAATGGCTATTCAACGCGGTAACCGAGGACAATTGGTTCGTGTGGCGCTTGTAGGATATACGAATGTGGGTAAGAGTACCTTAATGAATCTCTTATCTAAGTCAGAAGTGTTTGCAGAAAATAAATTGTTTGCGACCCTAGATACAACCGTTCGAAAAGTCGTAATCCACAATTTACCATTCCTATTAACCGATACCGTTGGCTTCATTCGAAAGCTCCCTCCACAGTTAGTAGATTCATTCAAATCTACCTTAGATGAAGTGAGAGAAGCTGACTTGCTGATCCACGTGGTAGATATTTCACATGGCAATTTTGAAGACCATATCAATGTTGTCAATGAAACATTGAATGAATTAGATAAAACGGAAAAACCTACAATTCTAGTTTTTAATAAAATTGATGCATACAAGCATGAGGAAAAGGATCCAGACGATCCTAGTCCTAAGACAAAAGAGAATTATACACTTGAAGAATTAGAAAAGACGTGGATGTCTAAATTGAATAATAAAGGTGTTTTCATCTCAGCTCAAAATAAAGAGAACGTAGAAGAATTGAAAGAGGTGATTTATGAGGAGGTTAAAAGGATTTTCAAGATTCGCTATCCGTATAACAACTTCTTATATTAAAAAAATGTTTCAAGCATAAAAAAGGAGGTCAACTTGACCTCCTTTTTTATGTACGTATTTTGCTTATCTCACTAAAGTAAGGAAACCGTGCCCTTCTAAGAATTGTTCTTGAAGACCTTCAACTCGGTATTTGTAGAAATACACACCATCGCCTGATTCGTTTCCATTCTGCGTTTTACCATTCCACGCTGGATTAATACCACTTCCTTCAAATACTACGTTACCCCATCGATTCAAAATAGTCAATTCAATATTAGTAGCATTTGTAGTGTTTAAGAAAAATAAATCATTCGATCCATCAGCATTAGGCGTAAATACGTTTGGTACTTCAACCGTTGGTGCAGGGTAGTAACAACTTCCATCATCTGCATTGGCTAAAGGATTATAGTTAAGCGCTAACGGATCAGTACAACCACAAATACTGATTGTAACAAAAGCATAAGCAGTATCCCTACAATTTCCTTCACTTGCAATTAATTGAATAACCGCTGAAGAAGTATAGATCTGAGATTGTGAAGCTGTTGTTCCTAAATTGGCAGTTTGACCGTTTCCAAAATTCCATGCATAGTTGGATGCATTTTGACTGTTATTCGTGATATTCACTGTTAATGGTGAACAACCGAATGCTGGTGCGGCAGTAATGTCTGCAATTGGTGGAGGTAAAATATCTACAAAAACACTGTCGTTTGCAGTACAAACATTATCAGTTACCGTAAAGTAGTACCATCCTGAAGAAAGATTTTCCCATACAGAAGCATTTATGAAACTTGGACTACTTGGTCCTGGTCCTGTCCAGTTATACAAAGGCACACCTGTTTGACCCATAATTACCGCTGAAACGGCACCAATAGGATCACATGAAGCAGGCCACATCATTAAGGTATCAACAATTAAGGTTTGATTCAAAGTAATCGTTACCGTATCAGTGTTTGAATAACCGCATGAGTTAGTTGCAGTAACTATATAATCTACTGTTCCTGTTAAAGCACCCTGAACCGATGGGAAATAGGCAGGAGAACCAGTTTGTCCACCTTGCCAACTATAGGTAAAAGGAGGAAACAAGCCTGTTGCGGAAGCGGTAACCAACACTGAGTCGTTAGCGCATAAAACAGTAGGATTAGACTCTGTAATATTAATTGGAATAGAATCTAAAATATACAAAGTTCCTGAAGAAATTATCGTGTCACCACAGCTTGAAATTGTCATAGCAGTAATGATTATAAACTCATTATTATCATTGTTCATTCCGTCAAAAATTGGAATAATTGTTAATACGATTGTATCTTCTCCCGGTAAGAATGTAATTGGGTTCGTTAAATTATTATAATCTGTACCCATTGTTGCTGTACCTCCAATTGTGTAATTGATTATTAAGGTATCACCCAATTGCGTTTGAGGACGAATAAACATCAAGTTTGCTTGTGAACAACCTTCATATACACTTGTGTCTCCAGAAACAGTTGCTACAGCAATTTCAATCGCTTCAGAACTAAATGAATTCGCTTCTAAGAATACACCTGAATCATACGATTGATCGCCTACGTTAGAAATACATAATTTAATATGGTAAGTTTCTCCACAAGTTAATTTAGCACTTGACGTCAAAACCACAGTTGATCCATCATATTGAATAGCAGTTCCGTAAGCAGCTCCTCCAACATTGTTAACATAATACGCCGGATTCTGTGCCGCTCCCGGACCAACATTGTTAATTGTAACAGGAGTAGCAGTACCAGGAATCAGTGCTAAATTTGTCGCATTATATGCTGGACCGATAGGATTTGGTCCCCATAAAAAGAAACCAAATGCGTCATTAAATGATGATGGTGAAAACTCTGGATATTCATCCGAACCAAATACATATTTAAATGCAATCGTATCACCTGCGGGTACAAAATCAAATTCTAAAACAACTCCGTTCGTTACTGTCCCATTAGCTATAAAATTCAACTGAGGATCTGTACCTACATTAGGCGTTGCAGGTGTGTTATTTGTGAAACTACCTGAGTTGTTTGGACCTATTGCTGCTATTGCCCTGCCAGTCGTTAATAAGACTCCTTGCTGAATAGGAAAACTTGTTGCTCCAGAATTAAAATAAGCAACATTGCTTTGCACAACATTCCCTAAAGCTGGGCTCCCATTAATGGTAATATTACTGGCTGTAACTCCAAATCCAAGTAATACATTTTGCACCAACTGATTCGGCGTAAGTGTGTTTTGTACTGATATTTGCGCTGTTCCAAGAGAAATTAACCCGAAAACAAAGGCTATTGAAGTAAATACGTTTTTGATTTTCATAATAAAAGTCGTTATAATGACAACTAGACACACAAAGATAGAAATTGGTTGCATCCTACAAATTAAAAAATCAGAAATACCTCTCTTTTTCAAGAAAATTTGCGAATTTTGGGCTAGTTCAAGTAAAATTTCACAGAAATGAAAACAACTCAAGATTATATTTTAGCAAATAAGGACCGTTTTTTAACTGAATTATTCGATTTATTGCGTATTCCTTCTGTTTCAGCTGATCCTGCTTATTCAGCTGATGTAAATAAAACAGCAGAAGTTATTGCCCAACAATTCACTGCAATGGGTTTAGATAAAGTAGAAGTTTGTAAAACTGCTGGTTATCCAATTGTTTATGCTGAAAAAATGCTTGATGCTTCTTTACCAACTGTTTTGGTTTATGGGCATTACGATGTTCAACCAGCAGACCCCATTGAACTTTGGCACAATCCACCATTTGAGCCAATTGTTAAAACGACTGAAATTCATCCGGATGGAGCAATTTTCGCTCGTGGGGCATGTGATGACAAAGGTCAAATGTTTATGCATGTGAAAGCCGCAGAGGCGATGATTCGAAGCAATGAACTCCCTTGTAACTTGAAATTCATGATTGAAGGTGAAGAAGAGGTAGGAAGTGAAAATCTTGGAATTTTCGTTCATGAAAATGTAGAAAAATTAAAAGCAGATATCATTTTAGTGTCTGATACAGGAATGTTTGCCAACGATGTTCCTTCAATAACTACTGGTTTAAGGGGTTTAAGTTATGTTGAAGTTGAAGTGACAGGACCAAATAGAGATTTGCATTCAGGATTATATGGTGGATGTGTTGCTAATCCAATCAATACCTTGGCACACATGATTGCTTCTTTGCATGATGAAAATAATCACATTACCATTCCAGGATTCTACGATAAAGTAGTTGAACTTTCGGAAGAAGAGCGAGCTGAAATGGCAAAAGCACCATTTTCATTGGAAAAATATTGCAAAGCACTTGATATTAAAGAAGTCATGGGTGAAGCTGGATATTCTACTATGGAACGCGGATCTATTCGTCCAACCTTGGATGTAAATGGTATTTGGGGTGGATATATTGGTGAAGGTGCAAAAACAGTAATTGCTTCAAAAGCGTATGCAAAAATATCGATGAGATTGGTTCCTGATCAAGACCCAACTGAAATTACTGAGTTGTTTACTAAGCACTTTGAATCCATCGCGCCCGCAAGTGTTAAAGTTGTGGTTAAACCTCATCATGGTGGAGAACCTGCCGTTACACCAATTGATTCCATTGGATATAAAGCGGCCTCTATGGCGTATGAAAGTACTTTCGGAAAGAAACCAATTCCAGTGCGCAGTGGTGGAAGTATTCCAATTGTAGCCATGTTTGAAAAGGTGATGGGGACAAAAACTATTTTAATGGGCTTTGGATTGGATAGCGATGCCATTCATTCACCAAATGAACATTTTGGTTTATTCAACTTCTATAAAGGAATTGAAACTATCCCTTATTTTTATAAGTATTTCACAGAACTTTCTAAAAAGTAAACTATGTTACGCTATCTTTTTCTCGGTTTACTTAGTGTTCTTTTGACATCTTCTTGCGCAATTGAAAGTCCAGAATTTATGGGCTCTGAAAGCATGGAAGGATTTAAAATTGATGGAAAAACAATCACTTTTAATGCTGGAATTAAAATGAGTAACCCGAATTGGTTTGCTATTAAAATAAAACGTTCAATGCTTGATGTATATATTGAAGAACAATATATGGGTAAATTGAGTCTAGATAAAAAAGTTAAACTAAAAGCCAAACGTGAAAGTGTTTTACAATTTCCGCTCAAAGCTGAATTGGAGGATGGTGCCATGTTTACAATACTCCGATACGCCTCTAAAGAAAATGTAAATATTCGATTCAAAGGAAAAGTAAAAGGCGGTGTTTGGCTCTTTTCGAAGAAAATTGAAATAGACGAAACACGTCAGGTTTCTGGAAAATCTTTGCAATTGAATCAATTAGGAAAATAATAAAAGATGATAATTAAAGAAGCTGTATTCGTTATTTCAAACGATAAATTAGAAAATTGTCCAAAAGACGGATTAGCGGAATTTGCCTTTATCGGCCGTTCAAATGTGGGTAAGTCTTCTTTAATCAACATGATTACAGGAAACAAAAAATTAGCAAAAACCTCTGGTCGTCCAGGTAAAACACAACTTATAAATCACTTTATTATCAATAAAAGCTGGTACTTAGTCGATTTACCGGGATATGGTTATGCAAAGGCATCTAAAAATGCTCGTGCAAAATGGGAGGTTTTTATTTCAGATTATTTAACCAAAAGAGAAACTCTTGTCAACGTATTTGTCTTATTGGATAGCCGTTTAGATCCACAACAAATAGATCTTGAATTCATGAATTGGTGTGGTGAAAAACAAATTCCATTCTCTATGGTTTTCACTAAAATTGACAAGCTTTCTAGCACTGCTTTGCAGAAAAACTTGGCAAAATACAAGAAAGAGATGCTGAAAAATTGGGATGCAATACCACCGGTGTTTACCTCATCTGCCGAATCAGCTTTTGGAAAAGAGAAGATTTTGAATTATATAGAGGCGATTAATAAGAATTTGGAAGGATAGAGGCGTTGGGCTTGAGGCGGGAGGCGGGAGGCTTTAGGCGTGAGGGCGTGAGGGCGTGAGGCTTTAGTGAAACAACAAATTAACTTTAATAGTTCTTCCAAATAATAGCAATCAATTGACATTTGACTTTTCTCCATTATCTTTGCGGTCATGGAACAAAAAGAAGACAATCTTAAGGATATTATTTCCCACGCAAAAGAATACGGTTTTGTATTTCCCTCTTCAGAAATATATGACGGTTTAGCAGCAACATATGACTACGGTCAATTGGGATCTGAACTTAAAAACAACATAAAATCTTATTGGTGGAAATCAATGGTGCAGATGAATGACAACATTGTCGGCATTGATTCTGCGATTTTCATGCACCCAACGACTTGGAAAGCTTCTGGTCATGTGGATGCTTTTAATGATCCGTTGATAGACAATAAAGATTCAAAAAAACGCTACCGTGCAGATGTTTTACTCGAAGAACATATCGAGAAAATTCGCCAAAAGATTGAGAAAGAAGTTGAAAAAGGCATCAAGAAATTTAGTGATAGTTTCGATGAAGTGCAATTTCGTGCAACTAATCCGAATGTGCTTCGCAACACACAGAAAATTACAGAGATTGAAGACCGCATGCGTGCTTCTCTTGGCAATAATGACCTAGAAGGTGTTTACCAATTAATCGTTGATTTAGAAATTGTTTGTCCAATCTCAGGTTCCAAAAACTGGACAGAGGTGCGTCAATTCAACTTGATGTTTTCTACAGAACTTGGGTCTGTTGCAGGCGATGCTTCAATCATTTATCTGCGACCAGAAACAGCGCAAGGTATTTTCGTTAATTTCTTGAATGTACAAAAATCAGGTCGAATGAAAATTCCTTTTGGAATTGCGCAAATAGGTAAAGCTTTCCGAAATGAAATTGTTGCCCGTCAGTTTATTTTCAGAATGCGCGAATTTGAACAAATGGAAATGCAATTTTTTGTACGTCCAGGTGAAGAAATGAAATGGTATGAATACTGGAAGGAAGCACGTATAAAATGGCATAAAAAGCTTGGCTTAGGAGATAAAATGTACCGTTTTCATGACCATCTTAAATTGGCACATTATGCAAATGCTGCAGCTGATATTGAATTTAATTTTCCAATGGGATTCAAGGAATTAGAAGGTATTCACTCTCGTACAGACTTCGATTTGAAGCAACACGAGCAATTCTCAGGAAAAAAATTACAATATTTCGATCCAGAAATGAATCAAAACTATGTGCCGTTTGTGGTAGAAACATCAGTAGGTTTAGATCGAATGTTTTTGGCTGTATTGAGCGCTTCATACAAAAATGAAAAGCTAGAAGATGGTTCAGAGCGTTCCGTTTTGAGTCTTCCCGCTGCGCTTGCACCTTATAAAGTGGCAGTTATGCCCTTGACAAAGAAAGATGGTTTACCAGAAAAGGCACATGAGGTTTTGAACTTGTTGAAGTTCGATTACAATTGCACTTATGATGAAAAGGATTCTCCAGGGAAACGTTACCGTCGACAAGATGCGATTGGAACACCGTATTGTATTATGATTGATCACCAGACCATGGAGGATAACACTGTTACAGTAAGAGATCGAGATAACATGGAGCAGATTCGGGTATCCATAGGTGATTTATACAACATCATTGATGAGAAAGTAAATATGCGAACGCTTTTAGTGGATTAAAAAAATCTGATAGACTTTTTCGTAATCAACATTAGCCGTAAATACACGAATGCCATTTTATTAATTCGTGTATTTACGGCTTTTATTTTTAGAATTAATTCCAGTTCACCACATTACCTGCGCGAAGAGATTCTTCAAAAGATGTTTTTAATCGGTCAATTTTTAATTGAGCAGTTTTATCACCCATTTTCGCTTTTGCCTTCAATTTAAAATAGGTATCTAAAGAATGACCAAAAAGATCTTGTTCTAATTGATGTTTTAAATCTGAAATTTTATGGTTTACCTCAATCAAGAAATGTTCAATTTCACCTAATTCGCTCAACTCAGCTTTAGAGATATTAGCTTTGCTCAAAAGGGCAGAATAGCGCGGCAACAACTCATTTAATGTATGTACAAATTGATCCAGATCTCTGTTCAATTCTTCTTTATTATCTTTAAAATCTTTCATATCTGCATGAGTTGATTCAGACGAAAGATAGGTAAATCTCTTTTACTCCAACATTTATTTGTACAAATTAACATTTATTTCATGATTCGGTGAATTGAAGATTTAAGGAATTGAGGGATTTGGAGATTAGATTCTATTTTTACGTATATTTATCTCACTACTAACGAAAAAGAAACTATTTATGCGTGTTATTTCATTGATTTTATTATGGGGGGGTATTTTTAAACTTCTCAATTCAAGCGCAAACGCCCGAAGCGCTCACGTGTACAACAGCTTATGCTAAAACTGTGAATAACACTTGTACTTATAGCAATCATAAAATTGCTGTGAACCAAAATGAATACTGGATTCAGTTTACAGCAACAAATACAACAATTGAGTTGATAACGGCGATAAATGGCAATCAACCAACATTTAATGCTGTTCATTTGATGCAAGGAGATTGCTTGAATCCTCAAATTTTAGCAACAGATTCAAGTTATACAATTGGTGACACATTAAGTTTTACTAATACGTTAATAGCTGGTCAAAATTATTTTTTGCGATTTGATTTGTCTTCTAATTTCCTAGGTGATTTTGATGCATGTATTGTAAAATCAGTTTCTTCTGGCTCAATTACTATTGTAAACGATCATGGAGACAGCGTTATTTGTACTTATGACACTAATAATAATTCTCCTTATTTAAATTGTCCTGAAATAACATTGTGTGTTGGAGAATCTCTTTGTTTTAGTGCCATAGATTTTCTACCTTCAAATGAAACAATGAATATGCTTGTTGCTGCAGTTTATGGAAATGTAGGGACGATTACCAATAATTCAGATTCAACCATCGCGTGTGTGAATTTTCCGACGGTTGGATCACAAACCATATTTATTTTCCCTTATGATAGTCCAATTCAATATGATTTAACTCAAGCTGGTGGCTGGCCTTATAATAATTATTTGGACCCCATAACTGGCGATAGCATTGGTAATATTTCTTGGTATTTCAATGTGAACGTTGTTGACCAAACACCTCCTGCAACAACCAATTCTGACGGACTCTTATGTTTTGGAGATTTATATACCATAACAGCTTTTCCTGGCTCAACAATTACCTCTGTAACGGTTGACAATCAAGCGATATACACCCCTAATTCAAGCTCTTGGTCAATAAGTTTCAATTCTGTTGGGCAACATGTAATTGCCTATACTGTTACTGGTTTTTGTTATCCTGTAACGTATTACGATACGGTGAATGTCATTCAAGACAATGCACTAACAGTTACAGTTGATGCATGTAACAATGCTACTTTTACTTTTACAAGTTGCGAAGAATTTACACAAATTGATTTATTGTTTAGCAATGGCGTTCAAGAACAAGTGTTTAACTTTAGTGGCACAACTACTTGGACTTATAACTTCTCAGGAATAACATCACCTTTAACATGGACTTTTAATGGGTATCAACCAAATCCATTTTTCCCATTTCAGCCAATAATTACTTATACCCAAACGGGTACAATACAACCCGCGAGTGTGCTACCTTTAACGATTTCTGCGCCGCTTTTCTTGTGTGAAATGACACCAAATGCAATTTCGATTACCTCACCAACCGGACTTTCAACTATTTTTTGGAGTGTTACACCATCAACTGGAATAACTGGACAGGGAACAAGTAGCATTACTTTGAACACTATTCCTTCAATTGCCGACGTTACAATTAATGTAAGTGCAACAGATGCAAATGGATGTAAGTATACTGGTACGGTGACTATTGAAAACTGCTGTCAACCCATTCTTACCAACAACGAATATTTTGAACGGGTTTATATTACAAATGGAATCAACAATATCATCAATCAATTACCTGCTAACTATTACAATGGACCCGCAACCCCTATTGCAATCAATTTACCGAATCCAGGAACGCTTCAATATTCAACGAGTTATTCCACTCCAACAAACTTAACGCAATTTCTAGCGGCTAATCCAACATTGTTATTGGGCGGAAATGTCATTACAAACAATTGGATTTTTATTAACAATGACTTGATTGTTGACCAGAGTATAAATATTACAAATTGTGATTTTATCCGAATTGCTCCCGGAGCAAGAATAATCTTGTTGCCTAATGTAACCTTAACTGCAAGTAGAAGCACCTTTGCACCTAAGTGCAATGAAATGTGGGGTGGTTTTGAAACAAGCGACCCTTCCCAAGCCATCAATTTAACGGATGTAAATGTGATTGGTGCCAAGTATGGAATCAACTCATCGAAAGGCGGTGTTTACCATGTATTACAATCCCGTTTTGTAGATAATTTATATGGAATTTACGTACTCTCCAATACATTTAGCCCAACAATCAGTACTGTTAAGAATACTTACTTTGGTGATGTACTCGGACAAACTTTACTTCCACCATACCAAAACGAACCGCAACCTTTAAGCGGACTATTGGTGCTGGATATTTTAGATGTTGTCATTGGAACTACAGATGCTAATCGAGGTAATTTATTCCATAACCACCAAAGAGGGATTTCTTCGAACAGGGCAAGTGTTCATTCCTTTAAAAACAACTTTTACAATATTCGCCATGCTTCTGGCTATCCAGCACCAGATGAAGGCGATAAATTTGCAGCAATTTTTGCAATGAATTCTTTTACTCTGCAAGGTATTTTCAATTATACATTATATGCAGATGGTGTAAATACTTCTCCCACTTCGAATACCTCAAACAACTTTGTGAATTGTGAATATGGAATTTCTGTTAGAAATGGAATGCATTTAATTGCAGAAAACAATTTTATAAAAAATTCGAAACTGCGTGGGATTTCTGCTGAAAATAATCGTTTGAAAGATTTAATTGTGAATCAAAACACAATAAATGGTTCATTTAGTCCTACTGCCTTTGGCATCTATTTAAAAAACTACAACAACGGAAGCGCAACAGTTTATAAAAACAAAATCAACACCTTGTTTAACTTTAACAATGGTGTTTTTAAGTATGGGATTTATATTTCAAATACTTTTCTAACCGTAAATCAAACGACTAAAGTAGACGATAATCATATAAATAGGAGTCTTTATGGTATCTGGATGATTAATACTGCCGCTGGTGAAATAACAAGAAACACAATTGATATTAGTTTTAACAATGCTCAAATCAATTCATACGCCTCTAGCATTTTACCAATTAGAGGAATAGTTGTTCAAAATTCTCCTGAATCAATTATCAATTCAAATGAAATAACAAAAACTAATATGGCTCCTGTAACCACCATTCTGAACGAAAATCTACAAGGTATTCGCTTGGAGTTATCTCCTTCTTCTGTTGTTAGAAGCAATGTTATGACAAGAACAGCAGTAGGCTTTTATGCTTATGGAACAAGTGCGGGTTCGAGGATTGATTGCAACCAAATGCACTTTACGAGAAATGGATTTTTTATGGAATTGGCAGACTTATCCAATCAAGGTGCCCCTGTTGGCCCAATGCCTTATCCAAATGGATATAGTGCCGACAACCAATGGTTCAATACAATTAATGATGAAACTGCTGGGACCATGGCAGCAGTCAATTATTATTATCATAGAAGTGGTGCAACATATAATTCTGACCCATCATTAGGCATTAATACCACGTGGATTGATAATACGGTGACAGCACCAAGTGGTTCATCCTTACACACCACTTGCATCCAAGCAATCAATCCTCCAATTGTTGAACCTCCTTTGGTGAAACGAACAAGACAAGTTCAACCAATTGCGCAAAACACGATAAACTATACGGCTTTGGATTATCAGCAAAAGCATTTTTTGAAGCTTTCAGCGTATTCACGTTTAGTTGCTGATTCGTCTTTTCTTATCATGAACGACCCAAGTGATTCCATATATGTCAATTTTGTAGAGAGCAATAATTTGATGAATTCTCAAACAAAAATACTCTATGATTCACAACAGGCGTTTGAACAAGGTGATTATCAAAGCGCATTGACTTTGTGTTCACAACTCTCCTTAACTTGTAACCAGTACAGCACCAATAGAACAGTTCAAGAACTTATGATTCTGCGTACAATGAATGATGAAGTTTTGACTGCTGCGGATTCTGTTTTGTTACTCGACATCGCTTGTTTAGACCCAATTGAATTTGGTTCAGGCGTATATCAAGCTAGAGCAATGATGGATTGGGATGGATTTTGTTCGGTGAATTCGGCAAAATCGATGACACTTGAAGATGAAGAAAAT
>Ga0105050_10004779_pt1 | contig 17775 bp, 19 predicted proteins | sample FRY01_FD_78088 | JGI IMG/M metagenome (GOLD analysis project Ga0105050, IMG submission 78088) | Freshwater microbial communities from Lake Fryxell liftoff mats and glacier meltwater in Antarctica - FRY-01 | ecosystem: Environmental > Aquatic > Freshwater > Ice > Glacier meltwater ... | reverse complement strand
CTCGTTGAAATCGGACGGCAGTAATGCACTGGGGCTTTTCCGATCGAATAGGGTAACGGGGTTACTGGCCGCATTGGCCTTCCTCGTCGTTGGCGCTGCCGGACAATATTAAGGGAGAGAAATATGGAACATCGTCGCATCGGGAAAAGCGCCATTTACGTGTCCGACATCTGCATGGGCACAATGACATTCGGATCGCAAACGGACGAGGCCGCTGCTCATCGCATTCTCGACAGATCGCTTGATGCTGGCATCAACTTTTTTGACACAGCGGAAGGCTATCCCGTGCCGCCGGACATCAAATGGGTGGGCCGCACCGAGGATATTGTCGGCCGATGGATGAAGGGCAAGAACCGTGACGCCATCATTATGGCCACCAAGGTTTCTGGCCCAAGCCACACGTGGTTCAAATCCCCCAAGCGTGGCGGTCTGACGACGTTTGACCGCCATAATATTATCACCGCGGTCGAAGAAAGCCTGCGCCGCTTGCAGACCGATTATATCGACCTGTATCAAACGCACTGGCCCGACCATGGCCTTGCCTATGACGAGACAATGGAAGTGCTGGATGAACTCGTGCGCGCGGGCAAAGTGCGTGTCTTGGGCTGTTCCAATGAGACCAGCTTTGGCCTGATGAAGTCGCTAGCGACATCCGAGCGCCTTGGGACCGCGCGCTACGAGAGCATCCAGAACAATTTTTCCATCAACAATCGCCGGTTTGAAGACGAGTTGAAACAAGTATGCCGTCAGGAAGGCGTATCGCTCCTTCCTTACTCGCCCTTGGGCGGCGGTGTTTTATCGGGCAAATATCTGGATGGTGCCCGGCCAGAAGGCGCGCGTTTTTCCCGCTATCTTGAAATGACAGGCGCACGGCAGTTTGAAATGGCGCAGCGTTTCGCTGGGCCGCGGGCGCTGGAAAGCACGGCCCGCATCGTCGCCATTGCGCAAGAAGCGGGCTTGTCGCCAGTAACCTTGGCCACTGCATGGTCGAAGCAGCATGATTTTGTCGCGTCGACTATTGTGGGTGTGAGCGCAGAAGACCAGCTGGACGATATATTCGGGGCAATAGATTTGAAGCTGTCCGACGAAGTCATGACCGCTGTTCACAAGGTGACTAAAGAGATCCTGTACCCGATGGGATGATGTCCGGCGCGGATGGAAAGGGTAGCCGCTTTTAGGCGACGATTTCCGTCCGGCTATAGCCAAGCGCCAAGCCCAATGCTTGCAAGCGCCGTTGCACGCTATTGGATTGCAGTCGAACCGCCATGCCGCTCAGGTGAAGCTGCAATGTTCCGCTGCTGCCGTCGATGCGGCTATCGGCAAGGGCGCCACCCGTGCCGCCATCGAGTCGTTGGGCAAGGCGGATAGCTAGGCCCCAAATAACGGCCTGTGCCAATGCGCCGGGCTTTGCCAGTACCGTCAACATTTCGGGCAAAGTGCGCTTCCCGCCATGCACCGTCCACAACGCCGCCGCAATGATTGCGCGGTCGCTGGCGTTTACGCCGGGCCAATTGCTGTCCAGCGCAAGGTCAATCGCGTGATCGGCCCGATATTCCGGGTTTACGTTCCATACCCCGTCCGACAACAGGCATGCCGCCCGACACAAGCGTGCATCTCGGGGACCAAGGCCAGCAAATACGGGCGCAATCCAATCAGCCAAGGCATCCCCGTGGAACGGGAAGCGGCCAAGCCGCTCGCCCTCAAATCGCGCAGCGGCAATAAGTGGGTCTTTGCGGCGTTCGACGCGGTTCAGCCGCTCGAAAAGCAACCCTTCGCGCAGGCCATACACGCTTGTCACAAGCTTGCTTGGGCTCAGCAAGCCGACCACCCCTGCGAGCAACGCAGCAGCGCCGGGAAGGGCATTTATCCGCCCGGCAGCGATGACTTGCGATGCCTCGAGCGCGTCCCGGTCCTTAATCAGCGGCATCAGCAGCGCAGGTGCATCGGGCGGCATCTGGTAATTTGACAATATGGTCAGCGGATAGCCGGTTTCATGCATATGCAACCGCGAAAATGTCCGCCACGAACCGCCGATCATATAGAAGGGCAGTCCATCCTCAATTGGAAAGCCGTCCTTGCCTTTCAAAGCGGCGATATCGTCGCGCAGCATCTGCGTAATTTCTTTGGGCGTTTTGTCGCGCAAAATATCGTGGCGTAATGTGCCGAGCGGCAGCGAAACGCGCGCTTCGAGCTTGCCGTCGCGTATGCGGATTAGCTCCAGACTGCCACCGCCTAAATCGCCGACATAACCATTGGCGTTGGGATTGTCGCTCAATATGCCAAAGCCGGCTGCACTGGCTTCAGCATCGCCATCGAGCACCTCAATTGTAATTCCCAAATCCGCTGCCTTTTGGACCAGCTCATGGCCATTTTTGGCTTCGCGCGTTGCTGCAGTTGCTACAACGCGCACGGTGTCTGCCTTCATGTGCTTTGCCAAGGTTTCGAACCGCGCCAGCGCCGCTAGCGCCTTTTTCATCGTGGCTTTGTCGATGACGCCATCACCGGCGAGACATGCGCCAAGTTTTACGCGGCTTTTCTCATTATATATCGGTATCGGCGCCCGCGGTGCGCCAGCATAAACAACCAATCGGACGGTATTGGAGCCTATGTCGATGACAGCATGGCGTGATGTGGTCATCGCTGACGAACAAGATTCAACGTCGGGACCTTTTTATCGTCTGCCAACGCGCCGCCACGCCCCGACAGCGACGCATTTGTCATGAAATAATGATGCAGATTGAAAGGCATTTTTCCGGCTTTTACTCGCTCGTACCGGCCATCGGACCGAAGCATCCAGCTTTGCTGGTTGTCGATCAGGTTTGCAACCATAACCTGATCGAGAATCTGATCATGAACGGTCGGGTTTTCGATGGGGAGCATATATTCCACGCGCCGGTCGAAGTTGCGTGACATCCAGTCAGCCGACGAAATGAAGACCTTGGCTGAAGGGTTGGGCAAATCCGCGCCGTTGCCCATAGCCCAGATACGGCTGTGTTCAAGGAATCGGCCGACTACCGATTTTACGCGAATACGGGACGAAAGTCCTTTTACGCCCGGTCGCAAGCAACAAATGCCGCGCACAACAAGATCGATTTCGACACCGGCTTCGCTGGCTTCGTACAATTTGTCGATGATCGCCTTATCGACCAGCGAATTGAGCTTTGCCCAAAGGGCCCCGGGCCGGCCCGCCACGACATGGGCAATTTCATCATCAATCAACGACATTACTTTTTCACGCAGGCCAAGCGGACTCATCGTCAGCAACTTGAGCTCGGTCGGGGGGATGTAGCCTGTGATATAATTGAATATCTGACCGGCATCATGGCCAACACGCGGGTCTGCGGTAAAGAAGCTGATATCGGTGTACACCTTTGCTGTAACCGGATGATAATTCCCGGTGCCAAGGTGGCAATACGTACGAAAACCGTCCGCTTCGCGCCGCACGACCAGCGAAATCTTGGCATGTGTCTTCATGTCGACGAAGCCATATACCACCTGGACACCCGAATTTTCGAGTTTGGATGCCCAGTGCAAATTTTGCTCTTCGTCGAAACGCGCCTTCAGCTCGACGATGGCCGTAACCGACTTGCCCGCCTCGGCCGCTTCACACAGTGCGCGGATGACGGCGGATTGCTTGCCAGCGCGATACAGCGTCTGCTTGATAGCCACAACATCGGGATCAAGCGCCGCCTGCTGCAAGAACGCCAGCACGACGTCGAAACTTTCATAAGGATGGTGAATGACGATGTCTTTTTGCCGGATAGCGGAAAAACAATCGCCGTCATGCTCCAAAATCCGCTCCGGAAAGCGAGGCGAATAGGGCGGGAATTTCAGCGTCGGGCGGTCTTCCTCGACCAATTGCGCCAGATCCCCAATCCCCAGAAAGCCGACGGTTTCGACCACGATGGAAGCGCCGGCACCCAATTCCGACCGGATCAGTGTCGCCAGCTCATCGGGCAAACCTTTTTCCAGCTTCAGCCGTATAATCCGTCCGCGACGGCGCCGTTTAATGGCGCTGCGGAAATAGCGGACGAGGTCTTCGGCCTCTTCTTCAACCTCGATATCGCTGTCGCGAATGACCCGGAATGCACCTGCAGCGATCAGGAGATAATCTGGGAACATCTGACCCACAAAATGTTTGATGAGCGCCTCTATGGTAACGAACCGATTGCCCGGCCCCGGCAAGCGAACGAAACGTGCGAGCGACTGCGGGATCATCACCAGTTGCCGGACAACCTCGCCATCTTCCTTGCGCCGCATGTCAAAGATCAGGCTGATACCTTGGTTGGGGATGAACGGGAACGGGTGGGCGGGGTCAAGCGCTTGCGGCGTCAAAACTGGCAGTATTTGCTCGCGAAAATGCTGCTCGACTTCGGCTTGAAGCTTCTTTCCCATGGCCGACGGGTTGACAATCCGGATGTCTTCTTTCGCGAGTTCCTTCATCAGCTTGCGCCACAATTTCTGCTGTTGAATCATCAATCCGTCGGCGGCAGCTACTGTTGCGACCAGCTGTTCCGATGGCGTCTTGCCATCAATTGACAGCTCTTCGATGTTGCGCTGCTGCTGCCCGCGAAGACCGGCAACGCGCACCATGAAAAATTCGTCCAGATTGGTCCCTGAAATCGAGAGGAAGCGCAGGCGCTCCAACAGGGGGTGCGCGGGGTTCATCGCTTCCTCCAGCACGCGTTCATTGAATTTTAGCCACGAAAGTTCACGGTTGAAATAACGGCTACTCGCCTGGTTTTTATCAATGCTGTCTGAACTCAAACCTTTAGCGGAGGCCAAATTATCATCCTTTCATTTTAATAGTACCGCCGTGGCAGCAAAACATTACCATTTTACGGCACTATATCGAGGGTCCTAAATCCTGACCCTAGACAGGCTTCGCCGGTTCGCCCATGAAAGCGACATGACTGTCTGGTTCCACGAAACTCTCGATCTGGCCGCTTTAACGGACAATGGATCAAATTGCATGCCCGGTTTTGTAGGCATTGAATTTATCGAATATGGCGACAATTGGATCAGGGCGCGCATGCCGGTCGATGAGCGCACCAAGCAGCCTTATGGCCGCTTGCACGGCGGCGCATCTGTGGTTTTGGCCGAAACCGTAGGTTCCGTCGCTGCGGCAATGACGATAGACGCAACGAAATTCGCGACTGTCGGTATGGAAATCAACGCCAACCATATCCGTCCGGTGAAGGATGGTTATGTGTTTGCGACGGCGACGTCGGAGTCCATCGGGCGGACAACGCAAATCTGGTCCATCCGCATTGAGGACGAAGCCGGAAAGCTTGTGTGCATTTCGCGTATCACCATGGCAGTCATTTCCACTGATCGGGCGTAATAGGGAACGAACATAGTTGACGTTCACGCGAAGAATGAGACATGACACCGTTAGACAGATTGGGGTGCGCGATGTCGCTAAGATATGTAAGAGAGTTTAAGGGCTTCGCGGGCATCCGGCTTGAGGCAGACGATATCGGGTCAGCCGATGACCCGTCTATTGTCCTGCTGCATGGCTTTGGCCAAACGCGTAAAGTCTGGGAAGACGTCGCGATCGGTCTTGAACAGGCCGGACGTCATGTCATCAATGTTGATTTACGCGGCCATGGCGGCAGCGAATGGCCGTCCGACGGCCGTTATGATTTCACCGCTTATGTGGAAGATTTGCGCGCTGTTCTTGGCCAAATGCGCACCCGTCCGGTGGTTATCGCCGCATCGCATAGCGCTTGGATCGCGACAATGGCACTGGCCGAAGATGCGGCTACGCTGGCGTCCGGTTTGATTCTCGTCGATCCACCGGCTGACCTTTGTCCGCAATCGGTGCAGGCCTCGGCAGAGAGGCTTTCTGCCGCCATGGGCCGTGGCTTGGCCCGACCCGATTATGACGGACGCATATTTTCGGCTTTCGACCCAAGTGATCTGGACGAAAAATTAGCGGAGGCCGCGTCGCACATCGGGCTTCCAACGCTCGTGATACGCGGCGCGCTCGGGCATGTGGATGGGCCGGAAGCCGCCGACAGTTTCGTCGATAAACTCCCCAATGCCGAAGCGATTGATGTAGACGGCGGCGGGCTGCTAATCGTTGCCGAGCGCACCGAGGCATTTAACGGCCTTTTGGTCGACTTCCTTGAACGCAAACAACCGCGTTTCATTCCGGAATATCGTTCGGGTTCGGACGCGCGTACTTTGCGCGATGCGATGGGCTGCTTTGCCACCGGCGTTACCATTATCACCGCGCATGGTAGCGATGGCCAACCTGTGGGACTGACGGCCAACAGCTTCACCAGCGTGTCGCTTGACCCGCCCTTGTTGCTGGTGTGTATCGCCAACAATGCGGGCAGCGCGGCGACCTTGCGTGACGTCGACGCATTTGCGGTGAACGTCCTGCAAATCGGCCAACAGCCGGTTTCTAACCTGTTTGCGGGCAAAACCGAAGATCGCTTTGCGGGCACGCGATGGGAAGTCGGCGAATATGGCGCCCCCATCTTGCCAAGCTCACTGGGTATTTTCGAATGCAAACGTCATGCATTGTACGAGGCGGGCGACCACTTCATCTTGGTGGGACGCGTAGAAAAAGCCAGCTTTGAACCGCGGCGCGATCCGTTGCTCTATTTCCGGGGAAAATACAGGCGCCTGCATTTCACCTAAAGCCATTTGCATTGACTTACGAGGGCCTTTGCCATAATCTGGTTACAAATGAAACTAGATGGCAGGAGCCTTTGCATGACCGATCTGTTTGAAAACCCGCTTGGTCTCGACGGATTTGAATTCATCGAATTTTCGGCGGCGGAAAAGGGCTCGCTGGAACCCGTCTTTGAACGGATGGGCTTCACGCGCATAGCCCGTCACCGTTCGAAGGATGTCGACCTGTGGCGGCAGGGTGAAATCAACCTGATCGCCAATTACGAACCCAAAAGCCCGGCTGCCTATTTCGCCGCGGAACATGGCCCATCAGCATGCGGTATGGCATTTCGGGTCAAGAATGCACGTCACGCGTATGACGAAGCGATTGCTCGCGGCGCTGAACCCGTCGAGACACGTACAGGCCCAATGGAACTTCGGCTCCCGGCCATCCGCGGCATTGGCGGCGCGATGATTTATCTCGTAGATCGCTATGGCGAAGGCCTAACGATTTACGACATTGATTTTGATTATTTGCCCGGCGTTGACCGCAATCCCGTAGGTGCTGGCTTCAAGATTATCGATCACCTGACGCACAATGTGTACGGTGGACGCATGGCGCATTGGGGTGGCTTTTACGAGCGCGTCTTTAACTTCCGTGAAATCCGCTATTTCGATATTAAGGGCGAATATACTGGCCTCACCAGCCGCGCCATGACTGCGCCCGATGGTAAAATCCGCATACCGCTGAACGAAGAAGGCAAAGCGGGCGGCGGTCAGATTGAAGAATATCTGCGCGCTTATAATGGCGAGGGTATTCAGCACATCGCCTTTTCCTGCGATGACCTCCCCGCCTGCTGGGACCGGCTGAAGGCGCTGGGTACACCCTTTGCGCCGCCGCCACCTAAAACTTATTATGACATGCTTGAGGAGCGCTTGCCCGGCCATGGAGAGCCAGTGGATGAGCTGCAAAAACGGGGCATATTGCTGGACGGTTCGACCGAGGACGGGGATCCACGGCTGTTGCTGCAGATATTCTCTCAGACCATGATTGGCCCCGTATTCTTCGAATTCATCCAACGCAAAAAAGATGAGGGTTTTGGCGAAGGTAATTTCACCGCTTTGTTCAAAAGCATCGAGCGTGACCAGATTGAGCGCGGCGCGTTGCAAGTCGCGGAGCCAGCCGCATGACTGCGCCCGTAAAGCTCGAACGCATCCATCACGTTGCCTACCGCTGCAAAGATGCCAAGCAAACAGCTGACTGGTATGCCGACGTTTTGGGCATGACATTTACCACGGCCTTCGCCGAAGACCATGTGCCGTCAACGGGGGAATATGACCCTTATATGCACATCTTTCTCGATTGCGGCGGCGGCAACGTCATTGCCTTTTTCGAGCTGCCAAATCAGCCGGAAATGGGCAAGGACCCCAATACGCCGACCTGGGTCCAGCATATCGCCTTTGAAGTGGCCGACATGGACACTTTATTGGCGGCCAAGGCTCATATCGAATCGCGCGGCATCGACGTGGTAGGGCCGACATTCCACGGCATCTTCCGCTCAATCTATTTCTTTGATCCCAATGGGCACCGTTTGGAATTGGCCTGCAATATCGGAACGCCGGACCAACATGCCGAACTCAAACGGGTTGCGCCATTGATGTTGCAGGAATGGAGTGAAACCAAAAAAGCGCCGCGCCATGCAGACTGGCTGCATGTGGACCCTGATAAGCAACGATAACGGGGTTTAATATTCAATCGCAATCGCATATCGCGACATGGATAGCTGTGCGCACGCCTGTGTCCACGCACCTGTAGCTCGGAAGTGACAATATGAAACTGAACAGCCACTATGTTGAAAAACCTTGGGGGCGCAATGATTTGCCGCCTGTTTTTGCGCAAGCAGATGACCGCCAGATAGGCGAGGTGTGGTTTGACTCCCAGGCTGAGAAACTTCCACTTTTGGTGAAATGGCTGTTTACGTCAGAAAAATTGTCGATTCAGGTCCACCCAAATGACGCACAGGCGCAGGTGCTTGGTCGGGCGTCCGGTAAGGAGGAATGCTGGTTCATTGTGTGTGCCGAGCCGGAGTCACGATTGGGAATCGGGACATTGCATCCGCTGACCGCCGACGAACTGCGCAATGCGTCGTTGAGCGGCGCGATCGAAGACCTGATGGACTGGAAGCCCGTGAAAGCTGGTGACTATTTTTACATTCCCGCAGGAACAGTCCACGCAATTGGTTCAGGTATCACTTTGGTGGAGGTGCAGCAGAATGCCGATATCACCTACCGTCTGTATGATTATGGCCGGCCGCGTGAGCTGCATTTGGACGACGGCATTGCTGTGTCGGACGCGAAACCTTATGCCGATCCGCAATGCGGAGTCGTCGATGACACGGCGCTACAGAAGCTGGTCAATGGCCCGCACTTTCACCTTTGGCACGCGCATTCACATGCTATTGGCGGGCTGGTCGGCGCTCATGAAACAACATGGGTGATCCCGCTTGAAGGCTCAATCTCTGTTGGTGCTGACAGTGCCGATGCAGGCGAGTGCCTTTATGTGCAAAAAGGACAAGTCGTTTCCGCGGCCCCGTCCACCCGCGCTCTGGTGGCAGCGATTTGTTAAAGCGTGCGCGCGCCAAAACGCGAGTCCAAAAAACGGCGCCACGAGTTTCGGTAGATATTCACTCTCGTTTGGTGCGAAAGCGTCGATTGCGGGCTTGACCGCGCAATTTAAGGATGGCGCGCTCCTAAGATAACTGACATTTACCGCAGGGCGGACGAAACCGCCACCTAAAGGGGATAATTATGAAACGCGGATTTTTGGGGACGCTCGGTGCGATTGTCTTGGCCACATCCGCAGGTGCACAGCAGTTGCCTGTGCCTTATGGTGCACCCGTAACCTTGGAGCAGGCAAAAACCATCGTGGCCGCAGCAGAACGATCGGCGCGCGCCCGCAATTTGACAATGGCCTTTGCCGTGGTCGAGCCCAGCGGTGAGCTTGTCCTTTTCCAGAAAATGGACGGCACGCAATATGGGTCCGACGTCGTTGCGCGTGAAAAAGCCCGGACCGCTGCGCGCTTCAAACGCAGCACGAAGGCATTTTCGGATTCGGTTGCCGCCGGCCGAAACGCAGTCCTGAGCCTACCGGGTGTGGTTGCGATCGAGGGCGGGACACCTATCGTCGTCAACGGAAGAATTATTGGCGCGATCGGTGTTAGCGGTGGTACCTCAGAGCAAGATGGTGAAGTTGCAGCGACCGCTCTGCTTGAGGTTAAATGAGCTCCGGCTTTTGTGCAAATGTCGCGTGTAGCTGATCCATATCGATGACATAATTGCTATCCAGTTTGGACTGCCTGGTTACGGTGTGGAGCTGCGGATGCGTTGGCTGTCGCTTCCGCTGCTTCCAATGCACCTTCTAGATACCCTCCGGTAGCATGTGCAGTTTCCGTTGAGGCGAAGTGAATGCCGTGCCGTGCCAAATCCCTCAGATTGGCTGGCAATCCATAGGCTGGATGGCCGCCCAAGGCGCGCCGGTCCGCCGGTCGCGCGATTTCAGGGACGGTGGCCCAATCCTGAACGAGTATTGCCTTCGGTTCAGCCATCGCGGCACCGAACAATGCCGTCAGTTGCGCAAGAGCCAGTTTTGCCATGTCATCCTTGTGCTCGGTACGGATATCGGCTGGAAGTCCGACAAAACCAAACAGCGCATAAGGACCACCCTCCATAGGCGACGCGTCGTGGATCTCCACCATAGGCCCACGCTGGCTCATTGCATCGCCCGACAGGCCCGCGTCGCGCCAATGCGGCGTGTCATATATGGCAATGATTTTGGCTTGCCCCGCCATCCACGTCGGAACATTTCCCAGCGCTCGCATTTGAGCGTCATCCAGCTCCGGTTCGAAGGTCACGGTATCTGCGATGACACGTGGCGGGAGCGCCAACACGATTTGTCTGGCCGCAACGGTCAATGGAGCGCCGTTGCGGTTAAGATGCGCAATTATGCCCTCTGGTGCGTATTGGATTCTCTCCAGCCGTGTATGCCGCATCACGCGAAGGGGGTCGAGTTGCCCGCCTAGCGCATCGGTCAATGCCCCCATACCGCCAGCCAATCGGTATGATCCCTGCATCGAAGACTGCCCCCGACCGCGATGAACTACGCCAGAATGGTCCTGATAGACCAGATCGCCAGTTGAAAATTGTTCGAACACAGGGATTTTAAATCGGGCGGTCAAGGCCTGCATGTGGGGCTGATCGGGCCAGAACCAAGCGGGACCCAAGTCGAATTTCCCGCCCGCCACGTCTTGAGTCAGGATACGCCCGCCCAGCCGTTCACGGGCCTCGACCAGCACAAAATCCGTTCCGGCTTGGGCCAAACGATCCGCCAGGGCGAGGCCAGAAAGTCCGCCGCCGACAATAAGAATATCCGTTTGCATTAAAATGCCTCTCCCATGGGTCTGAGGTCGAACTCGTGAGTCCAAGTGGACTTTGGTTGTCGCGCAATGGCTAAATAGATTTCTGCGATGTCGTTCGGTTGCATCATGCGATCGGGGTTCATGGCGTGTAGCTCTCGGCTGGCGTGTGTGTCGACAATGCCATCAAGGATGACATGAACGACATGAATACCCTTGGGACCATATTCCCGCGCGATAGATTGAGTCAGCGCCCGCAGTGCTGCCTTGGCTGAGGCGAAGGCGGCAAATCCCTTACCACCACGCAAGCTGGCAGTCGCCCCGGTAACAATAAATGTGCCGCCCCCAGCCTCCGCCATTGCGGGCAGGACGCCTTGCGCAAGATTGACCGCTGACAATACCATCGCGCGCCATAGCGCTTCAAAGTCAGCCGTGCTCGTATCCGCAAATGGCACAATATGAAGCTTCGCGGTATTATGCACCACAAGCTTAGGAGCGCCGTGCACACGGATCAGATCGCGCAGCGTTGCTGCAGTTACAACCGGGTCCGACAAATCGACAGGCAGAATGTCAGTTGCATATTTCGTAACCGAGCGGTTCAGGCCAATGGCCGTGTAACCGCTTTGCCCAAATGCCGAAACCAGAGACTGACCAAGGCCCGGGCCGGACCCGGCGACGATAGCAAGGGGGGGTGCCATTGTCCTTAACCTGCCACTGGAATGGTCGGTGGTTCGGCAAGATGATCGGACTTAACCCAAAGGCGCGCGCCCTGCGGCCCGGCGGTGGCGTTCAATGCCATGCCTGGGGGTAGACGCAGCCAGGAATTCCTGTCGAACTCTTCACCACCCTCGGTAAAGCTGCCTTCTATCACCAACGCCTCAAAGCCTTTGTGCGCGGCGACATGAACGGCGGCGGACGCATCCCAAATTTCGATCCGCACGCGTTCGCGCGCATCTTCAAAAAGCGGAATTTGCGATACGCCATCACGGACGGGCTGCGCTTCTTGTGCGGTGGTATCAATCTTCAACTGGGTGCGGTCTTCCGGGTCAAACTGCCAGAGCTTGACCAGAATCGTCGCGCCGTCTGTGGCGCGCGGTGTGTGGGAGGTCGTTGGCGGGTTGCGCACGTAAGTACCGACGGGGAAATCGCCATGTTCATCTTGAAAGACACCGTCCAGCACCAGAAATTCTTCGCCGCCGGTGTGCGTGTGTGCAGAAAAGCTGCTTCCCGGCGCATAGCGCACAATAGTTGTCGCACGCGCAACTTCGTCCCCGATCCGGTCGAGCATGCGCCGGTGCACGCCGTGCATGGGCGATGCAACCCAAGGCTCTTGTTCGGAATGAACCGCGGCCCGTTCGGCAAAATTCGCATTTATATTCATTGTCCAGTTCCTTGTATTGCAAGCCCTTAACGCGTCCTTTTGCGTTTCGTTGTTCAACCTTCGGCGGCGGAGGCCGCCGAAAAAGAACTAACGGCATAGGGGGTGAAATACGTTAACAAAACTTTCCATATCGGAGGCAGGTTTCCTGCCAAGACATGATCCAGTTGGTTGATAAGCAGCAAAGCTGTTCCCACCACAAGGCTGATAAGTAGAGCCCGCCGTATCGTTTTGGGATGCTTCAATACACTCACAAACGCTTTGTTTCGACTATTCAACATTTCGGTGTCCTCCAAACTGCGTGGAGCAGCAAGCTGCCCCACGCCTTTGAACATTAAGCTGACAGACGTGCCTTAAGCGCTTCTGCCAATGGTGGCGCCGATGCAGGGCTTTGACCGGTCATCAAGGCGCCGTCCTCAACCACATTGGCTTCCCAATTCGTCTTGCTGATATAGTTCGCACCACGCCGTTTGAGTTCGTCTTCAAGCGAGAACAGGAGGTGATGCAACAACTCGATCTCGGTGTCTTCATCGTTCTTGAAGCCGGTGAGAGACACGCCGTCTACAAGATAAGTTCCATCGGAGAGCTTGATGTCCCTTAGGATTGCTGGCGCATGACAGACCATGGCGACTGGACGTTCGGATTCATAAAAATCACGGATCATCTTGATAGCGTAGCTGTCGCTTGCCAGATCCCAGATCAGCCCATAGCCACCTGGAATAAAGAGTGCATCGAACGTCGAATAGTCGATCTCACGCAGCTTACGCGTATTTTGCACCGCAAACGTCGCAACAGGATCATTGAAGAAACGCTCAGTGTTCTTCGTGGTGAATGGAGGCTTCATGGACAGGAGATCGATTGGCGCATTCCCCCCCTTGGGTGATGCAAGGACGACCTCGAAGCCCGCTTCGGTCAGGACGTAATAAGGCGTTGCTACCTCTTCGAACCACGTGCCCGTTTGCTTACCCGAGATACCCATCTCGTCAACCGAGGACATCACCAGAAGAACGCGTTTTTGCTTGTTTTGAGTTGCCATTTTATATTCCTTTCACGTTAGTTTTGAGCACTATCTATCGATAGATAGGCTCATCTAGCTATTGTGATATACGTTGTCAACAGCTATCTATCAATTGATAGACAAAAGGATTTTGCGCATGACGATGAGGGATAGCATTCTAGACGCCGCAGAGGTGCGCGTGCGCGGCGGAGGCTTTGTCGCGATGAGTTTCCGCGATTTGGCAAGCGATGTAGGCATTAAAAGTTCAAGTGTGCATTATCACTTCGCTACGAAGCACGAACTGGGTGAGGCATTGGTTGCCCGCTATACGGAGCAATTCCGGGCCCGCTTGGACGCGATTGACATGAGCGATCTCGATAGAGCGCTCGCGGATTTCGTTGCGATTTACGCAAACGCCCTTGTATTGAATGAAACCATCTGCCTTTGCGCTGTCATGGGCGCAGAAGCGATCGGACTGCCGGAGCACGTAAACGAACGTACCAGGGCGTTTTTTCGATTGAACATAGGCTGGCTCGAAACCCTGCTAGCACGTCATGGCGCTGAGGCTTCCGCAGACGCAGCCAGCATGATCGTTGCGGCGCTCGAAGGCGCCATGATCATAGCGTCGGCGTCAAATGATCGAAACCTCTTCGACCAAGTTGCAAGAGCAGCTCTACGCTGTATTCCCAGAGAGAAGCTTGATAAGCGCTAATGCTGCGCACGTGCAAAGCCGACGGCGGACGACGCCCCACGGTTGGCTTCACCTGCCATTGGTCCGCGTCAGATGTAAAATATACACATCGGAGGCTGCAGTTTGCAGGCTCCCGACCCTAAGGCCCGCAGTCCAAACCGGTTGTCTTCTATTCGTGTTCACCATCAATACGACGGCCTGACCCCAAGGCAAATGTGCGTGGCCTGATTGTTGCAGTGCCATAGGTCGCTATTGTAACGGTGGCCGCTGCAATCAGGACGATATGTCCCAATAAATTGAAAGCGAAAAACGTGTAGCTTCCGATTGCGAGGCTAAACGCGACAGCCCACATAAACCCGAGGGCCTGCAGTACATAATGTCGCGTCGAAATATCTGGAATATGCCGCAACGGGCTGACGTTGTGATTAAAAATAAAATTCCAAGCGCGTTTTATTAAATTCAACATTTTGCTTCTCCCAATCTCCCTCATGGTCCTTTTCTTGTATAAAGTCTATTCATTCGCGCTGTCGTGACTACTTAGTCAATTTACGAATCGTGAAGTTTTCAACATCAACTATTTGATCCGCGAAATGGCAGGACAGGGTTGATAAAAAAGGCGTCAAGGCCAGCAGAATATGAGGCCGCCAAAGCGAAGCCCTTTTGCAGCGCTTTTCAATAAGGGGGAACCGAGTCACGGGCATTTTCCCCTCATGTTTAGACAGTCGCTAGGCTGCGGCTTCCCGCTGATCAGGTGCGCCGTTTACTATGGATGCTTCAACGCCGAGATCCCGTGCGATTTCCCGCGCGGTCATCTTAGCGGACATCATAACCGAAGGCGTACCTCCACCTGGCTGCGTGCCTTGGCCTACCAGATACAGATTGTGCACATCTTCCGACTTGTTGTGGGGGCGGAAGAAGGCTGTCTGAGTCAAAACAGGCTCTACGCCAAATCCATTTCCAAGATAGGAACCCAGCGTTTCCGAAAAATAATCGGGCGTGATAAAACTCATATGCTTCAGGCGTGCGGCAAGATCAGGGATATAGTCGCGTTCTTCAAGGAAGGTCATCACACGAGCGCTTAGCTTTGGTCCCTCAACATCCCAATCAATGCCGCTTGCATTATTGGGTACCGGGATCAGCGTGTACGCAGCATGATGCCCCGGAGGCGCCATGCTGGGATCGGTTAGGGTGGGAATGTGGAGATATTGTGAGAAGTCAGGGCTCATCACTTTCTTCTCGAAAATCTCATCGAGCAGCGCTTCGTACCGTGGACCAAGAATGATGTTATGATGGCGTAAATCGGGATCGTTGTCGCGGCGTTCATAGCCGAAGTAAATCACCATCAACGACATGGACTGCTTACGGAATTTGACTAACGCATCGCGGTTGATGCGCCGATGGACCTTATCCACCAGCTTTAGGTAAGTCGTCGCGTAGTCGGCATTCGACACTACAACATCCGCAGCAATTTTTTCTCCGCTTTCTAACTCAATTCCTTGAGCGACTCCCTTTTCCACCAGGATTTTCTTCACTGGTGCATCCAGCCGCAACTGGCCGCCCATTTCTTCGAACTTTTTCACCAGCCCAGATACAAGGGCGCCAGTGCCGCCGACGGCATAATGAATGCCCCAAGTCTTTTCGACAAAATGGATCATCGCATATATCGCGGGAACCTTCATCGGGTTGCCGCCGACAAGCAACGGCTCAAAGCTGAATACCTGACGCATTTTGTCTGACTTGAAATATTTGCTGACCATGCCGAACAGCGACCGAACCGCACCGAGCTTAAACAAATCGGGCACAACGCGCAGCATCGCCCCAAGGCTTCCAAAATAGGTGTACCCTAGCTTTAAAAATCCCTGTTGGAATATGGCTCTGGCTTGGTCGTGAAAGGCTTCATATCCAGCAAGATCCTCAGGCGCCAACCGCTTGATCTGTTCGCGCGTACTCACCGGATCGCCGTCATAGTCAAAAAACGTGTCATCGTCGAAATAGATACGGTAGAAGGGAAGTATTGGAATTATTTCGACATATTTGCTGGTATTCGGCCCGCCGGAAATGCCCTCACGGACCCTGCAATTTTCGTTCAAAACGCTCGGGGGGAAATCCGGCTCACCCAGCATGGCTTGGTCTTGCTGCAGGCTAAACAATTCCTCAATGAAATGCGGTACAGTGAGGACTGTCGGACCCATATCAAACACAAAGCCATCTGCCTTGCGGACATAAGCTCGGCCACCGGGTGCATCTAATGCCTCAACGATCTCGGTATCAAAGCCAAGGCTTTGTAAGCGCATGGCGCATGAAATGCCGCCGATTCCCGCGCCAATTACAACTGCTTTACGTCGCGACATTCTGCATTACCCCTAATTAACTATCAGCTAGTGCCTAAAGCCGTTCGGAACAACCTAGATGTTATCCTAGGGGCGGGGGCAGGCTGGTTTTACGGGTCCCACTGTAGCTCGGGCAGCGCACCACCGTTGATGTGAAACATTCCGCCTGAATGAACCTGTGTCTGTTATAGTTTGATCGCATGCCAGCGTGATGATAGTCTTCAACAAGGTTATTGAAAGTCAGGCATGATGCGCAAAAGATGGATTTTATTGGCCGTTGTTGGGCTTATCGGTTTGGCTGCGGTCGCGTGGAGTGCAATGGCAAGTAACGTCGAAACACCTCAATATGTCGTGCGCAGCGAAAGCGGCAATCTGGAAATCCGCGAATATGGCCCCACAATCGTTGCTGAAGCAACGGTCGAAGGAGCGCGCGACAAGGCCATACAGCGTGGCTTTCGCATTATTGCAGACTATATATTCGGCAATAATCTATCGTCCGCAAAAGTCGCGATGACTGCTCCAGTCATTCAGCAATCCAACGAAAAAATTGCCATGACCGCGCCCGTTACCCAGCAAGCCCGAGGCCGATCTTGGATTGTCCGTTTCGTGATGCCGTCAAAATACACGATTGAAACACTGCCGAAGCCAGTCAATCCCCAAGTCGCGTTGATTGAAGTCCCAGCGGCGCGCTTTGCGGTGATCCGCTTTTCGGGTTTCGCGGGTCAGGGTTCACTCGACGAGCACGAAGCTCAGCTAAGAGCATTCATGATGGAGCGCGACCTAACCGCTACCCGCGAGCCTCAATACGCTTTCTATAATGCGCCGTGGACGCTTCCATTCATGCGCCGAAACGAAATCATGATTGAGATTGCGGGTAAATAGACGCCCTAAAGTGCCAAGTCGGTTATTGTCGAGGCGCAGCGTATCGTAAACAACAACCAACGTTGCTGTTTGTGATAGGATTTTTGCAACGGGTATCAAATTTCAGGGATCAGCATGGCTCAGAATAAAAAATTCGACATCATTGTATATGGCGCCACGAGTTTCGTTGGCCAGATCGTAACGCGCTACATGCATAAACAGTTCGCGGATGGATCCATCAAATGGGCAATCGCCGGGCGTTCGCTCAGCAAGCTTGAACAAGTTCGCGATGCGGTGGGATTGTCGGGGATCGAACTTATCGTTGCTGACGCTGGCGATGAGGAAGCACTGAGGCAAATGTGTGCCCAGACCAAGGTTGTTATTTCAACCGTTGGTCCATATGCGCTTTATGGGGATTTGTTGGTAAAAGTCTGCGCGAAGACAGGCACCGACTATTGCGGTCTGACGGGGGAGCCGCAGTG
>Ga0105050_10004754_pt1 | contig 17825 bp, 16 predicted proteins | sample FRY01_FD_78088 | JGI IMG/M metagenome (GOLD analysis project Ga0105050, IMG submission 78088) | Freshwater microbial communities from Lake Fryxell liftoff mats and glacier meltwater in Antarctica - FRY-01 | ecosystem: Environmental > Aquatic > Freshwater > Ice > Glacier meltwater ... | reverse complement strand
TCCTAATTATGCAAAAGTTAAAACCATGAAATTTCCAGATTGGAAAATAAGATTGATAAAAAGAACAAGAGATTTTTATAAAATAAATAAGAAATGGGTAGATAAAATTTTACCCTTAATTATTGACATGAAATTTGAGGCTTATCAAAAATTAGAGTGGAATTGCCAAGGTGATAAGTTTAATCTTACTAAAAAGATAATATCCTTTAGAGGTTCGGGTATAAGAATTAGAAGAAATCATAGCTCTCCAACATTAATAGCAACTACTTCATCGCAAGTTCCTTATCTTGCTTGGAAAAAAAGATATTTGTCTATGGATGAATGTTTAAAAATACAAGGGTTCCATAAAATGAAATACTACTCTACCACTCCACATGAATTTTATAGCGCTATAGGTAATGCTGTAAATGTTAAAGTAGTATCTAAAATAGCTAAAAACTTATTTAATTAGGAAAATGTAAATAAGAAGTAAATTTATCTTTACTTAAATTTTCAAGATTCTGTTTTTGTGATAGATCCATAGTATATTCAATATTTGTAATTGATTGGTCTAGATTGGATAATGTGCTTATGTCAGATACATTGAAATACAATAAGTTTCTTTTTGCAAAATTATAATCGTACTTATAATCGTTTAATGTTTCATCTGGTGTTGATCCGATTATTTTATAGTAAATACTGCTTAGTTTATTTTTAAGTTCAATATTCAATTTATTTTTTAAAATTTCATTATATAAATCGATAACACTATATCCATTTGTGTTATCCATTTTAGTCATAATAGATGCAATGTAATGATCTTTAATTTTACTAATTAGTTGGTCATGTCGAAATTTATGTTTTCTATCTCTTTGTGTAGTAGTTTTTACCTCTAGTGCTTCATTATGATCATAGAAATCATATTTATCATCCGAGTGATTGTGCCAAGCTTCTAAGCATTTTATTTGGTCATCACTACTAACAATTAAGAAAAGTTCCCCCCACAAACCTAGCAAATCATTTTTTGAATTTGGCAAGTCTTTAAATAGATCAATTATAGTTTCTGTTATTTCATTAATTTCTTTATTTGTTGGCTCCTCTCCAATATTTGAAAAAGTTGTTTCACAAACTTCTAAAAAAATTTTCTTAATTTGTTTGTCTTCAGAAATGCATGATAAAATTGAATAATTTTCTTTCAGTTTTTCCTCACCTGTCTCAATAATACAAGGAATATCAAATCTGAGGTGAATGTTTTTTCCAAGATAATTGTTATTAATTCCAGTGCTTTTTTTTGAATTAAAAAGTAACGAAGGTTGATCTTTAAAATTCTTGCCTATTTTGTGATTTTTTTTAAAAATTTTTTCTGTTGTGTATAAATCATTTTTTTTACCAGTAGGTAAAGTTAACTTATCAAATACATCTTTGATCACTATTTATATATTCCTTTTATATAATCTTTCCAATTTTTTATTGATGGAACAAAATGAAAGTATGGAACACTTTTTCTTATATTTTTTTCTGCTTTTGTAATATTCTCAAAAAGATTAATCTTTAATGTTAAATTATCTATACCCACATTCTCATTTGTTGCTCCTACTAAAAAATCATAATGTAAGACTGTATCTCCCGGAAACCCTGCTGGGTTTTTTTTGTCACGACCCCTAAACGGATTTATACTATCATTTGGTTGTATACTTCTATTACGATCCTCATCAGCATGATTGGTATACAAAAACATTACTGGAAAAGGTCTATTACCAAATTTTCTAGAATATGTAGCTAAATTCTGTTTAACAACTTCAAATTTAGTTTTTTCATACTCATGAAAACTAATATGTTTAAAATAATTTTCATATAAATCTTGAATGTTAAAAGCATCTGAAATTAATATATCTCTATTGCCAGTCCATATCTTATGATTAGCTTTTAATTCTGGTAAATCATTTATTTTTATTAAACTATTTTGTGCTTTTTTATGTATATCGTTATAAATTTTTTGATTACTTCTCAACTCTTCATTGCTTAACAAATGTGAATATTTATTTGTAATCACTTTATCACCTCTAAATCTTTTTAAGGTAACATCCCTCATAACACCTGGTCTTGTTAACTCATGATCAGCTGCATTTGTACCCCACCACTCTCTTGGCCAATCTTTAAAATTTTTTCCAGTACCTTGGAATTTTTTAACTGATTCTAGAAAATTAGTATTTATTTCTGATATTTCTTTATAATATTCTTGTGACGATCTTGATAAAAAAACCCTAACAAATTGATGATAGTTCTTATGATATCCAAAAAACCTTGCTCTTTGCAAGAGAGTATCATCCTGACGGGCTTTATCTCTTGATAGGTAAGTGATAGTCAAACCTTTAATCGTATAACCTCTATCTAAACCAAAACCTCCTATTAAAATTCTAGCATAAGCCTGTGACCAAATTTGAGTAGGAATTCTACTTCTTCCTCTACCAGCATTAAATAATTTGATGTTTGGCTTTATAAGACCAATAGCTTTTTCAATATTTAAAATAAAATCTTCGTCAAACTTAGGATAATTAGCATCTAGAAACTTATTACTAAAAATTTTATAAACCTTTTCTAACTTTTTTATTGTTTCTGGGTACACAACATCATCTTTATTTTTAAGGCCATTTTTGAGTGTTTCTAATGAACCAACAGTAAAATCATAAAAATCCTTATGTTTATCGACTAAATGGTGTGGATGAATAATCATAGACCTATTTTTTTTCTTATTATTATGATCTTTGTTTAAAATACCTATGGCAACTCCAAATATAAAAAAACTAATTGCTTTATCTAAACTAGGTGGAATTTCTCCATCACTAACTAGTCTGCTGTATTCATTTTCCTCTTCAACATCAATAATATGATTACTACAAATTGGATTATTGTTTTTATCTTTTGGAAAAAAAAAATCTAGACCAGTATAGCCTTCACCTGTATTTATAACGTGTACAAACTCTGGTGATAATTGGTTTACACGAGGTATTAATGATATTGCTTGGGGTGTTGCTGTATACCCAAGATAAGTATTAAATTTAAAGTTTGATTTAAGATCTGTAATCGAAGAATGAGTAATTGTTTGTATATATTCTGTTAAAATAAAAGATCCTATTTGAGGTAAATTTTCAATATTATTAATTTCTTTTAATTCCTCAACTGTCGTTGAAAAGTTTTCAGCAATACTCTCAAACGTTTCTCCTTCAGTAACTTCATGTATTTCTCTAATTGTTCTTTTTCTTCTTTCTGACAGGTTATTAATATCGTTTAAAAATTCTTTACTATTTAATGAATGATGATCTGCTTCATCGTCTATTATTAGAGTTGGTATATTATCTTTTAAAGTACCTATACTTTCAAAAAGTTCTGAAATATTATTAATTCTTGCAGGGTTTTTGTGGGTAATAATCAATAATGTTGAACGATCTTCTGGATTTATAGTTTCATTAAAATTTTCAATAACAGCTTTAGCATTAGATAAATTATCTTCTAAAGACCAAGTATTTTCAGGATTATTTTTTATTTTAATTGTGTTTCTGCCTTCTAATGCTTGTTCAAACCTTTCAGCAGTTTGTGAAGAGAGTGTTGTTACGTTTCCAGACATTACTATGACAATTCCAAAGCCATTGTCTTTGGCCATAGCAGTGACAGCAGTCATAGATAATGTTTTACCACTCTGCACTTGCCCAATAACCAAACCTGTTGAACTATTTTTTTCTAGATTGATATTTTTTGGGTCTACACATTTTGATAAGATTTGAGAAGCTTCATTAGATACTTTTTTTATAAGAGTATCCTCAACTTCGTAGTCACCTTCTTTCCATCTAGAAATAAACTCATTAAATACTAGTCCTTCTCTATTTGGAGTCCATCTAGTATTCTCGTCAGAGCCTGTCTCTGTAACTATTGTATTCATGTTTAATAATTTATGCTGGGTGGTTGTGATCTTAATATTTCATTTAAGTATGATCTAACATTATGAGCTTTACTGTCACCACGATTTCTAGCTACCACTTCTGCAAGCGCTATATAGGAGGCCATAAGCAACATTCCTTCAATTTCATCAGGTTGATCACCAAAATATTGTGCTGTAAACCCCATAGTCATTGATATTTGTATTTGGATTTCTTTTTTCTTTTTTCCTATTTCTGAAATTTTTAACCATTCTGTCTCATCTTTATCATAATTTAATATCTGTTCTATTGTCCAGTCATTACCTTCAAATCTAATTGTTTTTCTTTTTCTTTGTTTAGATTTAGCCTCTGGTAGTTTTGTAGATATTGGAGGTTGTTTTGGTGGTGTGTAATCTTCCAAAACTGCTATCCCACCTTGCATTTTCTTAATTGATGCTCCCAGTCCTTCCTCTGATTGAATTTTAAGATCTCTACTTCTTCTATCTTTTCTAAATCTATCTGCTTGGCTTAGAATTGCTTTAGGTTCTTTTTCTAATTCCTCTTTTAATTTTTTAAGAAATATAGTTTCATCTTCAGGTGTCCATTGAAAATCGTCTTTTGTGTGTGTTACATCTTCATCATTAAGGTGAATTTCTCCAAAAACTCTCTGATAAATAAAACTATTTGGAGTTTTAAATATTTCTAATGGTCTATATCCTTCATTTTCTCCAACACCTTTGATCAATCTATTTCTTCTAAATAAAGCAAATCCAGCATCCTTTGTGGATGCTGTTTCCCTAATACTAGCAAAACCAGTAGCATTTTTTTTGTTTCCATACTTAAAATCAAATTTCTTTTCCCAATTTATTTTTTTAGGATTTTTCTTTTGCTCATCTATATCTCTAAAGTAAGGTGCTTGTAATGCTTCAGGTTTTGTATATTTCAATTTTTCGTTGTTATAACGAATTTCAACTTCATTTTTTTCTAAAAAGCATCTGTACATAGATGCAAGATGATCTTTTATTTTTTTTATTGTTTGACCTCTGGGTACTCTATTAAGATCGGTTAGAGTTATTTCTGTATAATGCTGATTGACTGGAAGTGGTGTTTTTTTTACATCTAATTCTTCTATGTCATCATTTACAATATTTGATATATCCCATTGTACAATTTTTAAATTTTTTTCACCTAGTGGCTTTGTTTGAACAACCCAATTTTTAGAAAACCAACAGGCTGCAGTTTTCATGCCCATTCCAAATTCTGATAACCCTTGTCTATTTTCTGGTCTAGCAGCAGCTCTAAAGGCTCTCTGGTAGTCTTCTTCACCAATACCAGCAGCATTATCAACAATTTTAATTGTTGAAGGTGTTACATAAATAGCAATTTTTAACTTAAAATTATTTCCATGTAGTTTTTTAAGCTTTGTTTTACTGTGTAAATAACTCTGTAAAGAGTTATCAACAAATTCTGCAATAGCATACCAGGCTCTATAATTAATAGCCTGTAAAATAGAGAGATATCCAACTGATGGCCTTATGTTAACTGTTTCTCTATCTGGCACAAATTGCTTTCATTTTTGACTCAATTGTATCTCTTATTTCTTGTGAATCTTTTTTAAGTTTTTCTAAGTTTTGATATTTTTCCCAAATAACTTTTTCTAATGCTCCACCAGCTCTTAGTCCTTTTCCTATAAACATATTATCAAACCTTCTAAAATTTTGAAGTTTCATCGCAACCCCATTATTATTTCTGAAAACATTATTTAATTTAATACCCTCTGACAAGGCTTTTAACCTTAGCGTATGACTTAAAATTTTAACTTCCTTGGAGTTTTTGCCAGGAGGATTTGGCCGAAACTGTATATAAAGTTCTAATGCTAAAACTAACTCGGAATACTCCCATTTAGGGTTTTTAATCATTTTGATGTACCCAATCCGTATCTAATTCAATATTTTTTGTATACATGATATTGTTAAAGTACATTCTAGATATACCAATGCTTTTTGAAATTAGATCATAATTCTCATTATTACTTAAATTATTATCATAGTTATTTTTAATACATTCATCTGTAGCCATTATTCTTTCCTGTTTTTTACTAAGATAATTAAGTCCACAAAACCAATTATTTTCTTTAGCTAAAACTTTAACAAGGGAGGTATAATAAGAAGTGGACAGACCATACCCCAAATCTTCATTTATTTTTTCTCTAATAAATACATTAGTTATAAATTCATATTTGTCCAAAATTTTACCCAAATACTCTTCAACTTCTTTTTTATCACAGAGACTGATTCCGTCTTTAAAATTTAAATATGTTCCCGGATTAATTCTAAAAATTACACTTTCATCTTCTAAAGCATCTAGATGAGTAGATAGTGTTAATTGCTCATTTGTTTTTTGAAGTTTTTCATTTATTTCTTGTGTACTAATTTCGTCATTAGAATTTTCAATAATTTCTCTGATTTTATCTTTTATAGATATGGATTTAATATCTTTATTAAGGCTAATTGTATTTTGTCCAGAAACACCTTTGTGATACAGACCTTTTTCTATACCAAAGATTTTAATAATAGCTCTTAAATCATAAAAATTTAAATTTTGGTATTTTTTTATCTCAATTATTTTTTTATAAATCTTTTCAAGATCACTTTGTTCTAAATTTAAATCATTTAATAAATTAATAACAAGAGAAATAAGTTGGTCTGTATTTTCAACTTCTAATAATAAATATTTTATTAACCTATATTTTCCCTTATCCATTAAATAAATATGAGGATTGCCTTGCATTGAAAGTGAGGAGTCGGCCACTATTCTTTCTAAGTCCCACTTATTTTTTGTGTAAGATTTGTTTCCAATCTTGCAAATTTCCTTCCAATGCAAACCAGCTGGATAATTTAATAAGATATGAGCAACTTCTTCATTTTTATTAATTTTTATTGGATATACTTTTTCATCAATAATTTTTACAAATTCTTTTTTGCTCATAAATTCTAATGCTGATTTTGAAGTAAAGCTATCGAAACCATAATTATCTTTTATAATTTCAATAAAATTATCTGTCGAAACTCCTGCGGGAGTAAAAACAAAAATTTCCCTTAACCTAACAGAATTAAAATACTGCAGCTTTCTTTCAGGTGTTGTAAAGTAGTTTTTTTTTACTCCACAATAATTCTCCATAAACGAAACCAGCCTATCTCTTGTAATGTCACCACCAGTATTTCCATATGAAGTATCGGTAAAATTTATATCTAGTTGAGGAAATAATTTATGAAAACTAATAGATTTATACTTATTAAAAAATTCAATTAGTGAATATCTGTCAATTTTTCCTATTTGAAATAGAGCTTTGTTTATACTACTTTCGTATTGTCTTACCCTTTCCCTTGTAACATTGAATTTTTTTCCTAAACTTTCAAGGGTCTCAAAACTTTTTATATATCCATATCTACCTTTGAAAATAAAATTCATTTTATCATTTAGCAAAAGTAAAAAATTACTAATGTCCTCTAAAATTAACCTCTCTAAATCAGTCGTTTTAATATCTTTTTTTATAATAATTTTATTTACAGATAGAGATTCTTTTTTAAAATTTTCAAAGTCATTAAATAAACTTTTTTTTACTCCCCGAGGATTATTTTCAATTTGAATATTAGATATTTTTTTTTCTTTATTTCTTAAAATTAATTCTTTTCTAACTTTACTCCATTTAGTTTGGTTTATAAAAAAATTTTTTACATTTTCTTTATTTAGAAATTCTTTTATTTCATTTAATGATTTTGTACCAAAATTTCTTAATTTTAAAAGTTCACTAAATTCTATACTTAGTAAATCTCCTAAATAAATTATTTCTTCATTTTTTAGAGCATTGTAAGTTCTCTGAGAAATAGGCCAATCATTCAGAATATTTATTATAAGTTTTTGATTAGGAATTTCATCTTGCTTTTTAATTGAATAATCTTTTGATAATATTTCATCATTTATGTTATCTGGAGGCCAATTTGCTAACTTCATTCCAAGATATAAAGACATACTTGATAATATATCTTTAACCTCTAATAATGATTTTCTACCAAAATTATTTGATTTTAATAAATAATTTTCAGTTAATTGCGTGAGATCTCCTACATAAACAATATTTTCATTTTTTAAAAAATTTAAAGTTCTTGCTGAAAAATCCAATTTATCTATTTTTTTAAATAGTGTTTTGTTTATCTCGGGTTGAGGCGTTAATATTTTCGATAAATTATCAAATGGATGTTCTTTATGAACTGTTGTTATAAACTCAAACTGAATTTTATTTTTTTTTTCTTTTATATAAGTTTTCAAATACTTTATGGCGTTTTCTTCATGTACAATATCTTTTTTAAACAATTCTGGTTCATTTTTTTTTAAATCATCAGAAATAATATACATGTAATTTGGGGAAATCCAGTTGCTGCGCAAGTCAGTAAATACGCTCCAATCAGAACATTTTACAAAATATAACTTGCGATTACCTCCCCAACCATCACTGTTTGCAGGAATATTTCTATCTAATATAACCCATTGATGATCTTTATGAAGACCCATCCATAAATTATATTTTTCTAAAAGGCTCATTGTGTTTTGAAATTTTATCTATTTTTATTCTTTTCTTTTCTCCACAATACATAAAATAGAAGAATTAGAGTTGGTTGTACAATCACAAAGATAACAATATTGGCTAACTCGTAACCCATACCTGTAAATTCACCTATAACCTCCAATACCCATACACACCAATTGAAAAAATCATGAATCATGATGGTTGTTTTTTCATCTCTTTATTTTAATTCCTGTTCGTATTTTTGAGTTAGATATTTAACAATATCGTGCATAGCAAAAGTATCTTTTGCACAGTATTCTATTAAAAGTTTTTTCTGATTTTCTATCTCTTCATTAGAAGTATTTGGGTCTGTGCAAATAGCCCACGCTAATTCTGCGCCTGTTCCACCTTCTAAACCATCATCTTTTCCATAGCTTATATTGGTGTTACTTTTTGGTATTGCCTTGATAATTTCTTTCAGTCCAAGCTTTCCGTTCATTTTTGGAGAATAAAAACAATCTTTTACCAAAGTTTCTGTGTCCTCGATCCTATCAATTAACGAATCTATCTGATCAGATAAGTTTGCATAATTGTATTTCTTTAAATTATTTAACTGAGTAATTTCTGCGCTTTTGTGGTGGCAAAATATAGTTCCTGTTTTACCAACCTCTTTTAACAATTTCTCAATAAAATTTTTTTCCATATCTGGTTTATTAAATTCCAAGAAGAAATGCCCATCTTCTAATCTAATTTTCTCATCTAAAGAATTCCATTTATGTACCGACCACTGAAACAACAGGGGAACAAGTGGTCTTGTATTCTTAATGAGTGGCACCACCTGCCCTACAAACTCAAAGTCCATAAAGTAGTATGGGAATGTAAATTTAGCTAAAGTTTCTTTGAATTTTTTTTTATCAAAGTGAATCTTTCCCGAAACATGAACTTTTTGAATGAGTGCCTGACGATCACTTAAATCAGAAATACTAACATCTTTTAGATGTAGTATATTTTCTGATTCAAACTTGTCTTTTTTTTTCTGACTTAGATTGGGTAATATTGTGTATGTATCGTCTGGCAATAAAGATTTGCATTTAGATAAATAGTTGCATTTTGGGTTATTGCAATGACTGCCCATGCTTACTTTGGGAGAGGGAAAGTTTTTTTCAGCAAGTAGTTTGAAGCCCTTAATGTCCTTAATTATATTTTCTTTTTCTTTTCTTACTTCATCCGTAATATTTTCGAATTTATCTAAATCTTGGTAGTCTTGATTTTTTAAATATTCAAATTCTTTATTTATATAAACAACATTAATACTGGTTAAGTTAATACCACACGATTCTACAATATATGATTGGATAGCTATATCCTTAATATACTTACCCTCGAAATTCCCTTTTTTATCCCTTATCTCTCCTGTGGCTTTAATTTCATAAAGATCCCAACCATTTTCATTCTTTTTTAAAATATCTGTTCTAATGAAAGTGTCGAATTTTAAAAAATGACCCTCATATATTAAATCTACATCTTTTTTTTCAATAGCTTGTTGTGTTTTATCAATTGCTTTTGTTAAAGAGTTTTCATCTTTATTGGATAAATCTAAAACTTTTAAATCTTTTCTATATTTTTGTTTAACAACTTCTTCAAAACGATTACCTAATCGAATTCTAGAACTATCGTTAATAATGGGTTCGCGAAAATCAAACCAAAGTTTTTTTTGACATGTCTGTCCATAGATAATTTTGGTCTTGGTTAAAATATAATTGTCACTTAAATGTGGGTGCAGTTCCTTATGTAACTCCTCATCTACAGGCTCCATTAAAGCTTTCATAAAGATTTTATCTCCATCATCCCAAGCTTCTCTTGCCATACGAGCTGATTCTTCAAATAACCCTTCTTTATTTTTTTGGGGGGGTTGTGTCAATTGGTTCTCCTCTTTTGTATTTTTCATTTATACACCGCTACGATCCTAGTGAGTTGAGGTTTTACTCTAGACTCTCCTAGGATAATAATTCTTTCCTTCTTGGTGTAATAGATTCTCCAAAAGTGTCTGTTTTCCTCAAAGTCTTTTACTTCTTCTATTCTCACTTCACTTATTTTATCCATTCCTTCAGATCCTTTCCATCTATAATTATTGCTTAATGTATGTTGTTTTTGAATTGTATTTCAGAGCAATTAAATAATTTGGCATATGCAAGCCTAACCATATTTAAAAAGTGACAATGATCATTTAAATTATTAAATTTGGAATTTAACCACGGCACTTGGTGCTCAGGGATCTTTAGATCATTCAAAACAAAACGATCTATTAAATTAAATAAAAAAGTTTTCTTTTCTGCATCAAGTCTAGAAAATAGCACGCTAATTAATCTAGATGTTTCTTCTGTTGTTGGGCCTTTTTCTTTGGGTTTAAACATTTTTTTTCTCCTAATTGTTAAATTAAGATAAAAAACATCGAGTGTGTGGGGAATGACTTAAGTTACTTAATCACTTCCGGCGCTACATCCTGCGAGCTCTCCATCTGTACTTGTAGTACTTTCGGCGCTTAGCATCGTGTGAAGCTTTCCTTGAGTACTAAATAAAACTATAAATAAAAATGTTATATAAATCAAGAGAATAGTGTCTAGAACTAATATTCCGTCAATACTCGTTTATTTAATAACTTTTATTTTATTTTTTATACTTTTTAGTTACTCCAATAATAGATCATCAGAAATTCCAGCATTTGAGATTAAGGATGTAACCACACCATGAATATTCTTCTTACTTTCATCTAGATTTTTTTTACGATTTTTTATTTGAATGTCATATGATCGTTCATCTTTCTCTAATTGATCACTTGTTGCTTGAAAATTATTTCTGATTTTTCTATATTGCAGTTTAAATTCATTGCTATTTACATAGTCATGAAGCCGCTGTAGTTTTGAAGAAATATCATGTTTTACATTATTTCTTAGTAATTTTTGTTGAATAACTAATTTTCTAGACATGTCTACCACATATAGGAAAACAGATTCATCAGAACAAATTGTAATTCTTCCACCTTCTCTTAAATCCATGACACCTTTTGATTTTTTAGGCATTACTCTGGTAAAAATTATACCTAACATCGCATCTTCACGGTGCATGTCATCAATTAATTTACCCACCCACTTCTCATCAAAATTTAAAACATCTTTGCTTTCGTGTAGAATTTTCCCAACTTCTTGTTGTTCGTTGTACACAAATTGAATCACATCAGCACCTCTTTTACCTTTTTTTACTGGTTCATATTGATCCATTGGAAACTGTTTTTTTAAATACTCTTCAATTAACTGCTCCTGAATTTCCCCTTTTCTTTCAACAGGTGATTGGCTTGCAACACGTGCTTGCGCTTCTGCATTAGTTCTTACTTTATCTAAATCGATTTGATGAGCTTTTTTAATTTTTACCATTTCTTCTTTTAAAACTTCGTTTTCTTTTTGATCTCTTTTAGCTTTAGCGTCAGCTTCATCTTTTATCTTTTTAGATTGCTTAGCTATAGTTTCTTCGAATTTTTTATCCTGCTCTGCTGCTAATCTTTGAGCGTCTTTTTTTTGTTTTATTGAAGCATCCTCTTTCATCTTTATCAATTGGGCCTGATGTTCTTCCTCTTTCTTTAACACTTTGGCTTTATATGCCTCTTCAATTTCTCTTTGTCTAATAGCTGATTTTTGTTTTTCGTTGGCTTCTAATTTTTTTCTAAGTTCTTCTGCTTGATCCTTAAAACCTTCCTGTATCGGGAAAAATTTATCACAATGCGGACATTTAATTTCTTGATTTGTGCTCATTTAAGCTCCTTTTTATTTGAATTGATTCATCTTGATAGGATATTTCTACATCGTCATCAGAATTAAAGGTTTTAAGAACTGAACGAATATATTTATCTACTCGATCTAAAGATGTATTATTTTTGAAGTATCTCTTAAAAATCTTCATCCCAGAATTCTACCCGATAATCTTGGGCAATGGAACGGGATGGATATATGGAATTATAAGGAAGATTAGCCAAATACTATTAAATATAAAAGATTACGAAGGGGTTGATAGAAAAAAGTATATTGACAATTTAAGAGATAAATTTAGATCAATTTTAAGGTAAAAAAGAAGTAGCTATCAGTTCTGGATCAGCTTGTACCAGGGGTTCTATTGAAAAATCTCATGTGTTGACTGCATTAGGTTTAGATGACGATCGGGTTGAAAATGCTTTTCGCATTAGCTTTGGAAGGGAAACTACCGAAGAAAACTTAGATCATTTAATCGCAATGATAAAAAAAATAAATACCCACTAATTTTTATTATAGTTTTTTCATTTTTTAAACTTATTTAACCTATGATATTCTAAATACTTAAAATGCTCATTCTTAAACTCTAATTTTATATTAGGATTAATATTTAACTTTTTTAAATCTTCATTACTCAACCTGTTAGATTTAATTAATTCACCGTTTTCATAAAAGGATATAAGGCCTAGTTCAAAAATTTTATCAGCATTAGGTGATAATGGAAGTCCATTAAATACATCAATTTTTTCTTTATCATCACACTTTGACCACGGTTTAATATGTGCGCCTATTAGAAGATCTTTGTTCTGCACAGCTGTTAAAACACATTTAACGCCCCAAAATTTAAATAACTGGTTCTTAAAATATTTTTGCCAAGTAGAGGATCTAACATTAACTTTGAGTTTAGAATTAATACTTGAGCCAGTAGGAATGCTCAAATTTTGATCAACCAAATCTAAATTGATTTCCTCACCATCAAAATCTGTATTTAAAATTATATTAAAAACTTGATGACCAATTTCAAAAAAATACCCTTGGTTCCCTCCTCCATCTTTATTAAACGGACTATATTTTTCAGGTAGGAAATCTTTTATTCTGTCAAAAATAGAGTCTGTATTTATTGGATCATCCAACTCTATTATTTCTATATCAACTTTTCTTCCATCTTTAAGCCACGGTTTCTTTTCATCTTCTAGCCAAGGAGCTTCTGCATCATAAGCTTTTGCTTTCACTGTTGAAATAGCTACAATTTTTTTTTTAACTAGATGAATAACTCTATCGCCAGTATTGACTTCGATTAATCTTTTATGATGGTGAAACTCTTGTCCATTTTGACCAAACTTTGGAGCCCAAAGACAAGGCTTTTCTTCTTAATATGTGGTTCCTTGAAATACAGCAAAGTATCTTGGCATAAAAAATTTAATTATATTTTACTTTCAAACCAGCTCTGATTATTTAAAACATCTAAATCGTTATAAGTTAAAAATCTTTGATCTTGTTCAAGCTCATAATAATATTTTTTAACTTCTGGCAAAACATGACCTCTATGTTTAAAAAAATTATAAAACCTTGGTATCCAATGAATAGTTAAAATTTTATTATATTTTTCTACTCCAGCAACATACCTTAAAGCAACACCAAGAATACTTAAACCATCAGCAATATCTTTGCTATTTTCTAAAATTTTTTTTATATTTACTGTTGCCAATTTTCTTTGCAATTCAATACAAAAATTTTTATTTTTATTGTTTTCGTCATGTCCATCTTCAAAAACCCTATTTTTTCTACCTTCTTTTTTAAACTCGGTAAGAGTAATACTCTCTCCTTTAACCATTAAATAAAATGCTTCATTCCATTCTCTTTCAGCAAAACCCATCCCAAACCACGATCGCCATTTTTCCACAGTTGCGATTCTTGCTGCCTCTTCAAAAGTAAATTTTTTGGGATCTAGAACTTTATCCATTAATATAAAATTCTCAGGCATCTAAAAACCAAAAAATAATTTAAACATATAAAATAGCCCGTACCCTAAAATTATAAAAAGAATTAAACTTGATAGTATTCCCCAAATAAATCCAAACATAAAATATTACCTTTTATTTTATTTAAAATTTATATTAATTTCAACTTAATCACTCTACTTTATTTTGAAATCTTCTTTATTTCTTTCAGCACTGATAAATAATTATTCTTTAACAACTTGTATCCTTTGAGATGTTTTGTGAATTCATGGTAGAGGCTTTCGTAATACCAGCAAACTTCCTTAGGAGAACCATTAAAACGCGTCCATAATTTTTTACCCACTCTTTTGTAATCATTCACAATCGATATTCCGTTGTGCAGTTTATCACAAAGCGAGACAAGCATTGAAGATTGATCTTTTTTTTTAATATCTAAAATGTATTTCTTTTTTCTCTCCAGCCAGGGTGGTTTAGGAATAACATCTGTATCGCTGCATTCATCGACAATTTTAGCAACTTTAGCTCCAAATAACTTTTTAATTTTTTTTAAAACCTTTGCTCCTCCTTGATCTTCGACTGCATCATGCAACAATCCTCCAATGGCCTCATCTGTGTTACCACCATTTTCAATTATATAATTACTAACAGAAACTAGATGAGTGAAATAAGGAATTTGAGTTTCTTTACGTACTTGGTCGAAATGAATCTTATAAGCAAAATCTAATGCTTTTTTATATTTTTTTTTATCTAGCATTTTCTTTGGTACTTTTTAAAAACACTATATCGATTAATTAAAGATTCCACAAATGGGCCTATTTCTCTAAAAAATAAATTCTTTTATGAATCTAGATTACTTAGATCCCTGCACATGTTTCTGGCTTGGGTGATGGAGGGTTTGAGCTTGTTTAGTTCCCAGCTATTGGTAGGTAAATCAAAGTATTTAGAAGCTTTGAAATTGATGCCATCAACGATAGTGATCTCAAATTTTTTATCTTGATCATAGAGCTTTTGCAAAAGGTCTACGTATTGTTCCACAGGGAACAACCCTAAGCTAAAATAAACACTATAGCCCATGAGAAAGGGTCTAACCGATTTCACATTAGCGGTAAGTTCTTTGCCATTAATGGTAATGGGAATATTTTTATCCACGAGTTGGTTGATATCACCTGGCTTTTCGTAGGTATACACTGTGAAGGTATTCCATAATTTATTGCAATCGTATTTTTGTGAAATAAGAAAATTTAATTCATCTCCATGGGTGACATGTCCTGAAACGTTAGCATAGAAAATGGTTTTTGATTTATTAATATCCCACTCCGCTTCTGCGTAAACATTTGAAAGGGAGATAATAAAAAAAACAAATGAACGAAGAAGCAAAAGTGGAACGCTATGCATATGCTTCTTTAAACAATAACTATTTGTTAGTATCGGGTCTGAAATGTGGCTTGAAAAAGATTAATTTTTTTTATTATCTAAATGAAATACTTGTTCAGCAGTTTTATAAATAGCTTTTAGATAAATTGCTTTGATAGCTTGTATTTCTTTCGTCGAAAAAGATTTAAAGTTGTGCGGAATGAAGGTGCGCATCATTGTATAAGATGAGTTGTCTTGTGTGGGAATAACTGGATGATCTGCTTTGATATATAAGCCTCTTCTATCTTCAATAAATAAACCAACATCCGATTGCCTGGGTTCAGGAAAATAAAAGATAAGACAATTAAATAAGCTTCCACGCTTACCTTTTTCATAAAAATCATAATAGGTTTCTATCGACTTTTCTAAAAAAACATTAGATGCTTCTTTCAGTTCAATATTAAAAGTCTTGTCTTGTTCTAGGCTTTGAATCAACTGTTTTGCATAATCAGCTTGGGAAATATCTAAATCAGTCATAATTAAAAAGTATAAATTGTTTTCTAACCAGCCATAACATCAAAGAAGCTATGCACAAATGAGATATCTAAATTGGTCATAGAAGCCATAGAGAAATAGCGATACTGATCCTAATCTAGATAAGGTAATTAACCTATTAATGAAAAATAAAAGTAAACATAAAATTATTTTACTAGCAGGACTATTGTTTGCAAATATAATTGCTATGTCTTTTTAGCCAAGCGCCATTGAGCTAATACCATCCCTTTTGTTTTTTACTCTCGTAAAACCTAGAGGCCCAGGTAAATGTGGGCCTCACCAAACTAACCCCCCAAATATTTGAAAAAAGGTAGAATTTAATTTCCAGGGTTTAAATACCCTGGAAATAAGTTTAATCAATTAGCCTAATTTTTTTAAAGCCTCTTCTAGAATCTTTACTGAATCAGCATGCTTACCAGTTTTGTGAGCTGTTTCACCTTGATTTCTTAAAGTTTTTACTTCTTTCAATGCCTCTGGAGCAAGTGTTGAGTTAGTAATTTTTTCATCAACTTGCTTTAATAATGCAGGACAAGATCCAGCAAATGCAGCAGATGAGAAAAGAATGTATGAAAGTACTAGTATAACTAATTTTTTCATTTTTGTTTCCTTTGTTAAGATTAATAGATCTTACCAAACCTATAAAATTGTCAATTTAAAAACGGCCTCGAACATTATACAGAACGAGTAATAATGCCCCAAGCAAAGCAACCAACTGAATGAGTTCTGACTGAGTTAAATCCATAGTCTATATTGTAACAAAACTAATTCATTATTTCTGTTAAATATTTAGCATTCTTCCAAGAATCTTCAGCTCTCCTGCATTTCCATGAAAAAATAGAACGGTATAACGATTAGCAGGATTATGATAAAACCAAGATTTTAACGTTATCCCGTTGCCACTTGGTATTGCTACTTGTTCTGCTGGTGCATTTAATTCTGTTACTCACAAATGATTGTTAATATGAGGCAAATATAAAAAGCTTCTTTGAAACGCATACATGTAGAAACATATACAAAGATAAAAAAGAATGACGGATACGAAGCTATAAAGATAAAATTTTTTAAAATTCATTCTGTTTTTATGAAAGTTTTATCAGCTTAGTTCAAGTATTGTTTTATTTGAAGTTTTTTTTAAAAAAAGCAACAATTCGTTTATTGGCATCCTCAGTTACTTCTTGATTGTATCCATCTTTCATTCCTGCTCTTGGCACATCCCAAGAATGACCTGCATTATCATAAACTTTAAGTTCTACTTTAGAATTAGCAGACTGAGCTTTTTTAATAAATGGCATAACTCTATCAAATCGTTGCACTGTTTCTTTTTTTCCATGCAATGCCAAAATTGGATGACTATCTTTATTGATATAATTTGCAGGATATCCACTCAAGGAACTACCAAACTGCCAAACCCCATAAACGGAGGCTCCAGCATTCACCTGCTTAGTTGCCGCTAAATAAGTTGCCCAGTAACCACCATTTGACCAACCTACGGCAAAAGTATTTTTAGAATCAATTTTAGGATCTTTTTTTGCAAGTGCTACAATTTCAGATAATTCGCTCTCAATATCTTTTTTATATTTTGTCCAAGTATCCCCTCTCGTTTTGCTGGTTATCTTATGTCTGGTAAAAAAATCTGGCTCATAAATGGCAAATCCTTGCTCCACAAACATCATGGATCTTATGGTCATCCATTTAG
>Ga0105050_10004753_pt1 | contig 17826 bp, 14 predicted proteins | sample FRY01_FD_78088 | JGI IMG/M metagenome (GOLD analysis project Ga0105050, IMG submission 78088) | Freshwater microbial communities from Lake Fryxell liftoff mats and glacier meltwater in Antarctica - FRY-01 | ecosystem: Environmental > Aquatic > Freshwater > Ice > Glacier meltwater ... | reverse complement strand
TATTAACCTAGCTTACGAGGCTTATCCACAAATTCGTTCAACTGAAAATTTCCAAGGTCTACAAATGCAATTAGAAGGAACAGAAAATCGAATTAATCGTGCACGTGATTTGTATAACGAATCGGTTAAAGATTTTAATACACACATTCGTGGATTCTTCAATAAAATGTTTTTGAGCAAAGAGGAATTTTCTAAGAAAGATGCATTTAAATCAGCTTCTGGGTCTGATAAAGCTCCAGATGTGAAATTCTAAAAGAGTATGCTTACAGAGAAAGATAAAGAGGTAATTCAAGAAGCTGTTGCAAATGCTGAGCATAAAACATCTGGTGAAATTAGAGTTCACATCGATAAAATCTGTGAAGGCGACCCAGTGAAACGTGCAGTTGAGGTTTTTGAAGAACTTAAAATGCACGAAACAGCATTACGTAATGGGGTTTTGATTTACGTTGCTTTATCAAATCACAAATTGGCTATAATTGGAGATAAAGGAATCAATGAGTTGGTGCCATCCAATTTCTGGGATAGCACTCGCGACACACTGATTCATCATTTTAAATCAGAAAATTTCGTAACTGGATTAGAGGCCGCTGTAAATGAGGCTGGAAAACAACTAAGTGCATTTTTCCCCCTACAAGAAGGCGATGCAAATGAATTAAGTAACGAAATAAGCACAAATGAATGATGCAAAAATTAGGAAGTTTAATAGTTTTTATATTTATATCATTAATTGCTTGGGTTCAGCTCCCATCACCAAAATCCCCCCCACGACTTTTTAATAATTTTTCGACTGTTCAATTATTAACAAAAGAAGAAGAATCTCAGATTGAAGAGCAATTAGAAAAATTTGAAGCAGAAACATCCAATGAAATTACGGTAATTGTCGTTGACGATTTAAAAGGGTATGAACCATGGGAATATGCTGTAGAAATTGGTGAAAAATGGGGTGTAGGGAAAGCGAAAGAAGATAATGGTGTTATTTTGTTAATTAAACCAACAAAATCAGACGGTGGAAGAAAAACGTTTATAGCTGTTGGCCGTGGATTAGAAGGCGCAATTCCTGACCTAACAACAAACGAAATAGTTGAAAACGAGCTATTACCTAATTTCAAACAAAATAAATATTTCCAAGGTATCAAACAGGCCGTTGATGTTTTATCAAAATTATCAAAAGGTGATTACAATTCAAAACAATATAGTAAGAAAAATAAGAAAGAGATAGGCTTTTTTGGAGGTTTAATTTTGGTTGCTTTTATTATTTTTATCGTAATCATTCTCATCAAAAAAGGTGGTCGCGGTGGAGGAGGAGGTATAGGTTCATCAATAGCAAACGGAATTTTCTGGGGAAGTATTGCTGGTGGAGGATTTGGTGGCAATAGTGGAGGATTTGGAGGTGGTTCTGGAGGAGGCGGAGGCTTTGGAGGTTTCGGAGGCGGAAGTTTTGGTGGCGGTGGATCAGGAGGAAGTTGGTAGTAATTGTACTTCCCATAAATCCTGAAATTAAATTCAATTAAATAGCTGGTTTAAAATTATTTTTAGTGCTTTTTGGTTATCCTTTCAATTTTGCATTTTCTCAATTGTGGTTTTATATGCATTCTTTGATTGGAAAATGACTAAAATCTATTTCTCTAAAGTGCATCAAGGTAATTTTTTGCATCGTTTAATATCTAAATTAGTATTACTTTTGCATCCGAATGAATCAGTTTAAAAAAGTAGCTTTTTACACTTTAGGTTGCAAATTAAATTTCTCTGAAACCTCAACTATTGCTCGACTTTTCGAGGATGCAGGTTTCGCAAAAGTTGAATTTGAAGAAACTCCCGACGTCTACGTTATCAATACATGTTCTGTAACTGAAAATGCCGATAAAAAATGTAAACAATTAGTTAAACGAGCTCAAAAAATTAGTCCTAATTCATTTATTGTAATAGTAGGTTGTTATGCACAATTAAAACCTGAAGAAATTGCCAAGATTCCTGGTGTTGACATGGTGCTTGGAGCAAATGAAAAATTCAATATTTTAGATCATTTAGAAAATAAAGATTCAAAACTAGAAGTTGCAATGGTTTCTTATGATAACATAAAAAAAACCAATGAATTTGTTCCTTCTTACTCTTTTGGAGATAGAACACGCTCTTTTTTAAAAGTTCAAGATGGTTGTGATTATTTCTGTTCATTTTGTACCATTCCTTTGGCTCGTGGAAAAAGCAGAAATGCATCCATTGCTGATACTGTTTTGCAAGCTAAAAAAATTGCTGAAACAGCTGTGAAAGAAGTTGTATTAACAGGGGTGAACATTGGAGACTTTGGACAAGGTGAAGGTGAAAACTTCTTTGCGTTAATAAAGGAATTAGATAAAGTAACGGGCATTGATCGCTTTAGAATTTCTTCTATTGAACCAAATTTACTTACGAATGAAATCATTGATTTTTGCTTAAAATATTCAAAACGATTTGTTCCACATTTTCACATTCCACTTCAGTCAGGAAATGATCGTTTGTTGAAATTGATGCGCAGAAAATATGAGCGTTCATTATATACTGAACGTGTAACTCAAATAAAATCCATTCGTCCTGATGCTTGCATAGGTGTCGACGTAATTGTAGGTTTCCCTGGAGAAACGGACGAAGATTTTTTGGATAGCGTTGACTTTTTAAAAGAATTAAATATCAGTTATTTACACGTATTTACCTATTCAGAACGTGCAAACACTGGTGCTCCCAAACTCGGAGAAAAAGTTCCACTAGAAATTCGCCGCGAACGGAGCAAACAATTGCATTTATTATCGGATAGAAAGAAACGTCAATTCTACACTGAAAATATTGAAAGCGAACGTACCGTTTTATTTGAGCATGAAGAAGATGAAGGGATGATGTTCGGATTCACAGAAAATTATGTGAAAGTAAAAACCCCTTATGATAAAGATTTAACGAACACATTTCAAACTATTCGTTTGACAGAAATCGATAGAGATGGAATTATGAAATGTGAAATAATTGAAAAATTAGTGACGATTTAGCACAATGAAAAATATTTACATTACAAGAAGAGAGACCTTTAACGCAGCTCATAAGCTATCGAGAGAAGAATGGTCAAACGAGAAGAATTTTGAAGTTTTCGGGAAATGTTCTAACCCTAATTGGCACGGACATAATTTCCAATTATTCGTAACGGTGAAAGGAATACCAGATTCTGAAACAGGTTTTGTTATTAATTTAAAAACGTTGAGTTTAATTTTACGTGAAAAAGTAATTCAAGAAATTGATCATAAAAATTTGAACTTAGACGTACCGTTTTTAAAAGGCATAATGGCTTCCACGGAAAACATTGCAATTGCAATTTGGGATTTAATTGAAGAAGATGTTCGCACTAATGGTGGAGAATTAGCGAAAATTAAAATTATTGAAACTGAGAATAATTTTGTTGAATATTACGGGGGTAAAGAACCTTTTTGATTTTCAATAAATTAGACATTAATACATCAATTTTGGAAAAGAAAATTTTAGAAGAAAACTACCTTTCAATTATAAAAGCTCTTGGTGAAAACCCGGAACGCGAAGGTTTATTAAAAACACCAGAACGCGTTGCTAAAGCAATGCAATTTTTGACAAATGGCTATGACATAAATCCGGATGATTTAATTAATCAAGCTATTTTTCACGAAGAATATTCCGAAATGGTATTAGTGAAACACATCGAAATTTATTCCCTTTGCGAGCATCACATGTTGCCATTCTTTGGGAAAGCACATATCGCATATATTCCCGATGGAAAAATAGTAGGATTGAGTAAATTACCTCGTGTTGTTGATGCTTATTCTCGTAGATTGCAAGTGCAAGAACGTTTAACTATTGAAATTAGAGATTGTATTCAACGAACACTTCAACCAAAAGGTGTTGCTGTGGTACTTGAATGTTCTCACATGTGTATGCAAATGCGCGGTGTTCAGAAACAAAACTCAGTTACGACCACAAGTGCATTTACGGGTCTTTTTCTCACTAATGACGCTACTAGAAAAGAATTCATTAGTCTGATTCAAGCGAAATTACATTAAGGAAAAAAGTTAATAGTAAAAAACGTAGAATTAATAGCTATAATCGATACTCAAGTTATTTTTTTGATTTCTAAGGGAAGTAGCGATAAAGAATTACAGGATTACGTTCCCTTTAGGCTGTAATCACTTTTCACTAATTTTTACTTTTTTTACCATTTCCTAATTTCAATCAAAAAAATCGTTTCAAACTTTTAAGGCTGTGTGAATACAACTCCATTTCGTCGTTCCAAATACCATTTTCTTTTAGTTCGTCAATTCGTACTCTACCAGAAGCATGAATGATTTTAGCTTGTTCACCAACGATTCCAACATGAATAACTTCACCCGTTTTATTTGTAAAAAATGCCAAATCTCCAAGTGCCGCTTCTGAAAATTTAATTTCTTCACCAAGCTCTTCTTGCTGATAAGCGTCGCGCGGAAGATTAATATTTTGAAGTCGAAAAACGGCTTGCGTAAAGCCAGAACAATCAATCCCAAAAAGACTTTTCCCACCCCATAAATAAGGAGAATTTAAATAGTCGAGCGCATGATTCCATAGCGATTTTGAAGTCTCAATTTTATTTTCAGGGTATTTGAATTTAAAATTTCCAATCTTAAAATTTTGACCTTCACCGATCAAACTTCCTTTAGAAATCAATTGGTTGCCCCATGGAGTTTGAAGTTGTATAAATGGAATATCTAAGTAAATTCTATCATCATTCCATTTTTTAAGTTCCTTTTGAGTCAAAGGTAATAGATGCTTACTGTCGACGTAGCCTTCGTAACCATCAAGGAACGATTGTATTTTAACCCAAGGTCGTCCATATTCCTGAACTTCAACTGGTTCGCCAAAAAGTAATTGCGAAACAATTTCAGATACATCACTTGCTTCTTTTCGGATGGGCGCAATGGAAACCAAGCAAAATCCAAAGCGTTGGTTGGGAGTTATTAATTTTATTTTGTTCATATATGTTTTCAAATGTAATAAAAGCTAGATTGAATATAGCTATTTTAGCAACCGAGCTATGAAAAAAGAACATTTAATTTTAGTTACTAACGACGACAGTGTTAATGCAAAAGGAATTCATGCATTGGTGGAAGTTGCGAAACAATTTGGTGAGGTCGTGGTGGTTGCACCTGATAAACCACAATCTGGAATGGGGCATGCGATCACGATTCACGATCCTTTGCGCTTGAGAAAAACGACACTTTTTGAGAACACGAATGCTTTTGCTTGCTCTGGAACTCCAGTAGATTGCGTGAAATTAGCGATTTATGAAATATTGCACCGAAAACCAGACTTGATTCTTTCAGGTTTCAATCATGGAGAAAATTCTTCGACTAATGTTTTGTATTCTGGAACAATGTCCGCTGCAATTGAAGGTGCCATGGAAGGTATTCCGTCAATTGGGTTTTCACTTGCGGATTATTCGCCGGATGCTGATTTTGAATCTGCCAAGTTTTACGCAACAAAAATTGTAAAAGAAGTTTTGAAGTCAAAAATGGAAAAAGGAATCTGCTTAAATGTAAATATTCCGAAGTTGAGTTTTTCGGAAATAAAAGGAATTAAAGTTTGCAGCCAAGCGCATGCTTTTTGGGCAGATCGCTTCGAGAAACGCTTAGATCAATTTGGACAACCTTATTTCTGGTTAACGGGAGAATTTTCTGATTTAGATAAACGTCCCAATACAGATTTACATGCGTTGAGACACGGTTTTGTGAGTGTAGTTCCGACGCAATACGATTTAACAGCTTATGGTTCAATTGGAAAATTCAAATCTTTAGAAGATGAAAATTAACATTACAAAAGAAAATGTATTCGGATTTTTAATTGGAATTCTTTCTCCAATCGCTTTTTTGCCCCTTGTGTTTTTATTCCTTTCTTTTGTTCAAGATACAAGTGTGGAATATTTATGGGAGCAATTTCAAATTTCAGATACGCATAGAAGTAAACATTTATCTTTGGCATTGATATCCAATCTAATCTGGTTTTATTGGTTTCTGAATAGCGATAAATACCCTTATGTTCGAGGAATAATTTTAGGTATGTTTTGTTACGTTCCTTATATGATTTACGTTAATTTGATAATGTAATTGTTGTGACAAAAAAAATATTTATTCTTTCTGGTGAAGCTTCAGGCGATTTACATGCAGCGAATTTAGTGTATGAAATGAAATTGAAAAATCCTGCACTTCAATTTGAAGGTTGGGGTGGAGATCGCTTGCAAAAAGAAGGTGTGAATATCAAAAAACACATTCGCGATTTGGCATTTATGGGTTTCCTAGAAGTAGTTTTGAATTTAAAAAAGATTTTAAAAAACTTTAAGATTTGCAAGAAAGACATTCTTGATTTTCAGCCAGATATATTAATTTTAGTCGATTATCCAGGTTTTAATTTACGTATAGCTGAATGGGCCAAAACACAAAACATCCGTATTTTTTATTACGTTTCACCTCAAATTTGGGCTTGGAAGAAAAATCGCGTGTTTAAAATCAAAAAGTCGGTGGAAAGGATGTATTGTATTCTTCCGTTTGAAAAAGACTTTTACAAGCAATACGATATTGAAGTGAATTATTTAGGTCACCCGCTATTAGATGAAATTCAACATTTTAGAATGTCTCACAAAGAGGATTTACCTAAATTTACAAAGCCGATATTATCGATTTTACCGGGTAGTAGGGAACAAGAAATTGAACGTAAATTACCTGTAATGTTGGAAGCGGCTAAGCATTTTTTGAACTACCATATTTTGGTTGCATGTGCGCCGAATTTAGAACTTTCATACTACGATAAATTCAAATCGGAAGGTGTAGATTTCGTTCAAAATAAAACATATTCCATTTTAAACATTGCGAATTTAGCAATTGTAACTTCCGGAACAGCCACTCTAGAAACAGCACTTTTCAGGGTTCCTCAAGTTGTTTGTTACAAAAGTTCTCCTGTTTCTTACTGGATTGCGCGCACTTTGATAAACATTAAATATATTTCTTTGGTAAATTTGATTTTGGATAAAGCCTCGGTTAAAGAACTAATTCAAGGTGAGTGCTCAGTTCAAAAAATTGTGAAAGAATTAAAATTAATTGAGGAAGGAAAAGAGGGGAGAAGTAGGATGATTGATGATTATAACAATTTGGTGCAACTTTTGGGAGAAAAAGGCGCAAGTGCTCGGATTGCTAAAAATATGTTAGCTAATTTATAATAAAGATTTAATGCGTGGTTGGATAGTTTTAGTGATGATTTTACTTTCTTTTAAAGGTTTTTCGCAAACTTTTAGAATTAGTATTTTTACAGAAAGCAATATCAAATCTATGTCGTTTCAACCGGGAACCGGAACTTACTTTTTAATGAACGACACTGGATTTGTGCGCAAAATTGTTCCTACTGATTTGTTGACTATTAACTTAGGAATTTCTAATAAACTTGATGTTAAAGTGAATAATACCTATTTGTTTTCTTCGTCGAAAGTTTATTTGTTTCACGAAAAATCAGGGAATAATGTGAAGTTGAAACCGATTTCGCCAAATAGTAAAGAACGCAGTTATGAAGGAGATTTTGAGTTAACTAATAAAGCAGGAAAAATCCAAATAATAAATCTAATCGACATCGATCAATACTTGGAAGGCGTTGTTGAATCTGAATCTGGTTCTGGGCAAAATTTAGAGTATTACAAGGCGCAAACGATTATCAGTCGAACGTATGCCTTGAGGTACAAGAACAAACACGCCGCCGATGGGTTTAATTTATGTGACCGTGTTCATTGCCAAGCTTATTTGCACCGAAGACTGAACGCTGCCGTTATTGATTCAGCGGTGCGTCAAACAAAAAATCTAATCATGTTGGACGAAAAAGATAATTTGTACGCTACCTATTTTCACGCAAACTGTGGTGGACAAACGTGTCAACCTGATTATGTTTGGAATGAAACTTTGCCTGGATTTGATAGTTTTAAAGACACTTTTTGTATTCGTACAAAACAAGCAAATTGGGAAAAGAAAATTCCTATTAATGAATGGAAAGCGTTCATGGTTAACAAGTATGATTTCCCTATTTGGGATAGTTTGAGTAATTATCAATTGTATAATTTCCAACAATCTGAACGTCACGCTTTTTTCATTCATCCGTTTTATGGAATCCCATTGCGGGATTTGCGGGAAGCTTTTCAGTTGAAATCTACGTTTTTTAGTTGTAGACAAGAAGGAGATTTTGTTGTGTTAAAAGGTCGTGGTTTTGGTCACGGTGTTGGTTTATGTCAGGAAGGCGCAATGAATATGTCTAAGCGCGGATACGATTACCAGCAAATTTTATTGTTTTATTACCCCAAAATGCGATTGAATATACAGAGCGATCGATTAAACCGAAAAATGTAAAATGAAAAAAATTCTCTTTCTTTCCTTATCAGTATCTGTTTTATTAAGCTCCGCAAGTTGTCAAAATAGGAATGAATCCAAAAAAATACCAAAAGAAATGGGAAGTGATAAAATGATTGTGGAAATTTGGAGCGATGTTATGTGTCCATTTTGCTATATTGGAAAACATCAATTTGAGAAAGCACTCGTGCAATTTCATCATCCAGAAGAAGTTGAAGTGGTTTGGAGAAGTTTTGAACTCAATCCAGAAGTGAAAACCGACACGAACAAATCGGTCATTCAATACCTTTCTGAGAATAAAGGTATTGCAGTTTCGGAAGCAAAAGGCATGGCAGATTATGCAACATCTATGGCGCAGGAAATTGGTTTGGAATATCATTTTGAAAAAGCAGTCGTTGCCAATTCGTTTCAAGCGCATCAATTTATTCATTTCGCAAAGGAATTTGGAAAGCAAAATGAAGCAGAAGAAGCCCTGTTTAAAGCCTATTTCACCGATGGAAAAAATACCGATGATAGACAGGTAATTTTACAGCTTGCAACAACTATTGGTTTAAACACAAAGAAATTAGAGGATGCATTAGCAACAGGGGAATTCGCTAAAGATGTAAAAGCAGACGAATTGAAAGCACAAAAATTAGGGATCAATGGCGTTCCATTTTTTTACTTCAACGAATCCATTCAACTTTCTGGCGCACAAGATTCCAAAGAATTTTTAAAAGCACTTAACAAGGCTTACGCAATTTGGAAGAAGGAATAGCGGATTGGTTGAAAGAAACAAAATTACCTCCCCTAATTTTACTTAATTATTGTTTAACTTTTAGCGTAACGCTAGTTGGTATTAGATTTCGCAGCATCTTAACTGAATTTATTTCGATTTAGAGCGCGCAAAACAATTTCTTTAGAATCATTTAAAAACTCATACCGTTCAACCAATAGATAATCTTTTGGATCTTAATAATTGATGTCAACTCATTAAAAAACAGGATAGTAGAATTATTAATCCAATTTCAAAATCAACGTTTTTAAGTTTTTCGTTAAGATACTTAAAATCATCATCGGCATTACTCAAAAATTAATTCGTCTAAAAACAACCAAGTTTTATTTCCTTTTCCAAGGTGCCAATCTGGGCAGAGACCAGGGTTTTTAATGGTGTAACGAATTGCTTTAATGGATTGACTTTCAATTTTTGATCTGAATTCAAACGTTTTTGGGTTTTCGTCGCTCGGTGTTGCTTTTGGAATAACGATACTCGGAATCGATTGAAAAGTAATTCCGTCTTTAGAAATTTCTATTTCAATGGAAGAAGGCAAGAAAATCCAAGATTTTTGGTCCCGGATAAACGAAACTCCAATTTCTTTAATTGTTCTTAAGGAATCAAATGAAAGGACTGTTTTCACGTCTTCACCATAAAAGCCCTGCCAATCTCCAGTACGGAATTCTTTTCCACCACGAATTCCGTCAATCAATGCGTTTTCTCCAGATGCAGCATATTGATTTGCATATTGTGTTTTTAATTCAAGCTGAATACTTTGATCTCTTTTGTGGAAATTAGTAACTACAACAGGACTTTCATACATATTTCCATCGGGAGTGTTCCGTTGAAGTTTGGCATAGATTGGCGTAGAATTTTTTATAATAAATGGACGCTGGAAAGTGAACCAAGTTTTTAAATCTAAACTGTACAAAACCGTATAAGAATCAGCAATGTCAACAACTGTGTAAGAAATATTAATTTTAGCAAGGTCTACAAATAGCGGATTGTCATTAATAATAAACGGAACGGGTACAAAGTCAGCTGGAACTTTTACGGCGTATAGATTTTTAGTTTCTAATCGAGGAGCTGGTAAATTTCCCATTTCAACTTCTAAAATCCCTCCTTTTGCAAATTGTAAGTGATTGATTTCGTTATTGTTTATTTTAGTTCCATTCCAAGAAATCGATTGCACGTACTTATTTAATGCACTATTGTTTTTAGCAATTATTTCTACAAATTTTCCATTTCCAACATTCATTTTTACTTTGTCAAACAGTGGTCTTCCAATTTGATAATTCGTGTTTCCAGGTGCAATAGGGTAAAAGCCCATTGAACTAAGAACGTACCAAGCGCTCATTTGTCCACAATCTTCATTACCAGACAAACCTTCAGGAGTGTTTGAATAAAGTTCTGTTAGGATTTTATCTGCGTAAAATTGGGTTTTAAAAGGTGCTTTTGTGAAATTGTAAAGGTAAGCAGTATGGTGGGAAGGTTCATTTCCATGTGCGTATTGACCAATTAATCCAGTGATGTCGTCTTGCGCTCTACCACTCAATTTTTTGTTTGTGGTAAATAAATTATCTAACCAAACTTCCAACGAATCTTTTCCACCTAACAGATTGGCTAATAGTTCAATATGTTGAGGTGCATACATGGAATATTGCCAACTATTTGCTTCTGTATAATTGAAATTCACTTCGGTTGGATCAAAAGGAGCGTACCAACTTGCGCCACGACGAGCGCGTAAAAATTTTGTTTGCGGATCAAATAAGTTGATAAAATTATAGCTTCGTTTGTTGTAAATCTGGTAAATGGAATCACTACCAACAGCCTTTGCCATTGTTGCGATACAAAAATCATCATACGCATATTCTAACGTTTTAGAGGCTGATTCTGCTTGTTCATCTGCACTTAGAAACCCTTTTTCGTGGTATTGAATTTTACCGTGTTCATCAAGTTGCGTGGTTTTAATCATGGCAGCTAAAGCTTCTTTAGAATTGTAGTCGCGTAATCCTTTCATGTACGCATCGGCAATAACTGAGACGCTATGGTAACCAATCATACAATCGGTTTCGTTGGCTGCAAGTTCCCAAACTGGTAAATCTCCACTTTCTTTAAATTGTCTTAAAAAGGTGCGAATAAATTCATTCGTTCGTTTTGGTTGAATAAGTGTATACAATGGATTTGTTCCCCGATAAGTGTCCCAAAGTGAGAAAACGGTATAGTGATTATCTGTTTTCTCAATTTCATGAATTTGATTATCACGTCCTCGGTAGCGTCCATCTACATCGTTGAATAAATTAGGTGCGATAAAATTATGATATAAAGCAGTGTAAAAAATGGTTTTTTGGTCTTTATTACTCGTTGAAATCTCAATTTTAGACAATTCTTCATTCCATTTGAAAACCGTTATTCCTCTCACTTGATCGAAGTTTGACGCCCCAATCTCTAAATCTAAATTTCCCTTTGCTCCATTTTCGTCAACTGCTGACATACCAACTTTTAATGTAATTAGTGTACATGTTTTTGGAAATTCTAAAAGTAATTTATGCTGCCCATCTTTTACAATTTTCTTTGCTTTAGTAAAAGGAACGGAAGAAGAAAGGTAAAAATAAAAATGTTGCTCGTTAGCCCAATCTTTAGAAATCCGTTTACCAGAAATTGATGTTTTATTGATTATTTTAAAATCAGCAGCTATCACTTTATCCCTGTGATCCAAATCGAGTAAAATAAATCTTTTTTCATCCTTTGAATCAAAGGTGTATTCATGTATTCCAGCACGTTCTGATGTTGTTAGGCGAACGCCGATTTTCCCATCTTCTAAATAAACTTTGTAAAATCCAGGACTCGCTTCTTCTTTTTTATGCGAAAATCGAGCGCCATATCCGGAAGGAGTTAAGTATGCGGGACTTGTTTTTGCCTTTCCCGATTGAGGTACAACTAGTAAATCACAATAATCTGGAACTCCTGTGCCACTTAAATGTGTGTGACTAAAACCGTAAATTAGTGAGTCGGAATAATGGTAACCCGAACAACCGTCCCAACCTTCATAGCGTGTGTCTGGACTTAATTGCATCATTCCAAAAGGTGCAGTTGCTCCAGGAAAAGTATGCCCATGTCCGCCAGTTCCAATAAATGGATTAACAAATAAACTTAGTGAAGGACTTGAATTAGCACGATTCCCAATTATTCCTTGCGCTTTATCGCTTGCATCTTGCACATTTTTGATGTCAACTTGGGCAGTTAATAAAGAGGTATTGAGTAATGTTAAAAAGCAAATCAGGAGGAAATTTCTCATTCGAATTTTCGTTTATTAAGTGAAGAATATGTTTTGTTTTTCTGTGCAAAAAAGGACCAAATAATACTTCCTCTATAAAAAAGGATTGGCTTTTTATCGATTTTAAGTTTAACGCGTTTGCGGTACATTTTTCCAAAATTTCGGTACAAAGCAAGATGAGCTAAAAATATTTTCCAAGTAAAATTTAATTCCCCTTTTGTTAAAAATTTTATTGCTGCAATTCCATCGAGCGTCATTCTGAAAAACAATTTTGGAAACAACCATCCTTGGTGATTTTTAACTATGAGATACAGGTTGTTTCTGAAATTAAGGTAAATTTTAATGGGCGAATCATAAGGTAAGGTTCCTCCACCCAAATGATAAACAACACTTTGCGGGTTACAAATCAGCTCAAATCCTTTACGTTGCAGACGCAAACACAAATCAATTTCTTCCATGTGTGCAAAGAAGTCAGAATCAAAACCTCCAGCGGAATGAAAAGTTTCTGAACGAATTAACATTGCCGCACCAGAAGTCCAAGAAACTTTCTGAGGGTAATCATACTGCTGAACATCTTTTTCGACAACATCAAATAAACGTCCACGACAAAATGGAAAATAATTAGAATCGATGAAACCGCCACAAGCGCCTGCGTGTTCAAATCTATCTTTTTTTAAATACGATAAAATTTTTGGTTGAACTGAAACTACTTTTTCATCTGATAATGAAGTAATTAAAGGTTCAATCCAATTAGGAGTTACTTCAACATCACTATTTAATAATAAATAGGCGTCAAATTCACCTTTTATTTGAGCTAATGCATCATTGTAACCTCTTGCAAATCCATGATTTTCAGTGTTGTGTACCAATCTTAAAGTTGGAAATTTAGATATCAAATAAGCAACAGAATCATCTGTACTTGCGTTGTCAGCTACGATTATGGTATGTGGCTTGGAATTAACAACTACACTTGGCAAATAAGTTTCCAACTGTTTTCTACCATTGAAATTTAAGATAACAACTGCGATTTTCAGTGTACTCATTTAGTATTGTCTGAAAAAATTATAGCTATTGCCCCCAAAATGTTCTTGGTTGTTTTTATTAGGATTGTCCACGTCTCCATTATTGGTATTACGTTTCGCTAAAATTTGTTGCCAGCCTGGATTTTTCGTTTCACCTAGCATATCTGAATGTAACAAACGATATGCATTATTCACTAAATCAGGATTATAGAATATAAAACGTTTATTACTGAAAGCTGCAATTTTGTCGTAAGACCAGATTTCGTAAGGATATTCAGAAGGCGAATTTTCCTTTGTAACAACCATACTAGGTGAACCAAATTTCAGGTAAACTCTTCCACGATCTGTTTCAAATCCATCTTGAAAGTTATTTCCATAAATTTCATTTACAAACTGTACTTGAATTTTATATTTTACCCAAGCTTCGTAACTGTTTTGAGGACTTGATTGCACCCAAAATGCTTGTAAGTGTTTGCGAATTTTCTCTTGGTTTTTAGTTTTCAAGGTTGCTATTATGTTCTTAATTTCAGCAGGTCTGGCTATTGGAATTAAACTTGCAAGGTAAAAAGAAACGCTGTCGTTTGTTATTGATTGTTGAAAAGCAGGATCAAGCACCATTTGTTCAGGATTGAAACTTGCAACAACTTCATTACTTCTTTCAAAAGGATAGTATTGTGTTGCCAGAACTTCCATTTTACGATTCACCAACTCAATTACTAATTTGTATGACCCCGTTTCAAGCAATTCAATATCGTAAGTTTTAAAAATTGGAATCACTTTTTCATTTTTTACTCGCGTCATTTTTGTGTAAGCTTCTATTTCTAAGTCAGTTTCCCCATTCACTATTTTCTGAATTACACCAACCAATGTATCTTCCGATAAATCAGAATTGTAAATTTCAAAATAAGCGGGTATTTTACTCAAAGATGAAGGATAAAAATTGGAAATTAAAGGAATAATATGAAAACCTGATTTTTGAAAATTGGATGCGGTCTCAGAGCGATAAGCATATTCAGCAACTTCGATATCTGAAATCGCAACTGTTTTTGAAAAGTCTTCAATACCGATAGGAACTTTAGCAGAAATGGAGGACTTCTCTCTATTTAAATCAACTAAATCAATCGCTAATTGATAGTTCCCAGGAGGCAAAAGAAAGCGACGCACTTCATAAAAATCATCTTGAACGCTGTCTTTAGAAATAGGTGATTCAAGAACATAAACATCGGAATTTATCTTTTTCCCTTCTTGAAAAATCTCTAAAGAAACGGCAATTTTCGCTTGGATTCCTTTTATTACAGGAATGAATTTTACGGACGAACCAACGAATTGTAAGTAAATTTCGATGTAATTACCAGATTCCGGTGCATAGAATTGTTTAGTGTCCAAATAAGCTTTCAATTTCGTTCCTTGTGAGAAGGAGATGAAACTTAGAAAGAGTGTGAAAAGCAATAAAAAATTTCTCATACTAGATTTTAGTTAAAGGTAGAAATTTCTAGTTATTCTTCAATATTTAAACGAATTTTTTGTGCTAATTGGCGGTTGTAGGTTTCAAACAAAAATTTGAAATAATTGTCAGTACTTTTAGAAATACATTTTGTGTAATGCTTGATGCGGTGTTCGATGTGATCTTGTAAACTTTCTTGTAAAAGTAAAGCATGGTCTAAATTTTTCGCAGAACCTTTAATTGCTTCAAAGTGATTTACCAGCGAGTTTTCAATGCAATTTTTACCTTTTTCGCCACGTTCCATACAAGAATAATAGTCTTCCTTAATATTGAAACTTTCTAGTTTTTTTACATCAAGAATTTTATCAAATCCTTTTGGAAATTCAAATTCGATTTCAAATTCCATGTCCTCCAACTCGGAAACACGTGATTCTAAAAAGCGATCTGGAAAACGAAAAGCATCTTGCCAATTGATATAATCTTGCCAATAACCGAAGCGTCGAACGTTATTTCCTAAGTCGATAATAGAGAATGTATCTTTATTTGGAAGTTTTCGCGAACCTCGACCAATCATTTGATGGTACAAAGTCAAGGAACGTGTTGCCCGATTTATTATGATTGTTTTAACAGTCGGTTCATCAAATCCAGTAGTTAAAATTCCAACAGATGTCAAAATAGCATTCGGAGTTTCTCTAAACCAAGACAGTACGTCTTTTCTATCCTTGTCACTGAACGTCGAATCCAAGTGACGAATATTGTGCTTTAATTTTTTAAATGATTCTTCAACACGGCGAGAAGTTTCAATTCCAGCATTAAAAATCAGTGTTTTGTGTCCGAGTGCAATTTCTTCATAAGCAAAAATTAATTTCTCTTGCATGAAATAATTACTGTAAAGCACATCTGAACTTCCAACAGTAAAATCACCGTTCGTTCCAATTTTTAAACCGTGTAAATTAACGTCATAAGAATAGGTTTCAGCATTCGCTAGATAACCATTTTCAATCAAATTAGAAATCGATTCCCCAACTAATAATTTATTGTAATTATCCTTTAACGGCAGGGCTTTGTTGCTACTTAATGGAGTCGCAGTAACACCTAAAATATTGCTAGTTTCATAAAACTGAAAAATCTTACGAAAACTGTTATAATGTGCCTCATCGACAATCACTAAACCGACATTTTCAATAAAATTATCGTTTTCGTTCAAGCGGTTATTCAACGTTTCCACCATTGCGATAAAACAACTAAATTCCTCTTGGTCGTTCAGATTTTTCACCTCTGAATTAATGACTTTATTACGCACTCCAATTGCATTTAATTGCTTAGAAGTTTGTACAGAAAGTTCAATACGATGCGTTAAAATCAATACTTTTTTCCCCCATTCTTGGATGTAAGTTTTAGCAATATCGGAGAAAATAACCGTTTTACCACCTCCAGTCGGAAGTTGATACAACAAATTAAAATTCGCACCATTCTTGCGAAGTTCATCTAATACGTTGCTAACTGTGTTTTCTTGAAAGGGGTAAAGCTTTTTAACTTCGTATAAATCGTGATCAATCATTGGCGTTTGCGAATTTGCAAAGATAGCCCTTTATTTGGATTGAATAAGGAATTACCATTAAAAAAGGTTTGTTTTCTTGGTTTTTATTTGGGCGCCTTTACCTGCTTTCCGCTGTATCTTCGACAAGTTTTGTAAAAACAAACTTCGTCGAAGGATGCCGCTCCTATCAGGGGCGCAGTTAAGCTATTGTTAATCAATTATTAACTTAATTTTTTGTGTTCCTTCTTTTTACACAAACGATTTTTAGTTGATTATTTTTGAACTTCGATTCTTGAAAAATCAATTCAACCTTTTTACTAAATTAGTTCCTCTTTCCTTTCATCGCTTTTGCAACTAATACTTTTAATATCCTAAAAAGCAGGACGGAAGTGGAAACTGTTTGAAACTAATTTGGATTGGGTAAAATAATCAAAAATTGAAAATGCAGCGTAAATTGTAACAATTAGATTTGTTGCGCGACAGAAAACTAAACCCGAATCACGAAGTAGGAGTGGATCTGATTCTGATGGGCTAGATTGTGGTTTAATCTTTAAATGTTAGGCATTAGGCATTTTATTTTCATCGTCAAAGTAATTCTGTTTTACAATTTCCCCTTTAATATATTCCTGATGCTTTTCGTCACTTTGTTTACGTTACCAAGTTTTGCCATTCCAACATTTAGCTTTATTTGCCCACCTTAGAAGTCGTAGTTTAGTTTATCAATTGCTTGTTGTTTTTGATATTACTTGTATGTAATTTCTATAGCTTCCAATAATGTAATTTCAGAATTAATAAATCTTTGAATTACACTATTACTCTCATTATAAAGAACGTAGAGTTCATCAAATATTTTTTGGTCTATAATCTCAAAGTAGTGTACTCTTTTATTAATGGTTTTTTTCTGATTTTTTCTCGTTTCTTAGGACTTGATAAACCCATTCGACTTAAAACTCATTGTTGTTGTACGTTTTTAGGTTTTTCAAGACTATAACAATTCTTAAAACTACGTAAATTTGATTTGCTCAAAGAAAAGTTGCTTCAATAAAAGCCTTATTTTCTATTGTTTTTCTTAAAATTAAGGCAGTCTGTTTTACTCCGCTTAAGATTTTTCTATTGATTTGGAGTACTTGATCCAACGTGAAGGATTATTCTTTATTTCACTGTAAACATGCGTCTTTTAAAAGTTACAATTGTATTCCCTTGAACAAACGTATCTACGATTTCATCACCAATGTATTTTTTAGTTTTGTTTGTAAATCATTGTTGTCCGATAAAAAAACTGAAAACATCACTTTTTCTAGCTATTTAGGTACTTACCGAGGTTTTATATTGTTTTAACTTGTTTTCACCATTGTCTTGAGAATTCGATACACGGAAAAATAAATTTTTAATT
>Ga0105050_10004749_pt1 | contig 17837 bp, 25 predicted proteins | sample FRY01_FD_78088 | JGI IMG/M metagenome (GOLD analysis project Ga0105050, IMG submission 78088) | Freshwater microbial communities from Lake Fryxell liftoff mats and glacier meltwater in Antarctica - FRY-01 | ecosystem: Environmental > Aquatic > Freshwater > Ice > Glacier meltwater ... | reverse complement strand
GGTGGAAATTATACTTGGGACAGTCTCACAGGCAGTTGGGATGAGTGGCCTAACAATATTTGGGCGCCTGCATTCGCAAGATGCAGATTCGCCGTGGACAAAACTGTGTCATTTAAACCAGGCACAGTGCTTACATTGAATGGAGTGTTCACAACCGCAGAAAATTCTGCATTTAACCAACCAGCACAGGCAGACTTACAAGCTGTATTCTCTATCAGTCCTACAGCACAAGGTATTATAGATCAAGGCTCTGCTATGACATCAACTTTTAACACCACTGCTTTGGCCAATAACATCTACGATGCTTTGGCACAGTTTAATGGTGTATTATCCGCTGAATTACTTGCAAATATAATCTATGCCAACATATTTGCCACACCAGCATCACAGTTTTCTCTGTCATTACAACCCTCATTTAAACCAGATGGTGAAGCTGATTGGACTGCGGCATTTGAACTATTAGACAAATTGGGCAATATGATCTACGATGCTGATGCTGGATTATCAGCATTTAACTTTGTTATATCCGCGGGTCGCCTACAAACACAAGCGGATCCATACAATATTGCCAACGTTTTACAAGAAACTCGTAACATATTAATTGCTATGGAAAATTGTAAGTACATTATTCCACAGGAGATTAGATTAAATACAATCAAAGCAGAAACAAGAAATATTCTTGTGCCTGACGAAACAAGAAAATTTAAGTTAAAGGTAGCACCAATGACTAATAGATTTACAACACCAAAAGTAAGGTCATCCATATAATGTCAGATTTAACAGGATTCAAAAGAGACAACGAGGGATTGTACATAGAAAAAGATCCTTCTTCTAACATAAAATATGGATTGAATTTTACAGATTACCTACAGACAAGTGACAGTTTAGGCACAGCCACAGTCACAATAGAAACCATATCAGGTGACTCAGCACCCTTGGCATTGCCCACTGATGCAAACACAGATGTTAGTATCACAGGAGGTTTGGTTAATATAAGATTAGAAGGCGGCACAGTCAACAACATCTACACGGTTAAATGCACAGTGGTTACAGCAGATGGTGACACAGATGCTCGTTCATTTAGAATTATAATCAAGGAGAAAGTGCTGTAATGGATGTTCAAAAGAAATCATACAAACTAGATCACGATTTAATTTTTAAATTAGCCACTATTCATTGTACGTTTCAAGAGATTGCTGAGATTGTGGGTACTTCTGTAACCACGTTAGAAAAAAGATTTAAAAACCTAATAGAAAAAGGTCGTTCAGAAGGTAAGAAATCATTGAGAAGAGCACAATTTGAAAAGGCTATACAGGGCGATGTTCGTATGCAGATGTGGTTGGGTCGTCAGTGGCTTAATCAACAGGATGCTCCCACAGATGAAGCCAACACTGCTCCTCTGCCTTGGGATTCAGAAAATTAGAGCAGTTATAATATCTTATAATTACTATTAATGAAATTATCAGATCCCCAACGCACCGTTGCAGAAGATCCAACTCGTTTTAGAGTGTGTGTTTCAGGGCGTAGGTTTGGTAAAACCACATTAGCCATCAGAGAGTTATGTTACACAGCAAGAATACCTGGCAAAGTTTGCTGGTACTGTGCTCCATCCTATAGACAAGCAAAATCCATAGCTTGGATAAAATTAAAACAAATATTAAAAGACCTTCGTTGGATATCTAGAATCAATGAAGCAGAACTAACTGTGGTGTTAAAAAACGGTTCAAGGATCTGCCTTAGAGGTGCTGATAATCCAGATTCACTGCGTGGAGTGGGTATTGATTTTTTAGTGTTGGATGAGTGTGCTGATATTCAAGAGAGTGCTTGGACAGAAGTGCTTCGCCCTACTCTGGCAGACACTAAAGGCAACGCACTGTTCATAGGCACTCCCAAAGGGATGAACTGGTTTTACGATCTCTATCAGAGGGGTCAGGATGATACAGAGGCGGAGTGGGCCTCATATTCTTATACCACATTAGAAGGCGGTTGGGTAGATGAAAAAGAAATAGAACAATCCAAACGAGATCTAGACGCAAAAACTTTTCGTCAGGAGTATGAAGCCACGTGGGAAACCTATTCAGGCATTATCTACTACGGTTTTGACATTAAACACAATGTATCATTGACACCTGAGCCTTTAGATAATAATATTTTACATATAGGAGTAGATTTTAACTTGGATCCAATGTCAGCCATAGTTTCTTACATCAAAGATAACAAGGTGTGTGTTATAGATGAAATACAGATATGGAGTTCTAACACAGATGAGTTGTGTGAGGAAATACATCGTAGATATAGAAATAAAAAAATATTCGTGTACCCAGATCCATCTGCCAAAGCCCGTAAGACATCAGCAGGTGGTAGAACAGATTTATCCATACTACAAAACGCAGGGTTCTTGCCTAAGGTTATGCCACGCCATATGGCCATCAGAGACAGGGTAAATTCTGTAAATGCAAAATTCTGCTCAGCATCAGGTGAAAGAGGCATATATATTCATCCTAAGTGTAAGAATCTGTTAAATAGTGTAGCAAAACAGATTTACAAAGAAGGAACCGTTCTGCCAGACAAAACGCAAGGATTTGATCATATGAATGATGCTTTAGGTTATCTTATTTCTTTTTTATATCCAATTAAAACATTCTATGAAACAACCCCTACAGAGAGATTTATAGTTAAAACAGGAGCAACACGATAATGGCTGACATTAAAGGATTAATAGGTAGTAATAATATGATTTCAGGGTCTTCTTTAGGATTGCCTGTGCATAACGATTACAACAATTATATAAATCAATGGAGATTTTTAATCCGTTCTTATCTAGGATCAACTGAGTATAAAAAAGGAATGTATCTAAAAAGATACACTTATGAAACTGAAAGTGACTACCTAACTAGATTAGATCACGCAGTGGTTGATAATCACGTTAAAAGTTGTGTGCATATCTACAATTCATTCTTATATAGACAAACACCAGAAAGAGATTTTGGCTCACTGGGATATACACCAGAATTAACACAGTTCTTATATGATGCTGATATGGAAGGCAGAACTTGGAATTCATTTATGAGAGATGTTAATATTCTTTCATCTGTCTATGGCAATCTGTGGGTACTTGTGGATCGTCCAGACACAGTGGTAGGCACACGAGCAGAAGAATTAGGATTAGGCATTAGACCATATGTTACAATGTACACTCCAGAGAACGTGTTAGATTGGAAATATATTAGACAGTCTAGCGGACATTACGAACTAGAAATGATTAAGTTTCTTGAACAGGATGATAGAGCAGAACGATTATCAGATGTGTATTACGTAAGAACTTGGACTAAAAACTCAATCAAATTAGAATCTTATAAAGTAAATTCAAAAGAACCTTTTTCTTTAGTTGAAGAAAAAGTTAATGTCTTGGGACAGATACCAGCAGTGTGTGTGTATGCTAACAGAGGACCTGTTAAAGGCATAGGTGTTTCTGATGTGGCTGACATAGCATATGCTCAAAGATTTATTCATCAATTGTATTCTGAAGCAGATCAACTTATTACATTATCCAATGCACCATCATTGGTAAAAACTGCATCTACTAATGCTTCAGCAGGTGCTGGTGCAATTATTTCAATGCCAGAAGATTTAGATCCAAATTTAAAACCGTATCTATTACAACCATCAGGTGGTAACCTTGAATCTATTCTATCCACCATCAGAGAAACCATTCAAGCCATAGATAAAATGGCACATCTAGGAGCAATCCGTGCTATTGAAACACGACAGATGTCAGGTGTAGCAATGGCCTCAGAATTTTTATTATTAGATGCAAAATTATCAGAGAAGGCTCGTAATTTAGAATTAGCAGAAGAGCAAATATTTAGATTGTTTGCACTGTGGCAAGGACAACCGTTTGATGGAGAAATAAAATATCCAGAAGCGTTCCATATCAGAGACAAAAACTTAGATATAGACATACTTAAAAAAGCGGCAGATACCAATCCACAAGATCCTCGTGTAAGAGCGGCTATTGATATGAAAATATTGGATCTATTAGATCTAGATGAAAATGAATTAAAAGCCATTGCAGATCCAAGAATAGTAGATTTAAAAACAATTCAAGAGAGTTATAATTATCAAGAGTTTCAACCACACAATATGACTGATCCTGTCACAGGTGAAACAAGAACAATTACTACCAGAGAAGAACACGTGGTACTTGCTAATCAAGGTTGGATCCATTTAAACACTAACCAATAGGCAATACTGATATGAAAAAACCTTATAAACCAAAACCAAAGCCTAAAAAGAAATACTAATATAATTATGTGTCCTAAATGCGAACAAAACAACACTACATTGATGTGGATGGAAAGCGGCAACCGTATGGTGTGTCTTCCGTGTGCTACAGGACGAAGAGAAGAACAAAACCGCATAGAATCAAAATGGATCAAAGATAATGACGCCGCACTTATTTCACCACCATCTTCTCGTTAGAGCAGAGGTAGCATCACCCCCGTTAAAAGATTTTGATTTAGAATCAGAACTAAAAAGTCTTGTTCAACATATTAATATGCGAATACTGTCAGGGCCACACACTGTGTACTGTCCTGTACAGGGCAACGAAGGTTGGAGTGGCACTGTAATAATTGAGACATCATCTATCACATTCCATTCTTGGTTAGAAACAAATTATCCTGTGATACAGTTGGATGTGTATTCTTGTAAAAACTTTGAAATTAACACAGTGTTGGATTGGCTGGCACAGTTTGAACCAGAGAAGGTAGATTACAAATTCTTAGACAGAGAACACGCATTTACAGAAATATTAACTCATCATATATCAGCCAAAGTGGCCAATGAATCGTAAAATATATAGACTGCCAGAGGAAACTGCTAGACACAGGCAAATGAAAACACTGTGTTTACATTATTTTACTGCGTTTGATAATTTAATGAGACACCCATCAGCCTTGTATGCTTTTAGAGCGAGAAAAGCCTGTACTGTGCTAAAGAAAGTGGTACACGAACGAGGATTAGAATTATTAGAATTATACTCTGTTGAGCGTAATGAGGGAAGAAAGGCTATATTTCCAATTAAATATAGAAAACACAAGACAAACAACCTCTCAACCAATGGGAAGAATAACTAGCAAAGATGTTTATGCATGGATTGAACAGGCGGCTGGCGAAACAGATTCTAATACTGGAGAAGCATTCTGCTCGTATGCGAAAGCAACTGTTAAAACAAAAACGATCCACGTTGTGCCTGCAGAATTTAATATTATACATCAAATTAATCACTGTGGTTCTATCTTTGATGCTCTTGCTGTACAGTGTGTCATCCTCTATATTCAGTATAAGATAACTGAATCCAAATTAAAACAACAGTGTGCTCAAGCACAAACACTCAATCCCAATTACAGCATACATTATCAATATCCTCATCTAGATCGTCCCCACGTGTTTCAAAAAGCACCTTTAATTTTTATAAAACCGCATTAAACAGCAGTATGTTTAGATTGTGCTAAATAATCAGTCAGTGGGAAATCCAACCCACGTATAATAAAAGGAGCAACACACGATGAGTGATAATTCATTGAATGACACTAACTTAGATGCTACTGTGGCAACTAGTGAAGTCTCTAAAAATAATCCATCACAGGCGAGCGTGGAAAATCAACCCACGAAAGTTTATACACAAGTAGAACTAGATACTATTGCGGCAGAAGTAAGACGGAAAACTGAAGCAAAGTTTGAAAAGAAGTTCTCTAGTATAGATGTTGAGAAATACCAGTCTTTAGTAGCCAAGGAAGAATCTGAAAAGATATCCAAAGCCAAAGAGAAGTCAGAGTTTGAGAAACTGTTGAAGGAAAATGCTGATAAATTTACCAGCAAGGTCGCAACACTAACTTCTGAACTAACAAAGATCAAAGTGGATGGGGCTTTAATTAGTGCCGCTTCTACCAAGAGAGCAGTAAATCCAGACCAAGTCGCAAGATTAGTCAGGGATAGTGTGAAAATGTTAGAATCAGGAGAAGTAGAAGTGATTGATCCTAAAACAGGACAGACCAGATACACTGAAAATGGTGACCCGCTAACAGTAGATGGATTAGTATCAGAATTTCTTAATACCAATCCCCACTTTGTATCAGCAGGCCAACCAGGAGGTGGGTCTAAGTCTAATACCAACACTACAGGTGTTTCTAAAGTTGATGTTAACGCACTGGACATGAAAAATCCAGAGCACAGAAAAGTCTATGCTGAGTTTCGTAAGAAACAAGGATTTTAGATTTTAATTTAACTTAAACAAGGAGACCATTACAATGGCAAACACTACACTTACATCATTGAATGATCTGATATCACCCATCGTCCAAGAGGCGATGTTCGTAGCATCAGAAACTTCAATTATGCCAGGACTTGTGAAAAATTTCACAGTCCCAGCAAACTCAGGTAAGGTATTACAAGTACCTATCTATGGAACAGAATCAGCAATCACAGTAGCTGAAGCAACAGACCTTGCAGGCGGATCAGGAGATATTTCCGTATCTACAGGCGTTGCTAACATCACATTATCAGAAGCAGGAATTATGACTCTTGTAACTGATATGGCAAGAAACCACGCAGTATCCAACGTTATCGCAGACTTGGGTAAATTGTTTGGTGAAGCGATTGCAAAAAAACACGATCAAACATTAACTGCTTTATTCTCATCTTTCACAGCCTCAATTGGTGCTGGTGGGGATGAAATAACAGTTGCTGATTTGTTTAAAGCATACGCAACATTGAAACAAGCGGCAGTACCAGGACCATACTTTGGTGTGTTCTCACCGTCTGCTATCTACAATGTGAAGAAAGGCTTAACCAACAGTTTTGTTAATCCAAACGCTTCAAACGTTGTTAATCAAGCGATGAGTGAAGGCTACATTGGAAGAATCGCAGGTATTGATATCTACGAATCTGCTAACGTGGTTGAAACTTCAGCTGGATCAGTTACTAACGCTGTCTTCTCAAGAGACGCATTAGGACTTGCAGTTGGCACTTCTTTAAAAATTGCTACTCAAAGAGATGAATCTTTGAGAGGCGACGAAGTGGTTGCTACATCAGTATTTGGCGCGGCAATATTGCACGACACTTACGGAATCAAAATCCTAGGAGATAACCAAATTAACTAATCATTAATTTGTTATTTTAAAAATTGGGGGGGTAGAAATATCCCCCTTTTTTTATGAGTTCTAAATCTAACACTCTGCGGGACTTTTAATATCTACTTTTTTCCAAAAATCTTTTATTGTGTTTCTTTTGCTCATACCTAAATTATAACAGCATTTTCCCGTTGTGTAAATAGTGATATGAACATTTGTTGGTTTAACGGACCCTCTGCAGAACTCCTTGCCTATGTACTGCCTCCACAGGATCTAGAGCTGGGCTGTAATCATTTTCAAACCGTTCGTCCAGTCCACTATATTTGTGCATACGATCAACAAGTGGTAGAATCCATTAAAAGAGATCCTTCTATAGGCTATTATACCAGAGCAGAACACGCTTCTCTGCCGTACTGGAAACCAGTGACAGACCCGTTGGTTAGAGGCATTAATTCTGGATTACTGTCTGTGATTGTGGCCACACATATGAGCAAGGATCCTATCTTTATTCTAGGCTGTGATTGGGGTTTATCTGTGGGATCTATATTCAAATATAAGATGCTTTCCCACAGAAAATACACCAATGCAATGCGTAATGTATTAAAAAAATTGTCAGAAAGAAATCTTATATTTGTAGTCAATGACGCTGTGCCTGATGTGCCCGTGCCCGTTATAAAAACAGCAGAGTTTTTAACAATCCTTAACAATAACCGCTAAATAACATTACCAAGAGTAGGACTCTTGTGATAATTTAAAAGAAGGACTTTTACAATGGCAACATTTGCTACTGACAGCGATATTCTCCAATACGAACCAGATATAAAAAACTATGGTATACAAGAATATTCCGCAGAACACGAACACACATACGACGACCTAATCAGACTACTGAATATAAAATGGTTCCCTACTACAGATTTTAATACGTACAATATCTCAGTAGTGGGTGGTGCAACTAAACTTACTGCAAGTAAATTAGATGCTAACCAATTTATAAGGGCCGCGGTGTATCACGTTTTAGCTTATTACATTTACCCAAAGCTATCTTCATTCTCACCTGATGGTGATATTTTTAGAGAGAAGATGAATTATTACAAGGGAAAATTTGAAGAAGAATTTGATCTTATTGTAAGAGTGGGTGTAAGTTATGATATGGATTCATCAGGCACTTATGAAGACGGTGAAAAACAAACATTTTATTCAGGTAGATTGATTAGATAATGTCAGCACGAGAAAACGTAGCAAAAAATCTAGTATCGCAATTACAGAATATGAGCGAACCCACGCCTGGATTAGTTTCCAGAGTTTTCTTTGATGTACAAAAATTAGCTATCACACAGTTTCCAGCGATTCTTATAGTCACCAGCAACGAGGTCAGGCAGGATATCGCAACCACCCTAAGACAAGGTACCATTCAATATCAATTAAAGTGTTATGTAAGAGGAACTGAAATAGATACTCTTAGAAATGAGATTATTGAACGAGTTGAAGAAACGCTGGAAACTGATAGAAGCAGAGATGTTACATTAAATTCAGAAAATATTCACTGTGTAAGCACCACTGTATCCAGCATAGAAGTGGTTGAAAGAGAACTACCGTTGGGTGAAGTTGTAGTAAATGTGGATGTAACCTATAGACATAAAAAAGGAGTTTTATAATATGCCAATGCAAATGTGGAAAGATAAAGTTTCAGAGATCGTGGATAATAAAAATATTATTCAACGACTGAAAGATGGTTGGGCTTTTAAACCATCAGCAAATACATTTAAATCTGTAAAGGGAAAACGAGAAAAAGTTTCTGTAACAGAAGTAAATGTGATTAACCCAACAACGGATCTTGATAGCCCTGAAGATCTAAACAACAAGGAGTAATACTATGGCTTATGCAGGTACAATAGTTACAGGCGAAAGTGGAGTAGTTAAAATAGCGACATTAGCGGTGGCCTCAGTCAGATCATTCACAATTGATTCTGAACAAGCAACCGTTGAAACAACCGCAATGGGATCTGATGGATCAAGATCATATCTACCTTCTTTGAATCAATTTTCTGGTTCAATGGATGTATATTATGATGATGATGATGCTGGACAAGTTGCGTCAATAACAAACATCCAAGCGACAGGTTCTGCCCCAGTGGCGGTGGAGTTATACCCGTCAGGAGAAACTACAGGTGCAAAATTATCAGGCAACATCATTGTTACTGGTCATTCCATCACAAGTTCTATGGACGGTGTTGTTGAAGCTTCAATAACTTTCCAAGGAACAGGGGCATTAACAGTAGCGGCGGCATCATAATATTGAATGATTAGCATCTCTGTTAAATTTGACAGTAAAAAGGTAATCACTGCACTATCAAATGATGTAGAGCAAATGGTTCGCCAGATATCTCAGGATCTTTTTGACACAATCAAAAGATTCACACCAGTGCGTTCTGGTCGTGCCAAGAGATCGTGGAGGTTACGTAAAGATAGAAAATTCAGTTATGAAGTTTCCAATCACGTGCCTTACATTGATCGTTTGGACCAGGGATATTCAAAACAAGCACGGGGTGGCATAACACGACCAGCCACAACGGAAGTGCTCAATAGAGCAAGAAGGAGATTCAGATAATGTCTGAAACAATTAAGAAAATACAAAGCCATTACGCATCAGCGATTAGTGGTGATTTAATGAAATATCACTGTAAAGAATGGAACAGTGATCTTTACTACAGAAAAACTTATCCATTCAAAGAAGAGGCCAAAGTGATTGAATTACAATCGCAAGGCAAAACAGTAGAAGCACTGTGTCAGGCTCTTGTCAATAAAGCGAGAGACAAAAATGGTAACAAACTGTTTAGTCAACACGATATTGTAACACTAATGAACGAAGCAGATCCTGCAGTTATCATAATGGTAGCGAGCGTAATTAATTCAGGAATGCCCAACGTTTCAATAGAGGATATCGCAAAGGAATAGAGTCCAGTGCTGAGTTAAGACTCATTATGATGGTTGCTGATAGGCTTGGTAAAAGCATATCAGAAGTAATGGAGTTTTCAACACTGGAGATTAATATGTGGGCCGCATATTTAAAATTAGAACAAGACCATCAGAAGAAAACGATGAAAAAAACGAGGAAATAAAATGGCCGCAGGTAATATAGATCTAAATGTTGTTGTACGAGGTCAGCAACAATTAGACAGTTTAAACAACAAAATAAACAAGGCTCAAAAATCTTCTATGAATTTGGGCAGAGCGGCAAAATATGCGGCGACTGCGTTGGCGGCTTTTGCAACAGGCGTTGTTGTAAAGAGTATTATATCTAATATAAGAGCCTTTGAAGATCTTAAGGCCACGATGTTAACCATTCAAGGTGATGCAGAGTCTGCCGCGGGTGCTTTTCAACTAGTTACTAAATTTACAGAAGGCACTACATTCTCATTACAGGACGTATCTAAAGGTTTTATCACACTGAGAAATGCTGGATTGTATCCTACTATAGATACTATGACAGAATTAGGAAACATTGCCGCAGGTATGGGCCAGGATTTCCAAGATGTAGCACGAGCAGTTTTTAATGCTACCACAGGTGAATTTGAGATGCTCAAACAGTTGGGTATCAAAGTCAAAGTTGAAGGTGATAACATAACTGCTTCTTTCAGGGGTGTTGAAACCACAATGAAAAAAGATGCTGACAGCATCGTAGCATATATGCGGGCTATAGGAAAAGGTGATTTTGCTGGGGCTCTTGAAGCCAGAGCTAAAACACTTTCAGGTGCTATAGTGAACGTTGGAGATGCGTTTGGCACCTTATCAATGAAGTTGGGTGAAGGAGGACTTACCACAGCACTCACAGACATTACCAGAGATTTTACCAAATGGATATACACCAATGAAGAATTAATTAAACAATTTGGTGGCGAACTTGGAGATGCAATAAAATTCACTATTAAAAATATTGATGGTTTAGCATTCGCTACCACGGCTCTGTTTGCTATATGGGGTAAATCTCCAATTGGTAGAATTACGGCTGGAATTACTGCAGTGGGTATTGCCACAAAAAGAGCCTACGATGATATTCAAAAAAACTTTCCACAAGCATCCAAAGCAATAGGAGATGGTGTTAATAAAGTTAAAGCCGCAATTTTTGGCACAGAAGATGTGTTTGATGATTTTGCATCAGCTGGCGTTCAGGCTGGCAAGGCAGTGGTCAATGCTTATGAGGCCCAAGCGGCGGGGGCTACCAAAGCCAAAGTAGAGGCGGCGGCGTTATCAGCAGAAATAAAAAAACTTAAAGATTCTTTACCACTATTAGAAGCAAACGCACAAGCGGCTATTGATGCTCTGTCGTTTAATGATGTTATATTAGGATTAGAAAAATCCATGGAGGGATTCAATCTTGCCATAGCACAGATAGAGGTGTTTGCTGATGCCTTTAAAGCGTTTGGAACCACTGCATCATCAGAATTAACAGATGTAATAATGGGAGTTAAAACATTAGATCAGGCGTTGGGTAACATTGTTAACGCCACGTTAAAAGCATTGATACAAGGATTAATCAATTTAGGTATCACAGTGTTTGTGTTAGAGCCGTTGGCAAAATGGTTAAGAGAACAAATCAACAGTCAGAAAAAACTTAATTCAGAATTAAAAACTGAGATTGCATTAAGAACCATCCTTGCATTCTTTGGAGGAGGTGGTGGTGGTGGCATACCGTTCTTTGCTGATGGTGGAAGTATTGGTGCCAGCCAACCAGCCATTGTGGGAGAAAGAGGACCAGAATTATTTGTACCCAACAGCAGTGGAAGAATAATCAGCAACAGCGATTTAGGCAGTGGTGATTATGCTGATACAACTCCTGTGTCGTCAGGCTCAGTCAATGTTACATTCAACATTAACACAATAGATTCCAGTGACTTTAACGAGTTGCTAACTACAAGACAGGAAATGATTATTGGATTAATCAATAAAGGGTTGGCAGAACGAGGTAAAAGGAGTATAACAGCATAATGTCAGGATCATTTACATCTACAGCAGGTTTTACAACATTAGAATTTATTTCTAATCAAAATACCAGAATATCAGAAGCAGTATCTGGTAAAACACAGAGAATAAAAGTAGGAGGACAATATTGGATATTGACGTTAAAATCACCGCCAATGAGCAAACAAAATTTTATGGCGGATTATTCATTTTTAATACAGCAGGGTGGATCATATGATTCATTCACTGTGGTACCACCCAACATTGGATCCACGCAAGGCACTGCCACAGACGTCAGCACAGTTACACAAACCTATGGAGCAGGCAGTCTTTCAGTGAGAGCTAATGGAGCTGATGGCACACTTAAAAAGGGCGATCTTATTAAGTTTTCCAATCACAACAAGGTGTATATGCTGACAGCAGATGTGGATATGGATGCTTCATCAGAAGATACCATTGCTTTTTATCCTGCCTTGAATGTTACAGTTAATAATACTACCACAATAATATACAACGATGTACCAATAACAGTGTTTATAGATTCTACTCAACAAAAATTTAGCACACAGACAGATGGTTATTATAGATATGATATTACTCTTAGAGAGGAAATCTAATGCCGCGAGAACTACCGTCAACGTTACAGACCAAATTAGCAGATACAAAAATATTTGTTGCTGATCTAATTGAGTTACATTTTAATACTCCACTATATCTTACATCTACAAATATTAACATATCTTGGGATTCTCCATCAGCACCAGATGCTGGTACTAACATTTATTTGGCACAAGGACAATTTTTAGACATTAATGCAATTAATGAGTCATCAGATCTAAGAGTAGGACAAATAGATATGAGGTTTTCTGCCGTGGATACATCCACACTGTCGTATCTATTAAGCAATGATTATATCAATAAAAGAGTGGTGTTGTATAGAGCAGTATTAAATGACAATTATACTTTTACAGCAGACGATGTATGGACTATATTTGATGGTAGAATCGTAAATTATTCTATCACAGAAGACAACAGCACAGCATTTGTTACCATATCTGTGGCATCACAGTTTGCTGATTTTGAAAGAACCAATGGTAGAAGAACCAATCCTGCATCACAGAACAGAGAGTTTCCCTCAGACAAGGGAATGGATTTTTCAGCACAAATAGTCAAGGACATCAAATGGGGCAGAGGGTAATGGAAATTAATTCATTTAAAATCAGAGACTTTAATTCAATTTGTAACATATTTTGCTCTGTTCTACAGGATCATCCTATGACTGAACAAGAGTTAAACATATCTTTAAAAAATACTCTTTCTGGTGGTGGCAGTCACACTTATTGTTTTTTTGATAATGGTCAATTGATTGGGTTTGTTATTTTAGCACCAGGTAAACTGTTTTATGAAAAAAAATATAAAACTGTCATTGATTTTATCTATCTACCTGAAAGTCATTGCAATGCCAACAATTTAAATCAAATTATGAATGTGATTAATACTTGGGCAGACGAAAAACACTATGAGGGTTTGTGTGTGGGAAACACAGCATTCTTACAGCCTGCAATCAAAACTATCTTGTTTGATATGCAAACATTTAATGCAATTGAAACTGTTTGGGAGACTGTGTAATGGGTTTTTTTAGTAAAATTTTTAAGGCAATCACCAAGCCATTTGAAAAGATTTTTAAGGCTATTGTTAGTGCTATAACATCTCCTTTTGGAATGAATATTGATGTGCCTGATTATGATATAGGTACAGACCAAACGGCGGCCATACAGGGCGTTCTTGTTAATAAAGATTCTGCTGTGGTATCTATACCCATTGTATATGGCACCAGACGAGTGGGAGGAACTCGTGTGTTTGTATCTACCAATGGTACAGATAACAAATATCTTTATGTGGCAATGATCCTGTCAGAAGGACAAGTGAATGGTTACACATCGTTATTAATAGATGACAACACAGTGCCTTTGGATTCATATGCTCACGGCGTACAGTCCAATGCCTCTTCTGGCAGTAAGTACAGAGACAGATTATTGGTACAATTTTTTGATGGTCGCGAAGACCAAGTGGCATCCACCCTGTTGAAAGAAGCACCAGGTTGGACAGACAATCACACATTGTCAGGGTTGGCTTATATCGCTTATAGGGTTGAATGGAGAAAACCTACCACTCAAGCAGAAGCGGACAACAACCCCTACACAGGTGGCATACCCAACATCAAACTCACTCTACAGGGTAAAAAAATATTTGATTTGGCCAGCGGTTACACAGCCGCTGACTACGGATCTATCACAGGACAGACAGGCACAGTTTCAGGCAATTTTAGCAGTACAAATACAGCCTCTTCTATGTATAAAACATTCACTGGATTGACTGCTACCAACGCTGTTACAGACAACGACATCACATTCACTTTAACCAACACTGCAGAAGTGCGTGTAGAAATAACACAAACTATTTCTTCCACTGACATTGCCAGCAAAGGTGTCAATGCCAGTAATGGCTTTAATTTAACCACAGCGGCAGAAGGCTTTATACCAGGCAGTGTCAGCTATAATACCTCAATAGGTGGCAGTGTTTCTAATAACACCAGTACCTACTCTAACATATTCACCCTAACAGCAGGTGATTATAAAATAGATTTTACCAGCAGTTCAACGCCTTATGGTGGCTGTGTGTACACAGAAACTCTGTATAAAAACATTCAAATCATCATACCAGAAGTGGAAGATCACACTGTGTTGTATGAGAACGAAACAGTGTTATTCAACAACAATCCAGTCAATGTGGTGGCAGATTATATGAGAAACCCTCGCTACGGCAAAGGACTGGCCAATGCGGCATTTGATTGGATCAGTTGGAGACAAGCGGCGTTGTTGTGTGATCAAACAGTGACCTATACCAATGCTACCACATCCAAAGCATTTACCACAGATGCTGTGGTGGATACAGATCAGTCATTGATGAATAATTGTAAAATTCTACTCGCTAATTTCCGTTGTATGATGCCTTACACAGGAGGACAATACAAATTACAAATTGAACACGGAGGTGATAACACAGACATCACTGCCACTCCTGATAATCCTGCTGTGGTATTCACAGTGACCAATGACCATATGTTGGGAGGATTACAACTGCAAGGAGAAAGCAAAGAATACAAGTGCAACAGATGTGTGGTTACCTATGTGGATCCTGAGGCGGATTATGAACCCAATGATGTGATGTGGCCTGAAGAAGGCTCTGCCACAGACAACACGTACATAGGTCAGGATGGTGTAAGATTGGAGAAACGCATCACCTTACCCGCACTGAGCAGTCGTAAAATAGCTGAACAGTATGCTCAAGTGTTTGTTAAAAGAAGTAGGAACCAAAAAAGCATTGCATTCTCTACCACTATGGCCACCTCTAATACCACAGTGGGCGATTTGATTAGAGTTATAGACTCATACATTGGATTGGATGGCATATTCCGTATCACAGACATTGGCATAACCACCAGTGGCACTGTGGAATTTGAAGCCATTGAACATCAGTCATCAGCATTTGCCATCGCAGGTTCTGGCAGTGATTATACTCGTCCCACTCTCAGTCTGCCAGATCCAGATGTGGTGTTGGCACCCACTCTACTCACGTTGAGTTCTGGAGCCGCATACAATCTCACCACCAACACTCAGGGTTACTTGGAGCAGGACAGCACTGTGCGAAGACTCAGTATGGATTGGACAGCATCCACAGACACAGCAGTGGACAGTTATTTGGTACAATGGAAAGCTTCTGCCAGTGGCACTTGGACGGACGCTGGCACCGCAGTGGCTGTCACCCTACTGATACCAGGAGTGGTTTTGGGCACTGACTACGATGCACGTGTGGCCACAGTGACACAATTGGGCAGAAGGAGTGATTGGCTCACAGTGACCAACCACACAGTGACGGCCTAATGCGACACCACAAATTCCATAGACTATTGAGGCAATTGGGGCGACAACGCTGTATGTCATTGAGTCCTAAACGCAGATGTGATGCTGTGGATGCACAGTACGATACCACTCAACACAGTTGTAATTTTATACTGCACAGGCCCGCTGTCACCACAGTGTATGTGCGACGAGCCACAGGTTGGCAACTGAATTGCCGCAAAAGTAAAACTGCCACCCTGCGACTGATATAACACTCACAACACCACTGGTATTGGTGTCATACACCCGCATAACACCCCTTTTTTTTGACGATACAGTCACTTAGGCACTTGTGATATGTGTGTGATAGAGAAGTGGTGATTTGCGACAGCAAAGCACTGATTGACGCAGTCAATCACTTAAAGACATCACGTGATGATATGTTAAGAGTGAGTTACACTCACTCACTCACTCACTCGCGTGAGTTCGTATATTTTTAATTGCAGTGATTTTATGTAGATTGCTTTGCTCAGAATCCACCTTAGCTAAGATGGACTCTTGACTTTATGTGAGTTGCCTCACTCGTCATCCTAAAACAAGACCAATAAATGCGGGATCATACCAACCCTGTGTGTTTCGCTTTTTTTATCCTAAGCAGTGTGGACCTAGGTAGCATTTATTACGGCCAAATAGCCTGTGTGTGAGCATCAGCAAGTCTCTATTACAACTGTTACCTTATGGTAAAGGATTGAATTGTAATGTTTTGTGTGTGGTTTCACCCACCCAGAACAGCGGTATTATATCTGGCCCGCCAACCTTGTGTGCTGAATCTTTGCCTGTGTATTGTTTGCCTGATAGCGTCTTACGATTTCTTTATCCGCTGTGCCTTTGTGTGTGCCTTTTAGGTTTTCTGAAACCCATATGAGATAGTGTGTGGGAAGTTTTACGATGTGTGTGCCTTTGTGTGTGCCTATTTGCCAAATGTTTTTGCCTAGATAAGACTGATCAATTCTTTTATAACGCTGTTGATCCCAGTCATCATATTGTGCCTGTTGTGCCTGACTTTGTTTGTGTAATTTGTTCCAATCTCTTCTCGCCATAATGTAATAGTATATATTCCATAGCTCAATAATCCTACCTCTTTGTGAGTCCGCCACTAAATATTAATGCTTTGCAAGAAGCAGGGCAGGCTCAGAGCGAATCTATCGTATTGCCATATTATAAAATCCTCTGAGTCAGCCCACTACTCATCACTCCCTATCCACCCACACATAAATATCACAAAACAACTGACTGCTACCTTTAGGAGGCAAACCAATGAGTCACAAGATATTAACTGGCGACAGTGCTGAACTGTATCAAGAACGATTTAACACAAAATATAAAATAGATCCTACAACTGAATGTTGGAATTGGATTGGAAGTAAAGATAATGAAGGTTATGGTGTATTCTGGGATAATACAATAAAGAATAACCGCAGAGCACACAGAGTAAGCATGGAGTTAAATGGAACTCCTATACCTGATCATTTACAAACATTACATCAATGTGACAATAAAAGTTGTGTAAATCCCAATCATCTTAGAGCAGGAACAACTCAAGAGAATATAATGGAAGCCAAAGACAGAGGCCTATTAAAAGATATGAGTGTAAAGCGTAAAGCATATATTAAATCTTTGACTAAAGAAGAATTTAATAACTGGACTAAAAGATTTAAACATAGGTCAGGACGAGCACTAGCTAATCTAACAACAGCAATTAATTGGAGAGCAGAATGAATTACAACATATTAACTGGCGACAGTGCTGAACAGCTGAAACAATTCCCAGACAACCACTT
>Ga0105050_10004745_pt1 | contig 17844 bp, 16 predicted proteins | sample FRY01_FD_78088 | JGI IMG/M metagenome (GOLD analysis project Ga0105050, IMG submission 78088) | Freshwater microbial communities from Lake Fryxell liftoff mats and glacier meltwater in Antarctica - FRY-01 | ecosystem: Environmental > Aquatic > Freshwater > Ice > Glacier meltwater ... | reverse complement strand
TTCTCGGCTATGCTCATGCCGGGCAATACCAGTCCATGCCATTGTTCACTCCATCTCTTCGCAAAGACGGACTGAATCATAACATGCTGGTATTGCTCAACTACTTTCGGATCGGGCTCTCAGCGATGAAGTCCTTGCTGAACGCAAGGCAGCCCAGCTTGCACGCGAGCAAAAACAGGCCATCGCACGCGAGGAGAAACGCGCGGCATTCGAGCAATTGAAGGCGGAGCGGAAAGCCGCGAAAGAGCAAGCAAGACCGAAGCTGGCGCTTGGCCTTACGGAAGCCGAAAAGAAGGCCGCCCGTGACGAGCGCTATGCACAGCGCAAAAAACGCAAGAGATAGAGCGCACGCAACAAGCCGGAACCGCCAGCCAGAGCCGCTCGAGGTTTTCGGCAGAATTTTGTGCATGTCCGCAATTGGGTTGGAAAAGTTAGTTCACCGATCTCTCGATCCTATGGCAGCCCTTCCGCTTGCGAAGCCAAAGCCTGACAGTTCGCTCCCGAATGATCTCAAGGCGGCAGCATGATCGCAATCTCCCTTATTCTGCTCTCCCTGGGGCTCGCGATGGATGCCTTTGCAGCGGCTGTCGCGCAGGGTGCGGCAAGCCGCCCAAACCGCTCCACGGCATTGAGGATGAGTATCGCCTTTGGCCTGGCCCAGGCAATCATGCCTTTGCTGGGCTGGACCCTGGGGCTTGCATTTGCCCCGTTCATGGCAACGGCTGCCCACTGGATCGCGCTCGTTCTCCTGAGCATTCTTGGGCTGCACATGATCAAGGAAGGCTTTGATCGCGACGCTGACGAGCCAATGAAGCAATTGTCGCTATGGCCGCTGCTGGTGGTCGCGATTGCCACCAGCATCGATGCTGGGGTTGCCGGCATCACCTTGCCAAGCTTTGGCGTGCCAATCCTGCTGGCCTGCGGCGTCATCGGTTTGACCACCGCTGTTCTGACTTACCCTGGCGTATATCTTGGCGCCCTTGTTGGCGCGAGAATTGGCAAATGGGCAGAGCTTCTGGGCGGCATGATCCTGATTGGTCTTGGGATCAAAATATTCGTTGAGCATCAGCTGTTCGGGATTTGATGCGGCAATGACCGCCTTGCTCCGGGAAAGGGAGGCCGATGCCCGCTGCATTCCTGTCCAATTTTGCGCTCATAGCGGAATCTGACGCTGTTAAATAAGGACCAAATCTCCACAAGGAATCGAGTTAATTCCTTTATTGCAGACCGTTGAGCAGAACATCTCGCCAACCATCTAGAGATGAATCTTCACTGTCATCCTGCTGCGGAACGCCTGCCCATCGGCGCCAAACGCAATCAGCCTGCCTTCGGGGTAAAGCCGATATGCAGTTCCTTGAGCGAGCGCAGCAGGAAATGCGGGTGGATGGCGAAATCATTCTTGCCCTCGATGAACCACATATCCTCGAACCGGTCGACCACCGCGGTAAAGCCCCAGATCAATTCGCGCCGAGCCAGCGGCGCGCCGAGGCAATGGTGGACGCCGGAGCCAAAGCCCATATGAGCGCCCGCGCGCTTGCGTTCCAGATCGATTTTCTCCGGACATTCAAACACGCTCTCGTCGCGATTGGCGGCGGCATAGCGGACATTGATCAGCGCGCCCTTGGGGATGGTGACGCCGTGCATTTCGACCTCTTCACCGGCAAAGCGCATCAGGCTCTGGACCGGCGATTCCATACGGACCACTTCCTCGACAAAAGTCTTCATATATTTGTCGGGATCGCTTTTCAGCTGCTCCCAGATATCCTTATTCTCAATCAGCAATCTGATGCCGCCGGCCAAAGCGTTGGACGTGGTCTCGCTGCCGCCGACAAATGTGTCCGCCATCATCTCGGCGTGCAGTTCATTGTCGTTGAGCGGCCTGCCCCATTCCTCGATCACCCGGTTGACCAGTTCGCTGAGCAGACTGTCGTCAGGATTTTTGCGCAGCCGCTCGAATACGGGATGGAAATAATGCTGCCCCTCAATCTCGCGGTCGACCATTTCCAGCTCGGCTTCCTCGTCGAGCATCATCGATATCCGGTGGAAGAAGGCATCGGTCCAGCGCTTGATTTTCCACATATCCTCGCGCGGCGCGCCCATTTGCTCGCCGATGATATAGAGCGGCAATGGCACGGCAAACTGGCTGACCCAATTGCACTGGCCGTCATCGATAAAGCCGTCGATCAGTTCATAAGCCAAAGTCTCCACCAGCGGGTCCATGGTCTTGATCTTGCTGGGTTTAAAGGCCTCGTTGAACATCGCCCGCATCTGCTTGTGATTGGGATCATCGCGGCTCGACAAGGTCGGTTCGGGAAGCCAGCCATTCTGCTCGAAACGCTGTTGCACAACCTGTTGCCGTTCGCTGCTGCCGGTCTTGTTATATGCAGCAAATTTCTTCGGGCTGCTCGGGAAGGCGACCGGGTCGAGCAGAACATGGCGCACGTCTTCATAGCGGGTGATGACATAGATATCGGTGCCCGGCTGTTTATAGACCGGCGCTTCATCACGCAGCACCTTGTAGGCGTCATAGGGGCATTGCTGCGTTGCCACATCGAGCAGATTGATATTGAGATCGGCCTTGGTTGCCATTTCATTCCTCCCTAACGCACCTGGATTTTTTCTTCACCCCATGGCGCAATGCTCTCGGCTTTCTGGAACGCCTCCGGCAGTTCATCGACCATGTGCCAGGTCGCGGCCAGCCGCCCGAAGCCGACGAAAAAGGCGCAGGTCATGCCCAGTTCGACAATTTGTGCCTCGCTAAAATGTTCGCGCAAGCCGGCATGGACTTTATCGTCAATCGCCAGATGATCGGTGGCCATCAGCTCGCCATAATGGATCGCCGCTTTTTCGGCAGCGCTCAGATTATCGGCTTCCTCCGGCTTTTCCAGCGAGCAGACCGCGCCTTCGTCAACGCCGTCCTTGACCGCGTCACTATAGCGGATCGCCATGCAGCTGCGGCACTGGTTGAAGAAAGCGATGCGCAGCCGGACCAGTTCGACCAGCCGTTCCGGCAGGCTACGGCCTCGCTTGAGCGCGCCGCCGAATTGCATCAGGCCAAGCGCCTGTTCCGGACAATGGGCAAAATAGCGGGTCAGCCCCTGTTCCAGATCGGTGGCGACATCCGGGTTCACGGCGTCCCTGATCCGTGGATCCCAGTCCTCCGGCGGTAATTTTGCTATCCGGCTCATCCGATCCTCTCCAATCCGTCAATGACAGTGGCGATCATGGTAAGCCTTATTCGCTGACCGCATACTGTCGATTTAGAGAAGCCTGGGCCTTGCGCATGTTGGCCGGCATGATCTTGGCCCGATGGCCATGTCGATCTGGTCAGGTTGAAACCGCCGCCCAACAGCCGACCGGTGACAATCTATATTTCACCAACAATCAGCGTGCCAGCCAATCCTCCAATGTCTCGTGGAAAAAGCGCAACCGGCTTTCCTGGCCCGCCAGATAGTCACGCTTATAGCCGCGGGAATGCAGGCCGCGCTGCTGCGAGGGCCAGATGGCAAGATCCTCATCAATCGCCGGACCAGCCGAAACCTCTCCTGCCTTGCCCTGCACATGCTGTGCGGGCGTATCGACCGAGATGAACTCCCGCATGGTCTGCGAAAAATATTCCGTGGCGCCCTTTGGGAACAGCGTCATGTACCACATGTCAAAATAGCATTTTTCAGGATCAGTTTCATGGGGCCGCGCGCGCAGCCAGATATTGCCATCCGGCTTCAGGCTGAACGACAGATTGGGGAAGATCGTATAATGCCAGTTATCGGTCAGCTGATCATCATGATAGGTTGAAAAATCAAAGCCTTTTGCTTCACCCAGCTTGCGCTTCTGCCGTTGCAGGTCGCCGCGAAGATTGCGGATCTTGCCGCCTGTATAATCGCCCGGATCAAGCTCCCACAATGCGAGCTCCTCCGCCATGCTCGCCAGCGTCTGTTTCTCGCCGCCCTTTATGATTTTGGCCGGCCCGGCACCGGGCATGAACATCCGGCAATGGCCTTCGGCATAATGATCAAACTGGCAATGCTGGTGGCTATATTCCAGCACATAGACGGCGCCGGGGTGGACGAATGGCACATGATAGGATTCGCTGAAATTATCCTGAACCAGCTTCCAGTTGAAATCGCCTTCGATCGTCACCCAATGGGTCCGCACCATGTCTTCCATCGGATAGGAGTCAATCTGGTCCGCAATCGGTCCGAGAAAGGATTTTAGCGAGGCACAATCCTGGTCCATATTATACCAGACAAAACCGGCCCATTCTTCACAGGGAATTTCGACCAGATTGCTTTTGCCGCAAGGGCTGCCCTGCGGATAATCCGCTTCATCGGGCACGAATTTCAATGTGCCCGCCATATCATAAGCCCAGCCATGATAGGGGCAGGTCAGTCGGCGCGCATTGCCCGATGGCTTGTCCATCAGCTGCATCCCGCGATGCTGGCAGACATTGTAGAAGGCCCGAATTGTGTCATCATCACCCCGGGTGCAGAGAATATTTTCCGGACCCAGCGATGTCGTTATATAATCACCCTTGTTGGGAAGTTCGCGCGACAAGCCGGCAATTTGCCAGGTCCGCGTCCAGACCTTGTCCCACTCCTGATCCATATATTCTTTGGCATAATAGCGATCCGGGGTGATCGGCGTACCGCGGAGTTCTGGCTCGGGTTGTTTGGAGACATCCGCCAGTTTTCTTTGCAAATCGCGTGGATCATGATCGGCCACTTGAAATTTCTCCCTCAGTCGAAAGCCTGGCGTCAATCCATAGGATATCTGGCCTTATCTGTAGCCTGCCCTAAATATTAGTCCGGATATCGACGCTATGATCGCCCGCGACCAGCAAGATGGGCATAAGAGGCATCCCCTTGGCCGCGTATCCCGAAAACCTGCGCTCCGGGATTGTCGCGGTCGAAATTGTCGGTTGATGATGTGCTGCTGTTCCAATCATATACGGCATGGCGATGGGCAATCTTCCATATGCCGTCGCGCCGTTCAAAGCGGTCGAGATAGCGCCCGGCAGCCACCATGAAGATTTCGCCATCCGGGCCATCAAAATTATGATGGGTGACAAAATAGCTTTCTCCCGCTGCACGGTCACCATCCACCTCAATCAGCACTTGTCCGATGATATGCTGGGTTCGTTTCATTGTGTTCAGAAGCGGGATCACCCATTGAATGAATTCACTGGCCGTGCCGACGAAAATTCCGTGGTCGTCAGTGGCATCCGGGTGGAACAGAGATTCCAGCAGCGCGGCGTCACAGCGATCAATTGCCCGCGCGACGCGAGACACCAATTCGGTACATTCAAGCTTGTCAGCGACGATCGTCAAGCGATCCATTCCCGTCTCCCTTGCTTCAAGAGACTCACCTATCCATGCTTCAACCCGGCATAACCACTAGCGATTTGATCGGGAGGATAGGCTCCAGCAAGCTGGTTGGCGCGTTGCTCAGCGGCGGCGGCTATTCCGCTTCGGCGTTCTGGTCATATTTGAGTTCGAGATAGCGGCCGCGGATCGACAGATTGTCGATATCGCCCTTGGCGATCTGCTGGGTCACGCCGGCGATTTCTTTCTCGATCAGGGTCAGGCCACCGATCAACTGTTCGTCCGGCGATTTTCCGCTATCGGTGGCTTTACCGCGCATCGACGCGGGAATCGCGCGATAGCCGTTGATCAGCTCGGGCAGATGCTCACCGACCAGCTTGCGCACTTCATAGGCGGCAGCATCACCCTCGTTGAGCTTGTTCAGTTGCGGGGAAAGCATATCCAGCTGGACGCCGATGCCGTTGACGATCTGAACCGCCGGCGCTGGCAGAGCTGGCCGCTGGTTTTCCAGCCAGATTTCGGTCTTGCCAGCCAGCGATTTCAGATCCGACTTCATGATCATCTCCGGCGTCGGCATTTTCATTTGCGGAAATTTCATCGAGGCCCAGATACCGCCTGCAATCAGACCGGCGGAAATCATCACGCCCCAGAAACCGATGCCGCTCAATATGCCGCCGACAATGCTGGCGCCGACCAGCACGCACACGGTCCACAAAGCGGCGCGGCCCAGTTTCTTGAACAAATGGCCCTGCTTCAGCTTGTGCGAGCGATTGCCGATCGAGCGGCGGAACTGGGAGTCGCGAAGAGCCCGCGCCGCGCTATCAAAGATTTGCTGATTGGATTCGGACACTCGGCTCTAGGCCTCCAGCGCCGACAAGGGGTTTTCGGTAGGCGCTTCCAGCTTCGCCTTTGCCTGCCCTTCGGATCGCGCAATATAGCCTTTCGACTTCTCGATCTCGCCGGACAGCGAATTTACTGTCGCTTTCATATTCTCCAGCGCTTTGAGCTTGAACGTGTCGATATTGTCCATCGTGTCATAGACATTCTGGAACGCCCGTTGCAGCGTTTCCAGCGGAATGGTCGACGAGGCAGCCTGCTCGTGAATCTGACCGGTCTGGTTTTTCAGCATCTCGCTGGTGCTGTCGATCACGCCCGCCGTGGTGGTGTTGAGCGCGGTGATCTGGTCGAGAACCAGCTTCTGGTTGGTCAGCGCCTGGGCCACGGTAACGCCGGTGCGCAACGCACCCACGGTTGTTGTACTGGCCCGGTCGACGCCTTTGACCAGCTCGATATTATTGCGCTTCACCAGATCAAGTGCGAGATAGCCCTGCACCGTCACCGCCATCTGGGTGAGCAGATCCTGCGTCCGCTGACGAACATAGAAAAGCGCGCTTTCGCGGATTGCCTTCGCCTTGGCCGGATCGCTTGCGTCCAGTTCGGCCGCCTTGTCTTCCAGCCTTTGGTCCATGACCTTGGAGACGTGGATCATCTGCTCCAGCCGGCCCATTGCCGCCCACAGATTCTTGCGTTCGACATCGATCGCGGCATTGTCCATCAGCAATTCTTCCTTGCCGGAACGAAGCCGGTCGAGGATCGAGCCGATATGGCCTTGCGCGCTTTTATAACCGTCAAAATAGTTGCGCATCTTGTTGCCGAACGGAATGATTCCGAAAATCTTCCTCTTGGCGGTCAGATTGCCGCGCTTGCCCGGATCGAGGTCCTCGACCGTGCGGCGCAATTCGGCGAGATCGGAACCAATGCCGCTCTGCTCGTCCATCGACCGGATCGGGCGATCGAGAAAGCGGTTGGACTGGCCCGCCGCTTCGGCAATTTCCTTGCGACCCATATTGGTAATTTGGTCTACTTTTTTGCCAAATTCGGGGCTATTTTCGTCCTGAGCGATCAAATCATCGATAAAACTGTCGACTTTTTCTTCCAGCTTGGACTTTACCTCGTCACCAATGGACACAAGGCCTCCGGCCTTTTCGGGTGCGACGGCAACCACCGGATCTGGCGGGGTCAGTTTCAGGTCTTCGGTCGCGGTGATTGTTTCGGTCGCCATGCTGTTCAGCCTCCCTGCCCCGGCACCAGTGCGGGGCTTTCCCTATAAATGGATGCAAATGCCCCGCTTTTCAAGCGTTTCAACTGCTGTATTAGCAAAATAATACAGTTTTTATGAAACTGTGCAACATGCTTCCAATCCCTCCAGCTTTCGCGATGCTCAGCTTTCCAGTACTGCGACCACCTGCGGCGCGATTTTTCCGACAATGATATCAATGCCCTTGGCGGTTGGATGCAGGCCATCGGGCAGGAACAGATCGGGATGCCCCACTACCCCGTCCATGAAGAACGGATAGAGCGCGACATCATATTTTTGGGCGAGTGCGGGATAGATCATATTGAATTCTTTGCCGAAATCCGCCCCCAGATTGGGTGGAGCCAGCATGCCGGTCAGCATCACCGGGATGCCGCGATCCTTTAGCTTCTTGACCATCGCCTCCATATTCGCGCGGCTGTCTGATGGCTTGAGGCCGCGCAGCATGTCATTACCGCCCAAGCCCAATATCACCAGATCCGGCTTGCGCGACAGGCTGTCGAGGACGAAATCCATCCGTCGCAAACCCGCTGCGGTGGTGTCACCCGACACGCCGGCATTGTGCACTCGGACATCCTTGCCAGCGGTGATCAGAGCCGCTTGCAATTCCGGCGCGAAACCCTGTTTCTGGTCAAGGCCATAGCCGGCATAGAGGCTGTCGCCAAAGGCAACGATCAGGATTTCAGCCTCTTTCGCTTCTGCCGTCTGATCACCGTCTGTTTCCGCCAAGACCGTTTCTACGTCCTCTTGAACAGCTTGCTCCGCTTCCGACGCTGGACCACAGGCGATCAAAAGTTGCAGAAATGCCAGTGTGAACCCATATGAGATTATATTCTTCAACATCGGATATCCTTACCCCCATGATCCAGAAACCCGCCGCATCAAGCGACGCCGCCACAGTTGAACCCCATATTGCGATTGCAGCCCGAAATGTCACCCTGTCTTTGGGGGAAGGGACAGCGCGGGTCGATATATTGCGCGGCATTGATCTGTCGATCGAGGAGGGCAAGACGGTTGCATTGCTCGGACCATCGGGTTCGGGGAAATCATCGCTGATGGCGATCCTGTCGGGTCTGGAGCGGGCAAGCGGCGGTACGGTGAATATTGCCGGTGCCGATTTTGGCACGATGAACGAGGATCAGCTGGCGGTGGCGCGACGCGGCCGGGTCGGCATTGTCCTGCAGGCCTTTCATCTGCTGCCGACGATGACGGCGCTGGAAAATGTCGCGGTGCCGCTCGAACTCGACGGCCAGTCCAGGCCTTTCGAAATCGCGGCAGAAGAGCTTGCCTCAGTCGGTCTCGGCGACCGGCTCGGCCATTATCCGACCCAGCTTTCCGGTGGCGAGCAGCAACGCGTGGCCATTGCCCGGGCGATGGCGTCACGACCGACCATCATCTTCGCCGACGAACCGACCGGCAATCTGGATGGCACCACCGGCGAGAAGATCATCACCCTGCTGTTCGATCGCCAGAAAGCCACGGCGGCGACGCTGCTGATCATCACCCATGATCCGGAACTGGCCAAACGCTGCGACCGGATCATCGAATTGCGCGACGGCCTTATCGAGCGGGATAGCGCCGCGTGAAGACATCTGACATCGGCAAGGCATGGACCATTGCGCGCCGCGATTTGCGCGGACGATTTGTCGGGCTTCGGCTGCTGATCATCTGTCTGCTGCTTGGTGTTGCCACACTGGCGGCAATTGGCAGCCTGACCAGCGCGATCACCGAAGAACTGGCCAATCGCGGTCAGGCGATATTGGGCGGCGATCTGGAGATAGCGGTTGCCCAGCGCGAAGCCACCAGCGCGGAACTTATGGCCCTCAAACAGGCCGGGACCCTGTCCGAAACGCTGCGGATGCAGGCGATGGCCCGCTTGCCCGATGGCAGCGACACGCAACTGGTCGAACTGAAAGGCGTCGATGCCTCCTACCCGCTCTACGGCAGTTTCACGCTGGAGAACGGCGATGTTGTGACCGCACCGAAACCGGGCGACATCTATGTAACCCCTGCCCTGATGCAGCGACTCTCTCGCAAAATTGGCGACAAGATTGCCTTTGGCGAGGCCAGCTTCAATATTTCTGGTGTCATTGGCGAAGAGCCCGACCGGCTCAGCGAAGGCCTGTCGCTCGGCCCGGTGGCGATCACCTCGCTCGACAATCTGCGCGCCACAAAATTGATCCAGCCGGGCAGCCTGTTCGAGAGCAAATATCGCCTCAAGCTGGCCGTTACCGCCGACCCCGGCACAATCGGTGACAAGCTCGCCGAGCAATTTCCCAATGCCGCCTGGGAAATCAAGACCCGCGACGACGGCGCGCCCAGCACGCGGCGCTTCATCGAGCGCATGGGACAGTTTCTGACTTTGGTCGGCCTCGCCTCGCTGGTGATTGCCGGCATCGGCGTCGGCAATGGCGTCGCCTCCTATTTGCGCGGCAAGCAGGGCGCGATTGCCACGCTCAAGATACTCGGCGCCGACAGCGCGATGATCTTTCGCATCTATCTGTTCCAGATCATGACCGTGGCCCTGGCTGCCATAGCTCTGGGACTCGCAATTGGCGCAGTGGCCCCGCTGGCGATCATTCAAATTGTCGGCGATGTCCTGCCTATCAAACCGGAATTTGCCATCTATCCGCTACCATTGCTGGTCAGCGCGCTCTATGGATTGCTGATAGCGGTCATCTTCGCCCTGCCCCCCTTGTCGCGGGCAAAAACCATTCCGGCAGCGGGAATCATTCGCGGCGAAGGCCGGTCCTGGCGGCAGATAGATCGCCAAAGCTGGATCGGCGTTGGCCTCGCAATTGCCGCCATCATCGCGCTTGCCTTGGCTACCGCCAATGAGCCGCTATTTTCAGCCTCGTTCATCGGCGCGGCGGCGGCGATCTTGCTGCTGTTGACCGCATTGGGCGCGCTGATCCGCTGGCTGGCGAGCAAGGCCCCGCGGCCGAAACATCCCTTATTGCGTCTCGCCCTGACCAGCCTCCATCGCCCCGGTGCCCAGACCGGGCAGCTGGTGGTGGCGCTGGGGCTGGGTCTGACCCTGTTCGCGACACTGGCGGCGATCCAGACCAGCCTGACCATTGAAATCCGTTCGACGGTTCCGCGCGACGCACCGAGCTTTTTCGTGCTCGACATCCCGGTCGAACGGGCGGATGAATTCCGCGCCAAAGTCGCAGAAACCGCGAGCGACGCGGAAGTCAATATCGTACCCACATTGCGCGGGACAATCACCGAATTTGGTGGCCAGCGGGTGTCCGAACTGGCAAAACTGCCCGAAGGCGCCTGGGTGCTGCGCGGCGATCGCGGCCTCACCTATAGCGCGACCATTCCCGAAGGCAGCGAAATCGCCGAGGGTGAATGGTGGGACGCCGATTATGACGGACCACCCTTGGTTTCGGTCGATGAAGAACAGGGCGCGGCATTGGGCCTGAAGATCGGCGACAGTCTGACCGTCAGCCTGCTCGGCGTCGAGATCCCGGCCAAGGTCGCCTCTTTCCGCAAGGTCAACTGGCGCAATTTCGGGTTCAACTATGTGCTGGTATTCCCGCCCAGCGTGCTCGCCAACGTACCCCATAATGTTGCCGCCACGATCCAGATGGAAACAGCCAAGGAAGACCGGCTGCTCAGCATATTGCCCAAAGAATTTCCTTCCATTTCAATGGTCAAGGTCAAGGAAATCGCCTCCCAGATCGGCGAAATACTCGACCAGATGGCGACCGCGATTGCCGCTGCCACCTCGATCGCGATCTTGTCCGGCATCGCAGTGCTGATCGGTGCCATTGCCGCCTCTCGACAGGCCCGCGTCTATGACAGCGTTATCCTGAAACTGCTCGGCGCGACGCGAGCCCAGATATTGTCGGTTCAGGCGATGGAATATGCGCTGCTGGCATTTCTGTTGTCGGCGGTGGCTCTCGGCCTCGGCCTGTTTGCCGGCTGGTTCGTGATCACCCAGATTTTCGAATTTACCTGGCAGCCGGATTGGGGAATCGTCCTGCTGACGCTGGGCATCGGCGCGATTGCCACACTGGGAATTGGCTTGCTGGGCTCTATCCCGGTGCTCTCCGCCAAACCGGCGCGAGCGCTAAGGGAACTCTAGCATCTTCCGTTAACGCCGAGCCTGTCGAAGTGCGTCTCTAGCCTTGAACCGCCCTTCGACAAGCTCAGGACTAGCGGATCATCACGTCTCGTCCCCGGCCAATCGCACAGCAACCGGCGCGGACAGGAACAATTGCGCGAGATGATAGAAAATCAGCGGTAATATCACCAGGCCCGCGCGTTCTGGCGCGAAGATGATCGCCGCCAGCGGAGCGCCGATGGCCACACTTTTCTGCGCGCCGGAAAAGAGCAGGGTCTTTCGATCGTTGCGGGCGAACCCCATCAGGCCACCCAGCAACCAGGTACCGCCAAAGGCCAGCCCCAGCCACAGCAGCAAGGCAGCCGCCAGCCAGACAAATTCAACGCCGCTCACCCGGCTCCACATCCCGGCGATGATCGCGGCGGAAAAGGACACATAGACCGCCAGCGCGATCGCTCCCCGGTCGATCCAGCCCGTCAGATCCTTGTGCTGCAAGACCCACGGACGCAGCCATCTCTGGAAGACCTGACCGAGAACGAATGGCAATACCAATATCGCGGCAAGCTTGATGATCGTCTCCGTAGTGATGACGACACCGGCGGCACGGGCGAGCAACGCGAATAATAATGGCGACAAAAACACCCCGACAAGATTTATCAACGCGCTGGCGACCACCGAGGCGGCAACATTTCCTCTGGCGATCGCGCAATAGCTGGTTGCCGATTGCACGGTGGATGGCAGCACGCCCAAAAACAGAAAGCCCAATGCAACATCGGCGGGCAGGACCTGATCAACCGCCTTGGACAATAGCAGGCCGATGATCAGCATCACGCCGAAGACCCAGATGAATATCGTCCCCTGCAGCCGGATATTGCCCAGACCAGCGCGCACTTCGTGCCGTTCGAGACGGATACCATGGAGCAGAAAAACCGCAAAAATTCCGGCATTGAACAATATCCCGGCGACATCCTTCGCCGCCCCTTGCACCGGCAGCAGCGTCGCCAGCAGCACCGCCCCGCTGAGCAGCCAGATGAATTTATCGGTCAGGATGAGGCGAAGGGTTTGCATCTTGGCTGCGGCAAATGGATCGCCCTGAATGATTTGGCAAGCTTTCTGATGTTGCGGTGCAGCACCAAACAGGCTAAGGGCGCGGCAATAGCGGGGCTGTGCCTATGGCCGCCCTTTCCTCTTCTTACGGTAGAATCTAATATGTCCCTTCGCAATATCGCAATCATTGCGCACGTTGATCACGGCAAAACCACTCTGGTTGACCAGCTTTTCCGCCAATCCGGCACATTTCGCGACAATGAACGTGTCGAAGAACGGGCGATGGATTCGAACGATCTGGAAAAAGAACGCGGCATCACGATTCTGGCAAAATGCACCAGCGTCGAGTGGAAGGGCACGCGGATCAATATTGTCGACACCCCGGGCCATGCCGACTTTGGCGGTGAAGTAGAGCGCATCCTGTCGATGGTCGATGGTGTGATCCTGCTCGTCGATAGCGCTGAAGGCGCTATGCCACAGACAAAATTCGTGACCGGCAAGGCTCTTGCGCTTGGCCTGAAGCCAATCGTCGTGGTCAACAAGATTGACCGCCCCGATGGCCGCGCAGAAGAAGTCCTGGACGAAGTATTCGACCTTTTTGTCAACCTCGATGCCAATGACGAACAGCTCGATTTCCCGACGCTCTATGCCAGCGGTCGTAATGGCTATGCTGGCGAGACGCCGGACGTACGCGAAGGCGACCTGTCTTGCCTGTTCGACAAGATTATCGAACATGTGCCGGAGCCTGATGTCGATCCGGATGCGGAATTCAAGTTTCTTGTCACTTTGCTCGACCGCGACAATTTCGTTGGCCGCATATTGACCGGCAAGGTCGAAAGCGGAAGGATCGACATCAACATGCCGATCCACGCGATTGATATGGACGGCAAGGTTGTTGAAACCGGTCGTGCGACAAAGATCATGGCGTTTAATGGCCTCGAGCGAGTCCCCGTGGAAAGCGCCAAGGCGGGTGATATTATCTCTCTCGCAGGGCTGACCAAAGCGACTGTTTCGAACACGATATGCGATATTTCTGTTCATGAACCTATCGCGGCACAACCAATTGATCCGCCAACGCTTTCGATGCGCTTTGCGGTGAATGACAGTCCGGTTGCCGGCCGTGAAGGCGACAAGGTCACCAGCCGTGTGATCCGCGACCGTCTGGCGCGTGAAGCCGAATCCAATGTCGCGATCAAGGTCACCGAAAGCGATGACAAGGACAGCTTTGAAGTCGCTGGCCGCGGCGAATTGCAGCTGGGCGTGCTGATCGAAACGATGCGCCGCGAAGGCTTTGAACTCGGTATTTCCCGTCCCCGCGTCCTCTATCGCGAAGAAAATGGCAAACGCCAGGAACCATATGAAACCGTCCTCATCGACGTTGATGATGAATATGCCAGCACCGTGGTTTCAAAAATGCAGCGCCGCAAAGCGGAATTGACCGAACAGCGCCCTTCCGGCGCCGGCAAAACCCGTCTTACCTTCTCCGCCCCTTCTCGCGGATTGATCGGTTATCATGGCGAGTTTCTGTCCGACACACGCGGCACCGGCCTGATGAACCGTCTGTTTGAAAAATATGGCGAGTATAAAGGCGTTATCGAAGGCCGCCCGGTTGGCGTTCTCGTGTCGAACGGCACCGGCAATACCGCAGCCTATGCGCTGAACATGCTTGAAGAACGTGGCACATTGTTCATCGGCGCACAGACCCCGGTTTACGAAGGCATGATCATTGGTGAAAATGCCAAGCCCGGCGATCTTGATGTCAATCCGATGAAGTCCAAGGCTTTGACCAACTTCCGGGTCTCGGGCAAGGAAGACGCCATTCGTCTGACCACGCCAAAGGTGATGACGCTGGAACAGGCGATTGCCTATATCGACAATGACGAGCTGGTCGAGGTCACACCCAAGAACATCCGCCTGCGCAAACGCTATCTCGATCCGAACGATCGCAAGAAAGCGTCGCGCCAGGCAGCGGCAGCTTGATTATCTGATCTTTTCCCCTAGTCTCGGGCCCATAAGGCTTGAGAGGGGAAAGATCATGGAATGGATGTTGATGCCATTGCGGCGCTACGCTGATTTTAGCGGGCGGCCGCGGCGCAAAGAATATTGGATGTTCGCGCTACTGAATCTCATTATTTACACCGTGTTATATGTCCTCATGCTGGCTGCAATGGGACCGACACTCGCTGAAGGAATGATGCAAGCGGAGGCTGGCATGGAACCGGTTCAACCGTCGGCCGGAATGATGGCCGGGCTTGGAATCGTGGGCATAATTCTGATGGTCTATGCTCTGGCCGTGTTCATACCAAGTCTGGCGGTCATGGTACGCCGATTCCACGATCAGGACAAATCCGGCTGGTTCGTGTTGCTGGCTTTAATTCCATTTATCGGCGGCATCGTCCTGCTTGTGTTCATGTGCCTGGACGGAACGCGCGGCGACAATCGTTTCGGCCCCGATCCAAAAATGGCTGACCATATCGGAGCGACTTTTAGCTAGTCACCGGTCACCCCGATAGCGTTCATCACTTGATTATCAGGCTGCTTGTGGCAAAGCGCCACAAACAGACTGGAGCAATGTACAGATATGACCGAAGACCAACAGCCCGATCAGGCCAATTCAGCAGCATCCGGACCGGATGTGCCGCCAGACCATCTCGCCATCAATCCGCGCAGCCCGCATTATGGTGGCGACTTGCTGAATCGCGGCATCGGGATCAACTTTCGCGGAGCGCGCAAACATAATATCGAGGAATATTGCATCTCCGAAGGCTGGGTGAAGGTTCAGGTCGGCAAGACCATGGATCGCAAGGGCAATCCTCTGCGGATCAAACTGAACGGTGAAGTGGAAGCCTGGTTTGAAGATCTGGGCGACGACGCGCCCAAGCATAGCAAGGCGGGATAATGACCAACAGTTTCAGCGGCAAGATTGTCTGGATCACTGGCGCCTCTTCCGGAATTGGCGAAGCTTTGGCCAAGGCCTTTGCCGCGCAGGGCGCACATATCATCCTGTCGGGTCGCCGTTCCGAGGCGCTCGAGCAAGTGGCCGCCAGTCTCGCAACCGACAGTTTGATCCTGCCGTTTGAAACAACCGACTATGATGTGTTGCCGGCAAAGATCGAAGAAGCGCGCAACTGGAAGGGCCGCGTCGACATATTGGTGAACAACGCGGGCATCAGCCAGCGCAGTCTGGCGCTCGACACCCATCCCGATGTGCATCACAAGATCATCAATGTCGATCTGCTCGCCCCGATCTGGCTGACCCAGCTGTTGCTGCCGCACATGATCGCGGCAGGCGGCGGTCATATTGTCGGAATCAGTTCGGTCGCCGGCCGGGTCGGCGTGCCGCTGCGCACCGCTTATTGCGCCGCCAAGCACGGACTGATCGGCTATATGGATGCCCTGCGCGCCGAGACAGAAAAGCTGCACAATGTCCATGTCACCAATATCCTGCCGGGCTCGATCCGCACCAATGTTTCGCGCAATGCGTTGACCAAAGATGGCGACAGCCGGGGCAAGTCCGACGCAGTGATCGACAATGGCATGGAACCGGCCGAATGCGCGCGGCAGATCCTGGACGCAGTCACGAATAATGTTCCCGAACTCATCATAGCCGAGGGTATGGAACTGAATATCGCAGAATTGCGGCAAAGCGATCCCGAGAAATGTTTTGCGATGACGGCGGCAATGGGCGCGCAAATTGCCGAAAAATATGAAGCGGGAGATGACGACTGATGGCTCTGATATTGCTGGAAAAATCGGACGCTATTGCCACAATCACGCTCAATCGTCCGGAAGCCATGAACGCGCTGTCCCATGCGCTGAGAGGCGAATTATTTGCCGCATGTCAGGATATTTCCCAAGATCAGAATATTCGTGCCGTGATCGTCACGGGCGCTGGCGAGCGGGCGTTTACTGCGGGCCTCGACCTCAAGGAACTGGGCGAACAGGGGCTCGGTGCAGCGACCGACCAGAACCCTGCGCGCAATCCCTGCCGGGCGCTGGAATCGCTGAACGTACCGGTCATTGGTGCAATCAATGGTGTCGCGATCACCGGCGGCTTTGAACTGGCTTTGGCCTGCGATGTCCGCATCGCCTCGACCAATGCTCGCTTTGCCGATACCCACGCTCGGGTCGGGATCATTCCCGGCTGGGGCCTGTCGCAGAAACTGTCGCGTTTCATCGGCCTGTCCCGCGCTTGCGAGCTCAGCTTTACCGGTCAGTTTCTCGATGCCCAGACCGCTTGCGACTGGGGTCTGGTCAACCATGTCTATGCTCCGGATGATCTGATGCCCAAGGCCCGCGCGCTGGCAGCAGACATGGCCAGTATCGATCCCGAATTTCTGAAAGCCTACAAGCAGCTGATCTTCGACGGCTATGACCGCAACTTCAAAGAGGCGATGGCGCTGGAAAAGCAGACTACCGACGCCTGGAATGCCAATGTGACGGCGGAAGAAGTCGAACAACGACGGCTGGCGGTCATTGCTCGCGGACGGGCGTTGAAGGACTGATCTCGACGTCGAAAATCTCTTAAAATATTGATTTTCAATCTAATTTTTCGGCACGGTTCAAAAATCCAACAATTTCTTCCAGCGCCTTTTTCGCCTCCGGAATGGGCAGCAGCATCCAGACATGTTGCATCCGCTCATAGATTTTCAAATCGATCTCTGCGGCAACTTCGTCACCTTTTTGCTTCAGCCGCAGCGAATCCGCAAGTAACACTTCGTCGGTTCCCGCAAACACCAGCATCGGCGGCAATCGATCAACCGGCTCGAACAATGGACTCGCCGGGAACATCGCCGGATCTTCGCCCTCGCGCATCCACCAGGAACCGAGGCGGCGAATGCCCTCGACCGATATCAGCACGTCGGTGTTTTCCAGTTCTGCCTGCATCGGATCAGCAGCGGTCTGATCAAGATAGGGACTGAGCAAAACCAGTTTGCATGGCAGCGGCCCGTTATCGTTGCGCAATGTCTGGGCCAGACCGAGACTGAAGCCGCCGCCCGCGCTATCGCCCATTACGACAATATTTTGCGCGCCATATGTGGCGACCGCTTTTTCATAAGCCTGCATGACCATGGCATAGCTCTGGTCCCATTTATACTCGGGCGCGAGCGGATAAAGTGGCACCGAACAACTGGCACCCGTTTGTTTGACCAGCTTCTTTATGAAATGCCAATGCAAGCTGACGATGTTGAACACATAGCCACCGCCATGAAGATAGAAAATATGGAGTGGCGCGGCATTTTTTATCGGACGAATTTCAAACAGCCGACATCCGTCGATTTCGCTTTCCCCAATCTCACAATTCTTGC
>Ga0105050_10004741_pt1 | contig 17860 bp, 17 predicted proteins | sample FRY01_FD_78088 | JGI IMG/M metagenome (GOLD analysis project Ga0105050, IMG submission 78088) | Freshwater microbial communities from Lake Fryxell liftoff mats and glacier meltwater in Antarctica - FRY-01 | ecosystem: Environmental > Aquatic > Freshwater > Ice > Glacier meltwater ... | reverse complement strand
TTCCTGATTTTTATGGTCATCGCCATTATTGGGTATACCACGGTGCCTTCGGTAGCAAACTATATTATTTACGCCGGAGGAAAAGATTCGCTCTTACATAAAACAAGCAATTACCTCAGTTCTGCCTCCAGTAGAGGTTTGGGAATGCTTCGCTAGTTCTTTTTTCATACTTATAATTTCTATGCTAAGTAATTTAAAGCGTCTTGATACGGCTTTTCAGCACGTAAAGATTTGGACCTTGATTTTGGTTGGAGTCTCGCTTTCCATCATGTTTTTAACTCTTTTGTTCAGTTTCCTAGCCTTAAGAGACGCTCGGCAGGAAGTGTATGTTATATCTCAGGATCAGGCCATCAAAGCCTTTGCCAGTAGTAGAGAAGCTTCCATTTCAATCGAGGCAAAAAGTCACATCAGACGATTCCATGAGCTTTTGTTTATACTTTCTCCAGACGAAAAATTGATCAGCAACCAATGGGAAGAAGCTTTAGAACTGGGAGATGAAAGCATCAAATTTCATCTGGATAATTTAAAAGAAACGGGCTATATCAAGCAATTGATTGGCGCAAATGTGAGTCAACGAATTGTTATTGATAGCATTGCTTTAGATGAATCGAATGCTGGTTATCCGTTTCGATTTTATGGCAGACAGGAAATAGTACGCTCCTCCAGGATACAGTTTCGAAATCTTGTAACCGCCGGTAAGCTTAGGCTCATTCAACGAACCGCAGCTAATCCACATGGATTATTGATCGAAAACTGGGAAATATTGGACAATCGAGATCTTTTTCAAAAAAGCCGATGAAAAGTTCATACCGTACATTCCCCCAAAAGGATAAAGTTGCCTATGAGTTGGCGAGCTGCATAATCAACCACCAAGCTATTCTATGCAAGGCTGTTGAAAGAAGATTTAAAAGTTTCGATTCCAGAATTCGGGTTTTGACGCTATCTATCAGCTCTCTTTTTATAGTTGCGGGATTTGGCGTAATGCTTATGCGAAACTTCGACCCACATTATTTTAATAAACCTGCTCAGGCAGTAGCAATTCCGCCTTTGTTCTCGGTCGATCCAGAATTGGTACCAGACACTTTATTGATTTCTTCAACACTTCCCCCAATAGACTATGACACATGCAAACCTTAGTACAAAAGACAAGCGAAAAGGAATCTTTTATCTGATTCTACCGCTGATTTTAATTCCATTCCTTTTGCTTTTTGGCAATTTATTTTTTCCTGCAAAAGCTTTTGAAACGGCTTCTATTTCAGGATTAAATCATCAAATCCCAGAACCTATTTTGGAAGATGCGCCTGAAAGCAAATCTGCTGCCTATTCGTTTTTGGCCAAAAAAAAGGAAATAGCTAAAGAAGGTGATTGGACATTGCCAACATTGATTTCAGGTGGAAAAGAGGCTGAATCCAGTTCTATATTCCAATCAGAGCGATTTAAAAGCGATCATCTGGATGTGGAGCCAAAATTTGAGTCGACTTTTTCGGGAAGCCGATTGGAATCGCCAGGTACTATGAATTATGGTAAGGTTTCCTCAAAACCTCAAGACGAAGCATTGAAAGGTAAAATGCTGGTACTTGAAAAATTAATTGCCGATCAGGAGAAATCCTCAGTTTCACCCACTTCCCAAGCTATCAATACTAACGCATCTACTTCCAATTCAAATCCAGAGATAGAACGCCTCCAACAAATGATGGATGCTTTTCAAACCAAGCCTGTTCAAAAAGATCCTGAAATCGAGCAATTGGATCAGCTTATTGGCAAATTGCTCGACCTGCAAAATCCCGAGCGGATCCACCAAAAAAGTGAATTATCATTTCCTGAAAATGATAATCAGTTGTTTTCTCAACAGCTTCACGCTGAAGAAATGACCTCTGAATTTGAGTCATTGGCAGGGAACGGTTTTTATGGTCTTGAAGCGATTGAATTCTCCAACAGAGGCTTAGCAGGTAGATCTTTCCGAGCGGTAATCAGTGAAAATCAAGAGATTTTCCCAGGTCAGGTATTGCAATTACAGCTCAAAGAAGACATGGTGGCAGGGAAATTAACTATACCAGCCGGTAGTATCCTTCATGCCAATACTCAAATTTCAGGAGATCGGCTTTTACTGAAAATTTCAGGGATTTTTTGGGATGATATTTTTTATGGTTTAAAGTTGGAGGGTTTTGGAATGGACGCTATAGCTGGACTGCCTTTGACCGAAGTCAAAGGAGGGAGCCAAATTTTGGAACAAGGCCAAAATCAGTCATTGAACCTCAATATTGGAGGCTTGGGGATGGGGATGGAGGCACAGCTTGCCAATGCTGGATTGAATGCCGGAAGATCGATGATGCGAAATAAAAGCAAAGCTGCTAAGCTCAGCATCAAAGCAGGGCACCCAGTGATTTTACTTGATTTTTCATCTAAATAATATCGCTATGAGACCATTCTTTTTATTGTTTTTGCTTTGCTTCTCGATTCTTTGGAAAGTAAAAGCCCAGGATTTACTAGTCGAAGTTAGTACAAATCAAACGACCTATTTGGTGTTTGATTATGCCATTGCATCGGTCGATAGAGGTACGAACTTACTTCTCAGCGAACAAGACCTTGTTGCCAAAAATATGCTCAAGCTAAAAGCTACTGATGAAACACTCAATCGAACAAACCTTCATGTCTTGACTGCTGATGGAACCTTACATGATTTTCAGATTCAGTATGCTCCGCTTCCGATTCGGACTACGTATGATTTGAGACAAGGGAAGGCAGGTCTTCAGTCCCACAGTATTTCTGAATCTGCTGTTTTTGAATACGGCTTTTCAAAACCCCAATTTTTAAGCTTAGCTGCACAATTAAAACAGAGCCACTCAAAGATTATCAAGAAGACTTCAATTCATGAGATGAACTTCTTGTTGACTGGGATATATCAATCCAACAGATTGTTCTTTTTCCAGATTTGGGTGGAGAATGTTTCTTCAATTCCTTACCTAATAAGGGATTTGAAATTGACAGTTGTGGATCAAAAGACTAAATCCAAAAGCAGCCAAAATATTAATGTGCTGAAGCCGGTTTTTTCCGAAATAGACCAAGATGAAATTTACTTACATGGAAAGGGAAAGTATTTTTTGATAGCTGTACCTACGTTCGCCATTTCAGATCGAAAAAAGTTAGCTCTTCGATTGACAGAGCGGACAGGCGATCGGGAACTGAACCTTTCAATTAAGGGGAAGGCAATTTTAAAAGCAAAAGCGTTACCTAATTTTCACTTAAATACAATTTCTTATGGATCAGGAGAATTATGATTTTTTGACTGAAAAGTTAAAATACACTGGATTCGAGGACAAGCTAAACGCTGCCCTCAAAAAGGAAATCAATTCGGATAAAGAGGAATTTTCCTTGAACTTACCGATGAAGATTGATGGAAAAGAAATGCAGTTCGACTTGCACTTCAAAAAGTCCCAAGTAAGTGACCGTTATTTTTTCAATAAGTATGATGCAAAACTTTTTGGTGAAGAAGGTGCTGAACCTAAGGTTCATACTTTTTACCAGAATCAGGGTGTCACAGCCAAAGAGTCATTTAACTTATTGGAGGGTAGGGGAGTGCAGAAAAGCTTGGTCGACTCTGGAAATGAACCTTATAAAGCTTGGCTTCAGTTGGATCTATCCAAAAAGGATAGCCGAAATAACTTTGAAGTAAACCAGTACCACGAAAAGTATGGGTTTGATCTGGAGGCCAAATTGAAAGAGCTGCCGATCCTGGAGTTGAAGGATGACACCAAAAAAGGCTGGATGCTAAAATCGATTCAGAAAGGGAATCAATATCCAGTAACCATGGAGGTAAAAGGAAAAGAGGAAATTATGTTTGTGGAAGCCAGTCCAAAGTATAAAGCAGTCAATGTATATGACATAACTTTTGCTACTGTCAAAGTATCAGACTTGAAGTTGAAGAACGATACTTTGAAAGAAAACTCTCAAGAAATGGGCGAGGCAAAAGAGCAGTCTAAAAAAAAAGGCCTGAAGGAGGAGAAGGTTGAAGGTGGTAAAATTCCAAAACGGCCCAAGACGAGGAAGTCGGTAAAGGTTTAAGTTGGTTTGGTTGATAATTGAAAAGCTCGGATAATTTTCGAGTTTTTTTTTAACTATTCTATATTATCACTTTTGGAGACTATTCAGAACAATGGCTCATTTGATTTCATCTGCGTGAGCCATACTTCTGAAAACAAACCTTCTTTTGGCAGAAGTAGGCTAATAGACCAGAAAAAGGTCTACAGGCCTACACCTGCATTTCGATGAGGCAAAACATCTTCCAAGATAGATCAATCCAAATTGAGATAGGATTCGTGAATGATTCCAAAAGTAAGCTTTTTGGGCTACGGGCGACCAAGAGCTTCCGGCATAAAGCTCCCCCGCATTCCTACGCTGGTTTATTCCTTTTCCTCTTGGTCTTGCTTGCCCAAAAACCTGGGTGATATCCATCATTCATTTTCCATTTGATAGAAAAATTTTGTGAATTCAGAAAAAAAATGGTTTAGCGAGCGTAGTACTTTTTACTTCTGATGTCTTATAGTCTTAAAGGTATTGTGTTCGCTTTTACTGTACTAGATGAAGTAAGAATTCTGAAGGCATCGAACTAAAAAACGCACTAGTACAAACGGGACTTTAATTTTTAAAGCTATTTTTCAAATTATCCAACTGATTTTGAAATTTAGCTGGATTACTTTGTTTGAGCCGCTGAAGGTTCTGCAACTTCCACTGTACAGAAGGAAATCGCTCGAAGTTGTAAACACTCCAGTCTGGATTCAGGCCTTGTACTGACAGCAGAAAGTCCATGTCTTTTGTTGTCAAATTTTGATGAATAACGACAAGTAGGTTTTTCCTAGTAGTTTCAAAATCAGAGTAATTAAAAGGCTCGTTGGTCATACCTAAAAATTGATTGGAGAAAGCCTCTTTTTGATCCGATAAGTGAGGGTAGAGTAACTCTTCAATCGGGCGATTACTACTCACTAAGGCCAGCAGCAGACCTTCTTTGTGATGCTCAGAGAATTCACTATTTTGAAGAAAATATTTAACATCAAACAAATCCCTCGGATGCTGGCGGTCTAAAGCTGCACATATTTTACCTCCATAGAGTTGGCCTTCTTCAATCACCTGTATTGCACAAAATGCATCAAATTCTCCTTGTGCTTTATTGCATAAGGTTAGTATTTCGGGAGTGTGCAAGGCTCCTCTATTGATTTGGTTTACCTCCAGCTTTACCTGCATTCCTTGATGAGCAATGAGCAGTTTAGAAGTATCTGCTCGAAGTGATATTTTTGCTTCGGGAAGTACAGTGAGTGTAGTTGCTCTTATCCTTTCCAATGCATTGGATATATTATTCAGTGAAGTTTCCCGGTCTTCAATAGGTAGATAGGTTAGGTCTATATCAACTGATAAGCGCGGCATGTCACGAATGAATAGGTTGATAGCTGTACCACCATGTAAGGCAAAACAAGTTTCTTTTGCTATCTCGGGAAGCACATTGAGTAATAGCCCTACTTGTCTTTTATAGGTTTCATTGGACATGATCTGCAAGTTCTTTGGGTACTGTGATTTGATATTTAGATATGTAAGTTCCTTTATTCACAAGGCTTCTTTTTCCCTTGCCCAAGTCTATTTCATCCAGCTGCAAATAATCAAACCAGGCATGTTTGGCTTTTTCAGCGAGGTAAAGGAATAAGCGCTTTACTTTTACTGAAGTACATTGTTCTAGTAGTTTTTGCACCAGAACAGGCCTCAGATTATTCAGGCTCTCCATGAGTTCATAGCATTCTACCAAGCTTTGCTCTTCAGGAACAAGATATAAGCACTCCATCATCGCTCTTGCCGCACCTGATATACTGAGTTTGAAAGTGGGTAGGTCCTTAGTAGTAATCCCCAACTCTCTGGGAAGAAATGAGGAACTATGATAGCTTACATCGACACCCCAGGAATACTGATTGAACCAAGTAGGGAGTCGCTCATCCTTAGCGCCAAACAGGAGTACTTTTTGGGTGTCTAGTTCCAAATATTGCGCTTTCCCCAGAAATGCAAGAGCAGATTTTGCACCAATGTGTATGCTCATTCCTTTTTGAGCTTGTATGGCATATAAAGCTCCTGTAAAGTCGACTTTATCTCCAGTACGTTTCATCGCTCCAGAACCGAGAGATTCCAGCCAGTTGCTTCTGCGGTATCTTTTCTGCAAATCCAAGCTGTATCCCTGCTCAGCTAACCAAGAGGAAAGCAACACGACACCGGATGGCTGATTCTGGAGCAATTGGTTTATTTTAGATTCTTTTTGGGTACTCATAGTGCCAATTTAAGTTATAAAATAAACTATTTCAAATCAACGGTTTAAAATTAGTCAATTATAGGTACTCGTAGTTACTACTTTTAGATTTTTATAAACTTTTAGGGCTGGGTTTGTTATCAAATTTAATATTCTGAAATAGTCATTTGTGGAGCAAAAGTCAAGATAAACTGACTTCAACGAGTACAATGACAGGATACTTTCGAGACTCGGATCCTTCACTCCCTCAAATTTAAGCAAGAAATTTATCCGATTGACTCCAGACTTTTCGCTAATTTTTTTGACTAGACAGAAAAGCTTTTTTTCGATAAGAGTTAAAGCTGCGGAGCGAAATGGTTCGTGAATGATTTCAAAAGTAAGCTTTTTGGGCTACGGGCGACCAAGAGCTTCCGGCATAAAGCTCCCCCGCATTCCTCCGCTGGTTTATTCCTTTTCCTCTTGGTCTTGCTTGCCCAAAAACCTGGCTGATATCCATCATTCATTTTCCACTTAAACGAAAAAAATCATGGAGACTCAGGAAAGAAAAATTGATTTGGCAAGAGTAGCAGAAATTACCTTAAGCTACAATTCAATAGTTAAGGCTAGCCAAAGACCGAAAGTGTGTACCTCACGGCAAGTGTACGAAGTTTTATACAACTCTTGGGACAAAGGAAGCTTAGGATTTGTAGAGCACTTTAAAGTGATGCTTTTGAGCCGAGCTAACCGAGTATTGGGATTGACTTTGATATCCAGTGGTGGAACTGCTGGTACTGTAGTTGATGTCAAGTTGGTATTTGCAGCTGCTATCACAAGGCGAATGCAAGTTCGATCATTCTTAGCCATAATCACCCCTCTGGAAATCTAATGCCCTCAGAGCAAGATAAAAGATTGACTCAGCGGATGGTTGAAGCCGGAAGATTATTGGATATCCCTGTAATTGAGCATATTATCATCACAGAAGAGGGTTACTTCTCATTTGCAGATGAAGGGATTCTTTAAAGTATTTATTTAGAAGAAAATCCAGGACGTGAGCTCTGGATTTTTTTTCTATGTTCAAAAAGTTCTAATCATTTTGCTTAAATACTCGCAAAGAAAGAATATTTTAACAAGGAATTTCCACTTAAAAAGTTGATCTAATCTCCAAGCGCGCAATAGAAAATGAGCATAGAATTAATAAATGTGATGATGACCAAACTTGAGATACATCCGACCCCAAATGGATTTATTCCTGAGGATGGCAAAATCATAGTAATTGGGACTTTTTTGCGGAAACTGAGTATGAGCAAAACAATGATTCTTAGCTTCAATAGAGGCTCAAGACCGAGGATTCTTGCGTTTATGACCTAATTTACGTGGTTTTAACATTTAATTAGATGTCTCTTATATAGTTAAGATTTTTGATTGCTAATTGACTAAGGTTACTTATTCAAACCCTTTCCATTTTATCTCTCAGCTTTTTCATATCCTCTGAAATTTTGTTGTCCAGAATTTTAGCATAGTGCTGGGTTTGCTTCAAAGATTTGTGGCCCAATAATTTGGAAACGGTTTCAATTGGCACTCCATTCGCCAGAGTTATTGTTGTGGCAAAGGTATGGCGGGCAATATGAAAGGTTAAATCTTTTTTCACACCACTCAGATCTGCGATCTCTTTCAGATACGAATTCATTTTTTGATTACTGAGGACTGGTAAAACTTTCCCCTGGTTTTCGCATTCGGGGTGATCCTCATACTTTTTGATCAGTTTCATTGCTTGGGGTAGGATAGGGATATGGGTTGTAGTGTCGGTTTTTTTTCGTTCTGTAAAAATCCACTTTTCGCCATCTACCCCTATGGTCAACTGCGAACGTTGCAAATTCTTGACGTCTACGTAAGCTAATCCTGTGTAGCAGCTAAACAGGAAAATATCTCTTACCTGATCCAGCCTAACCGAGTGAAGAACTTTCTTACTGATCATTTCCAATTCCTCCTTCGAAAGTACTTCCCTTTTTACCTCTTTTCGTACCATTTTAAATTCAAGAAAAGGGTCTTTTGGTATCCATCCTTTTTTGATACAAATCAGTACGATTTTTTTGAGATTTGACAAATACTTCATAGTGGTATTGTGTGCACAATTCCGTTGGGTTTTAAACCAAAATGCATAATCTGCTATAAACTCATAATTAAGGTCTAGAATGGAAATATCCTCCTTTTTATACTTCCAGAGAATGTAAGCTCGAGTGTGCGCTAAGGAGGTGATATAGCGCTCCATAGTACCTTCAGAAAATTCTTTACCCACTAAAGCTTCCATTTGTTGATTATGATCTTCGAATACTTTTAGCAGTTTCCGATTTTCATTTGTTTGGCCAAGAAGGATATTTTTGAGATTTTCTACAGTGATTTCGCTATTGAATTCCATTAAGGTCCGTCTCCCTTCCAAGACTTTAAATCGGATAGTCTCCAAAAAAGCATTAAGCTCTTTTGCGTCAGCTTTCGTGCCCATTGCTCTGCCTAATTTGATATCCCATCTTTCGATGGACCAAGGATATATCAGAGAAATGTCTTTGGTCTTTTTATTGCCTGTAATTCGGGTGTAAACTGTCCTGTCATTTTTGTGGACATCCTTACTTTGTTTCAAGAAGAAAATTAACCCGAAGCTTCGTTCTATCATGATTTGTTGGGACTGAGGGTTCCTAAAGGTTGTAGATTCGAACCTAAAAATCAAGATGTTCAAATATTGAACAGGTTGAAAAACAGGTATTTATGTGTTTTTTATAGCGTCACGATTTTGACCATTTTTTGACGCATCGCAGAGTAGACTTTTTTTTGACTTTGTTTGAAAACTTTGGGTTTTTCAACTAATTGCCGAATTATCCATGCGTCAATTTCAGGCATCAAAATGACGCTAGCGGACCGGTTTAAAAACCTGATAAACAGAAGGTTATAAAAAATTAGAACTGAGTTAAATCACTCCATAAAATCCACAAAAAAAGGACGTCTTTCATAGAAAAACGTCCTTTGAAGGCTTTGGAGGCCTGTTTTGCAGAGAGTGGGGGATTCGAACCCCCGGTACGGAATAACCCGTACGACAGTTTAGCAAACTGCTGGTTTAAGCCACTCACCCAACTCTCTGTGTATTATTTTGAACTCTTTTAGATTAATTGAATGGCAAATCACTGTCGGAATAAGCCATCCACCCAAGTGTATGCATGTTTTAAATCTTCAATAAAATTCAAATTTTTCAGTACATCAGAGCGATGCAAATATAATCCAATAGATTCGATTTTAGCAAGAGAAACAGCTTTTGATGCGATCCAAATTTAAGCTTAGGCTTAATACACTGTAAATCACTGATTATTATTTTTCATTTATTCTCATTTCTTTGAAAAATACCCTGTACAGGGTATAAATTTCATTGTCTGGGTTGTTAAATTTATTTCTTGACAAGAAATCGAAATGATTATTCAAACTTCAAGTGCAAAATTCCTGATTGAATCCTGCGAAAATCGTAAGGATTTCGTGCTTATTAATTCCAACTCTAAGGAAGAACTGGATCGTTTTTTTGGTTCATCGGACTTTTCAAAAACCAACTCTCATGAATATCCTTTTCAGGTGAAAACCTGTAAACAAGAATTTGCGAATGCAATGATACTAATGGTAAAAGAGATTGACTACTCCCGCTTTTGGAGTTTGGATTTCCAACTCATTTAAATCTTTAAAAATTCTATTTCTTTTTAAGAAATGATTTTTGTAGTAAAGCGAATTTTTTGTTTTGGTAGTTATTTTTCATTGGATTTAAATAAATAATATATTGATAATCAATGATTTAAAGTATAAAATTTTCAAAAATCTTAATTTTTTATCCATAATGTTTTTCAACCTTTTTATTCCAAACTATTGAAAAATCTCTTCAAACCAAATAATTAATAAAAACTGTCAATCTCAAAAACTTGATTCCAAACTCTTTCTGGAATCGGAGTATTTCTCTGCACTCCTATTAGATCTGGAAGGAAATGTATGGAGTACTTCGAATACAGATGGAAGAGAAATATCTGCAGGTGGCCAAGAAAATTTCACAGGTCAATCAAATAAAAGTTCTCAACTATTATTTTTTGAAGTTCTTGAGCAGCTTTTGAGCGTATCAAAAGAAAAGATGTAAATTCTTTTAACTCCAAAAGTGGGTCGAGAAAAGAATGGCTTCGAACTGCGAGAATTTAGTGCTTCCATTTTCCGATGCTCAGTTAAATTCCACGACAGGGACAGTTTGGGTTACTGTTAGTCCATTCGAATTTGTCCGACAAAACGAAGCCGCCTCAAAAACTTTAGAAATTTGTACGGGCAGACATGCTACGCATTTATTTTCATCCATCTTCAGATTCAATCCGGATAAGTTGAAGCGATTGAGCAAATTTTTCAGGGAAGCCTTTGAAGAAAAATCATCTGATATCGAATTGAAGATTAATCCGATCAATTCGAAATCCACTTGCTGGTATGTTAGAATAAAACCAATCTTTGATTCGGTTAGACGTATAAATAATTTGTCAGTCAGTGGTATAGAATTAAACCGACTCAGCAAATGACTTTCTAAACTGGAGTCTGAAAATATCTTTCTGAGTGAATTGCTTAGGAAGCCTTCACCTATTCTTCGCTCTCCACTTTCTTCTATGCTCGGATTTGATCGATCCAAACCAACTCAACTCCGAAAATCAAAGGTGTTTTGTATCACCTCAAACCTTTGGCAGAGAAGCTAGATGAAGTGATTCGAATGAATGTTAAGCAAATTAGCAGTTTTGATTAAAAAAGCCCTCTGAGATCAATTTTTGAGAGTTTGGCTGGTATGGTTAATCCTCCGACTGAAATCCGCTCGCCAGAAATCATTACTTGACCATCCGCTTCGAAGATCAAACCTTCGGTTTGGGAAAGTAGAGATGGACTTCCTAAAAATATTCGAGTAGATTTTCCCGATAAATAAGCTGTCCCGGAGTAGCCGGAGAAAAGCCAGACAAAAGATCTTGAGGTGAATCCCGCATCTTCATAGCCAAGCAAGCATATATTTCCTTGACTATCGATTCCTGCCGCAGTAATCAACCCCTTCACATCAAAAGAACCGTTTAAACTCGCTAGACTATTGGATTGTGAAGGATCTAGCGTGTAGTGATTGGTTTTTCCATCCCCTCGGTTCTTTGTGAAAAGGTGAAGTAGGTTGTCGGAGAAGAAAAAAGCTTCACAATCATAATTATGTAGACCTCCATTTCCAGAGAAATCTGTTTGATCAGCAAAGCAAAACCGGAGTTGTTCAGCTATGACCTCATTGGAACCTAAAACTGAGAAAATCGGAATCTTTAATAGTGCAAGATTTTTCCTCGTGCCATTATTATTGCCGAAATCACCGATAAAAAGATGTGTGTCGCTTTGTGCCAATTCCTCCCAGTCATTATTAGTGGCATTTGTAACCCTGATGATTCTGATCACAGCTCCAGTTACTGGGTTTAATTCATAGATTTCATTACTATTTCCACCATCATTTATAGAAAAGAGACGATCCTGAATGAATGCTAGACCGGAAGTTTCATTTTGAGAATTAGGTAACTCAGCTAGAATGATTGGGGATAGCGCGGTTGGCAGACCTTTTTCTGAAAGTAAAAGTTGTGATTGATCTATCGCAAAGTCTCTGGGAGTAAATACGTTTACATCATTGGGATCAGCCGGATTATCGAGACTTAGGTGCCGATGAGTAAATGGCTTTGGCTTCCAATTCAAATTAAATGAGTTGGTACCATTAGCCAAAGGGATTTTTATTGGAGAGTCAGTATTTAAAGGGGCATATCGATAGTAAAATTTGCCATTCAGTTCCAATTTTCGATTGCTTAATAGATCTTCAGGTCGGGATGTGCCTAGATTTTCATTGGTAATTGTAAAGAGACCAAAATCAGAAGTTGCTCGAATGGTGAGATTTTGAACAGCTGAATTCACTGATAGCTTTTGAGCCACTCGAAGCGGCAGCAGGATAAAAGAATCTGTAATTACTGAGCTTCCAATAAGATCATAATTTCCAACAGGTAAAGCGATGGAATAAGGTATGCTAAAATCATTTGGATTGATTTCCAAAGCGAATTTCTCTCCAGTATCCGATTCAAAAGTCAATGCCAGCGTATGCTCAAATTTTTGTTCCCAAATTGATTCGTTCTTGATTCTTGATGCGGGGTAAATCAGAGGATCAAGTAATTCTAGGCCTGAGATTATGATGTTCACTTGCCCGTTTATGGGATCGTTTTTTTCCTGACAAGAACATAGAATCACCACAATTACAGTGAGTAATAGAAAAAGTGATAAAAAATTATTCAATATTATTTTCATAGTTTTATGAATAAGACGTATTTATTGGATAAGTTCAAATCTTATTGATCGATCTACTCGGTTTTTCCAAAGATCCAAAACAAAGATGTTGAACAGCCCGTTTGCTTAGAAATTTTAAATAATGAGAGAACAATTAAACAAAGAAAAACAAAGCAGTAATGGCTCTCCAAAAATCGTAGCAACCGAGACCAAAAGAACGGACAAATCTAGGCTCTTGATCAAGGACGCAATTTTTGTGAGACATGCCGGTTCTCTAGTGAAGGTAAAATTTATTGATATTTTATGGTTAAAAGCAGATGGGAATTATACCATATTGGTCTCCCGCAAGGCTGTATTTTCTATCAGAAATATTTTGAAAAATTTTGAAGATGAGTTGCCTGCAGGAGATTTCATGCGGATTCATAAAAGCTACATAGTACGAATTGATGAGATTGAATCAATTAATACGAGAGACTTAAAAGTCGCAGGTGATCTAGTACCAGTTGGTCGAACTTATTATCATGCTTTGATCAATGGGATACAAAAACTCGGAATGTCAGGAGACTGACTGTTCCATCCAAAGTAAACTGCTATCTCCGTAACTCAAGAATCGGTAGTTATTATCTAATGCCTCCTGATATATTTTTTTCCAATTCTCTCCTAAGATAGTAGCAATCAAAAGGATTAATGTGGATCCTGGCTGGTGAAAGTTGGTAATCAATCCAGAGACTACTTGATACTGATATCCGGGAAAGATAAAAATTTCAGTTGTGCCCATTATAGTATCCAGATTTTTTTCCTGCATCAGTTTAAGAATGGCTGAAAAGGAGAGCTCAACTGACGGGAGTTCTGAATGGTCTTCGTAAGGAAATAATTTCTCAATTTTCAACTCTTCCCCTTTTCCTTCAATTAGTTTTACTCCGTACCAATAGAGACTTTCCAGTGTACGTATTGACGTGGTTCCTACGGCGACGATTTTACCCTGGTGCTTAATTATCGATTCGATGGCTGTGGCAGTGACATGGATTTGCTCGCTATGCATGGGATGTTCGGTCACTTCTTTTGTCTTTATCGGCTGGAAAGTACCTGCACTCACATGAAGTGTGACTTGAGTTTTTTGGATTCCCTTTTGTCTTAGCTGATCAAAAACCTCTTTTGTAAAATGTAAACCCGCTGTAGGAGCGGCCACCGCGCCTTCTTTTTCGGAGTATATGGTTTGGTACCGATTTTTATCCGATTCCTCTGCCTTTCGATTTAGATATGGGGGAAGTGGAACCTCCCCAGTTGCTTCCACTACATCGACAAAAGCCACATCAGGATCATTCCATGAGAATCTGACTTGTCGGGACGCTCGATCTACTAATTCTGCAGAAAGGATCAATTCCTTGTCACCGATAATGACTCGACCTGTAAGAATCTCTCCTGCTTTCCATTTTTTAGCATTCCCGATCATTGTTTCCCATGTTACTGGGTAGGTTGCCAGCATGATCTCAGGAATGACAGTAGTTGGGGCTAGCGGTTGGAGAAGGAATATCTCAATTCTTGCACCGCTTTCCCGCTGAAAGATCAGTCGCGCAGGAATCACTTTGGTATCATTATAGACCAAAAGGGTATCAGCAGGAAGTAAACCTACGATATCGTAAAAGTGTAAATGAGAAATCTCCCCATTTTTGTAATGAAGGAGTTTAGAATCATCCCGTTTTTCGAGCGGGAACTTGGCTATTCTATCTTCTGGGAGCGTATATTCGTAAGCTTTTAAATCAATCTTTGGGATTTGCATGAAGTCTTTAATTGCAGATTGCAAATATAGGCCATTCGCTTAATTCCCATTTAAAAACCTCAATCATCCATGTCTAAGTTAATTTCAGTTCGCTTCCAATGGATTAAACGCATTCTAAATTTCAGGTTTGATGCAGGGACTTCTCGTGGTGTCTTGAAAACTCGACCAGTTTATTGGATCAAAGCTTTTGATCCCCAAAATCCAACAATCATTGGCTGGGGAGAGGCTGCGCCACTGATCAATTTGAGTTTAGATGATCGACCTGATTTTGAGGATTATCTGGAAGCGGAACTTCAAAAAATTGAAGGTTCTACGTTCGAATCCAATTCCAATCAGATTTTGAAAAAACTTAAGGAGCTTGTTTCTCCAGAGTTTCCAAGTATTCGGTTCGGGTTGGAGACTGCTCTTTTAGACTTGGTTCAGGGCGGCAAAAAGTTGATTTTTTCCGGAGATTTTTTTGATCACGCTGATCCGATACCAATCAATGGATTGATCTGGATGGGAAGTCAGGAGTTTATGGCTGAGCAAATTGAAGAAAAGCTCAATCAAGGGTTTGACTGTATCAAAATGAAAATTGGTGCGATTGACTTTGAGCAAGAGTTTGCCTTGTTGAGTCAAATCCGCAAGCGCTATTCAAAAGATCAAATTACACTCAGAGTCGATGCCAACGGAGCTTTTTCGACTCAGGAGGCACTGGAGAAGTTAGGCAGATTGGCAAGTTTGGATCTTCATAGTATCGAGCAGCCGATAGCTGCCGGACAAATCGAGGCGATGCGTGAATTATGTGAAATTACTCCTTTACCAATTGCCCTAGATGAAGAGCTAATTGGAGTTGAACATAAAGCGGACTTACTGGACCGGATTTCTCCTCAACATATTATCCTTAAGCCGACATTGCTGGGGGGGATTCTTGAAACCCAAGAATGGATCAAGCTTGCCGAGGATCGAGGAATTGGATGGTGGATGACTTCCGCCTTAGAGAGCAATGTTGGACTCAATGCAATCGCCCAATTGGCAGCGAGTTACACTCCTGTCATGCCGCAAGGACTTGGTACAGGAAAGCTTTTTCATAATAATCTGGATTCTCCGCTTGTGATAGAATCAGGTACGATCAGCTATCGATCAGAATTGGTCTGGGAAAATCCCGATTAATTTCTCAATGGGAAGATATAAACAGGTTTATTGACAGCTACTTTCCAATTCGTGGGTGTAAGTATCCCCGAATCGCTAGCACGTTCAAAAATAACAATGTCGTTACTTCCCTGGTGTGCACAAACCAAGTATTTCCCGTCTGCAGTTAAGTTGAAATTTCGAGGCATAATTCCTCCGGAAGCGATTACTTGAATGCATTCAAAATCTTGTGAAGCCTCCATTCGTCGAAACACCGAAATGCTATTGGCTTCTCCACGGTTCGAAACATAGACCTGCTGTCCATCTGGCGAAATCCGAACCTCAGCCGCTCCGACTGCACCTTTAAAATCATCAACTACTAATGAAAGCCTTTGTCTAGGAACCAGCTTTCCAGCCTCAAAATCAAATATCTCCAGTATGGCAGTAAGTTCTTGCACCGCAAAGACAGTCTTACCGTCGGCAGAAAATAGTACGTGGCGAGGGCCATCTCCTGGCTGGCATTCAAAGGTGGAATAAAGCGATACGGGTTCATGGTCCGATTGGTTAAAAGCGTAGCTATAAATCTTGTCCGTACCCAAATCAGCGACTAATAAAAAATTTCCATCTGGGCTGAATACCGTACTGTGTACATGTGCTTTTTCCTGTCGACTCTCATTGATGCTTTTCCCATCATGCTGGATTGTCTGAAGATGGGAGAGCTCATTGGAAGGATTCAATTTATAAATACTCAGACTGCCTCCGGAATAGTTAGCAGCCACAACTAATTGCTCCTTGGGAGAAAATCCGATATAGCAGGGATGATCACCATAGGACGGGATGGTATCAATAGGATTTAATTTCCCACTGGCTAATCCAAATACCATCAAATTACCTCCGTTGACACTTGTATCTTCTTCCAGCGATATTACCAGATTTTCTGCACGGTTGGCTAATAGGAAGGAAGGATTATTGATTCCTTCAAAGATGGTTTCCACAGTTAATGAATTATTCTCTGGATTGAATTTCAATAAGTTAATTCCCTGATTTGTACTGTCGGTATAGGTGCCGACTAGAAAAGAATAAATGGGTGAGGGGATAGTCATTTCTTTGGTACTTGAAGAATTGCAAGCTGCGAATAAAGCGAGCAGCGTAAGGAGAATTGGGATTTCTTTCATTGTTTAATCTAAGCAATTCATCTCCTTGCTTTAAAATTAGCTTTTGGAGTGATTCATGCGATTTCTTAAAAAGATGGAATAAAAATGGATAAATTTTTATGGAGTTATTAATAATTGAATTGAAAAATATAAAATTCGCTAATTTACGAATTGATAAAATCAGCGCCAGATGCTATATAAAATCTATGATACGGAAGTCGTCAAGCGATTTACGATCTACAACAGTTTATTTTTAGACCTTCCATTTGATCACATTTACAGGACGGGTACGCTTATGCCAATTTTGGGGACAGCCTGTCAAAAAGGCTTTGAAGAAGGCCTAAGCCCCAAGCAAATCATCGAAGGGTTCTTTGAAGAGATGATGCCTGACTCCAGCAGCCAAAAGCAAATTGACTTACTGTTCCAAATGATCCAATATGTGGAGCGCCAAGTAGTTCTTTTTGATTCTATTGAAGATGCTGCTTACGCTAAAATCAATGATTTGAAGGGTAAAGGTTCGATTAACGCTTTAATCAATCGAACTGACAATGATAAAAAGCGTCCAGAATTAATCGAAAAGCTCAAGAATTTTTCTGTTCGATTAACACTTACCGCTCACCCAACACAGTTTTATCCTGGAAATGTACTGGGGATAATAACTGATCTGGAAAATGCAATCCGAACTGACGATATCGGTAAAATCAATTCGATCCTTCAGCAACTTGGGAAAACCGGACTTACGAAGCGGGAAAAGCCAAGTCCTTACGATGAGGCAGTTAGTCTAATCTGGTATCTGGAGAATATTTTCTATCAAAGTATACCCGATATCATGATTCGTCTACTCAATTCACTGGAAATCCCAATTCATACATGGGAAAACCCAGGATTAATGAAAGTAGGTTTTTGGCCAGGGGGGGACCGAGACGGGAATCCATTTGTGACTTGGGAGACTACCCAGCAAGTTGCACTTCGACTAAAGAAGTGGATTCTGAGATGCTACTATCGAGATATGCGAAAACTTCGACGAAGACTGACTTTCAAGTATGTCGAAGAAATTATCATTAAAGTAGAGAAAGGACTTTACTCTACACTCTTTGAGGAATCATCATTTTATCATACTGCAGATCAACTTTTAGCGGATTTATTGAATGCAAGAGAGGCTTTGGTTATGCATCATGAGGGTTTATTTGTGGAGATACTCGATGAGTTTATTCTGAAAGTGAA
>Ga0105050_10004730_pt1 | contig 17909 bp, 16 predicted proteins | sample FRY01_FD_78088 | JGI IMG/M metagenome (GOLD analysis project Ga0105050, IMG submission 78088) | Freshwater microbial communities from Lake Fryxell liftoff mats and glacier meltwater in Antarctica - FRY-01 | ecosystem: Environmental > Aquatic > Freshwater > Ice > Glacier meltwater ... | reverse complement strand
TGCGGCTCGGCGATACGTCGCCCGCGGGTATCGCGCTTGTGCTCGTCGTCTATCAACTCGGCTGGCGTGGTCTTCGTTTCCATGCCGCCACTTTATCACCGTCATCTCCCCGTGCATAGTAGGTCCCCGGCCGGACGCTTACGTTAATTCAGGAGCTAATATCCGAACACCTGTTTATCTAAATAAACATTGGCCGGCGGAGAAACGGGTTAGCTTTGATAGGTGACGCCTTCCTCCTCATCCTTGCGGCTCTTCTGGTCCCAGACGGTGAGACCGGCAAGGGCGGCGGCGGGTTTGGCGGACGGGAAGATCAGGCTGGCGGCGTAGCCGACTATGATAGTGGCGGCGAGGGCGGCGAAGGCGTGGAAGAAGGGATTGATCTGGGTGTAGTTTTGCACCCATAGAACCATGCCGATGCTGGCGAACGCGCCGATGATGACGCCGGTGGAACTGGCCCGGCGCGTGAGCAGGCCGAGAGCGAAAATGCCGGGGAACGCGCCGCCGAAGAGCGAGAGGAGCTTGATGGATTGTTTTTAAATCGACGACGTGCCGCGGCTGGCGACGAAGGCGGCCATGGCGGTGGCGAGGAGGCCGGCGATGAGGGTGAAATTGCGCCCGAGACGGACGCGCTGGGCATCGGTGGCGTCGGGTTTGAGCACGCCGCGCACATCGCCGACGAGCATAGCGGCGGCGGAGTTCAAGGAGCTGCTGAGCGTGCTCATGGCGGCGGCGAAGATCGCGGCGATGATGAGGCCGACGAGGCCGGCGGGCATCTCGTTGACGACGAAGTAGGGGACGATCGCATCGCTTTTGAGCCCAGCGATCATGCGGTCGGGATGGGCTTGGTAGAAGGCGAAGAGGGTGGTGCCGACGAAGAAGAAAAGCGGATTGCTGGGAAAACTGAGGAGGGAGCCGAAAATGAGCGTGCGCCGCGCTTCGCCGACGCTCTTGGCCGCCATCGCACGTTGCATCACCGGCTGGTCGGAAAGTTCCTTGAAGACGTTGGCGGCGAAGAAGCCAAGGAGGACCCAGACGGAGACCTGAGTGAAGTTCCACTCGAAGGTGAGGAGGTCGAACTTGTTGGCGGTCGAGCCGGCGGAGAAAACTCCGGCGACGCCGTCGGGCACACCGGCGAGGGCGTAATAGAGGATCGCGACGACGCCACCCATCATCGCGGCGAACTGGATGACATCGGTCCAGATGACGGCGGCGAAACCGCCCTTCATAGAGTAGTAGGTCGTGACCAAGCCCATGAGCACGATGCTCAGGTAGACGCTCAGGCCCGTGACGGTGGAAAGCGCCATGGCGGGGAGCAGAAGCACGACGCCGCTCCGACCGAAGACGGAGAGGATCATGGCGAGGGTGGCGCCAAGGGTGCGGACGCGGGGATCGAAGCGGTGCTCGAGGTAGGCGAAGACCGTGACGGCGTTTAGCCGGCGCAAAATGCTGATGAAGACCGAAGCGACCACGAAGCCGGCCATGGCGCTGAGGGGACCGACGAGCACAGCGCGCCAATCCTTGGAATAGGCGTAGGCCGGGAGCGCCATGTAGCTGATGCTGCTGACCCCTGTCGCGTAGATGCTGATGGCCGCGGCCCAGAGCGGAATCTTACCGCCGCCTAGAAAGTATTCGCCCGACGAAGCATTCTTGCGCGCACGTGCCCACCAGCCGACGCCGAGGCTGAGGGTGAAATAAAGGGCAATGACCAAGTAGTCGGGCCAGGTGAGACTGTTGACGAGGATGGGGGCAGGGTCGGCCATGGCGATGGGTGGGGGGGAAATTTTTCGGGCGGACGGGCCTAACTAAAGGGCGGCGAAGGCGGGAAGCGCGAGGGCGCGAATCTGCGCCTCGTAGGGGTGAACGGCCATGCTGGGGCTAGCATCGAGGTCGACGGAGCCGTGGTGCTCCACGGCGGCTTTGGCGGGATAGAGTGCTGATTCGTCGAGAAACTGCGAGCCGTTGGGAGCAAGCCGGCGCTTGCCGGCGGAGGCAGCGCCGGAGTGTTGTTGGAGCCTGGGCCAGAGGCCGCCGCTGCGCGTGAGGTTCACAACGAGGGGATCGACGAGGCCGGCGCGGGCGTGGGCGAAGAAATCGCCGGGGCTCACGCTGGCTTCGTCCACGGCAAGGGTGATGGTCGTGCGTACGCGGAGTCGCGCCATGAGATGGAATTGATCGGCGGCAAGGGGTTGTTCGAGAGGGCTGACGCCGAGTTGCTCGAATAATCGGGCCATGCGGACGGCGCCGTGGAGCGGGAAGCCCTGGTTGCAACCGGCCCAGACGAAGGTGCCGGTGGGGGTGCGGGCGACGAGTTTGCGACCGACGGCGAGATCGGTGGAGAGAGCGACGGCGCCCTTGAAATTAAAATGCGCGCAACCGGCGGCCGAGCCGGCCCCAACGTCGCGGGCGGCTTCGTCGGCGGTGTGGGCGGTGCAGGTAAAACTGAGCGGGAGGGAAACCGGCGCAGAATTGCCGCCGAGAAACGTGCGAAGTGGGAGACCGGCGGTGCGGGTGCCAAGATCATGGAGCACGAGGTCAAGGGCGGCCGTTAGAAAAAATAGCAGCCCGCAAATTACCCGCCGAAACCTTGCAAAACTAAAAGTTGGAGCTACAACGGTTTCCGGAGTAATCGGCATGGGAAAAGGGAGGACAGACTGAAAGGGTCGAATTTAAACGACGACCGGAAAACAAATTTTAATTATTACCCACCAATCCAAGTGAAAGATGGGCAGACTTTTCTTCTCGATATACGACGCGTCCATCGACGTCGTGCAGACTAAGAATTAGGGAGGTTGCACTTTCCTCTGGTTGGATCTTGGCCGACAGAAACCCCCCGTGCCCAGTACGTAAAAACCGGTGTTCCGGGCGGGGAGTTGTTTCATCCCAACCTCCAGCATGAGCATCACTGGCCGGTCCCATGCTCCATTCCATTAATGAGGAGTTAGGGTCGACCGACACATACTGCCAGTGTCGATCACCGGTAATAACGGTCAGATTGGCATACTGTCCTAACAATCTGCGAATCTCCGTTCCTTCTACGATAAATGCGGAATTCGCATAATTATCCGCTTTATTATCTCGGTCCGGCCCGATAATAGGCACTGTGGTGATGACCACTCGAAAGGTAGCGGTCGAGGCAGCTAAGGTATTTTGTAACCATTTAATTTGTTCAGGCCCCCATAAAGTTGGTGCCGAGGATGAAGATTCCTTCCAGTTAGGTGTTCGATAATCGCGTCCCTCCATTAGCCAAATCTGCAAATCGCGGCCCCACTGGAATGTGCGGTATGAAATGTTGGGCAGGCCAGTTTGTTCACGGAAGATATTCACGCCTGTCGCGTAGGTCAATTCACCGCTTTGATCGTCTGGGCCGCAATCATTGGAAAGCACGTCGTGGTCATCCTTCATAAAATAGCTGCTGACTTGCGAATGGAATTTCCGTAATGAAGGAAGTGCGAAAATTCGGGCCCAGTGGTAGCGCGCTAAAGCGGGGTTAAGCGCGATTACCGGCCCATGATCGTAATAGACCGCATCACCAGTGTTGACAAAGAAGTCGGGCTTTAATTCGGCCATAGCTGCATAGATTGCAAAACCATCGGGCCGATCTTGATGCTCGTATTGCTGGCAGGTCATGACGGTAAATGTAACCGGCGGATGTTGCCCGGGCAGTGGGGTGGTCTCAAATTCTCCCACCTGTCTGCAGAAATCGCTATCATCGGAGCCAGATCGAGCTTCTACAAGTAACTCATAACTTGAGCCCGGACTTAAATCTGTCAGTTTATGAATACCAATTCCATCGTGCGGCAAATAGGTATTCTGCCACGATGTATCCTTCCAGTTTGATGAGCCTTTAATGCGGTAGCGCACCCTCGTTTGACCAGACTCAGCCGGAGCCCCTCCTCTGGCTTCATTAAGAGTCAAACCACTAGGCATCTTGACCAAAACATCGACGTTGGAATAACTCCGGTTTTCACGTAATGTCACTGGTTTATAGGTAGAGCGATCTATAGCATCTATAATCGGCAATGGCCCATTGCTTGGATTGGCGTCTGAATGCTGAGTAACTCGAGTCCATATTGTAGCGGTAGTTGCATCCACGTTTACAATTTTAAAACCTGATGCCTGGAATACCTGCCCAAAACTATTTCCCTGCTCTGGCAAAAAAAGCAGAACCAAAAATACTACAATGTAGGTGAAGCGCCTATCCATATTAGTTTCATTAATTGCCCCACCCATCACTACCGAGCAGGGGGGCGTCTAGCAACAAAGCTGATTTGAACTCAATGCGACCAGTTAACCCCGAACGTCCAAAGAGACCCGTACTTTGTGGACTGACGAAACTTGGCATTTTCTGGTGTACTTGGTCCATAAATTTCTGAATCGGATCCCTGATCACCCACATTTCTTAGATTAAAATAGATAGAAAGATTTTTCCGGATATTGTACTCACCCACGATATCAAGAAATTTTGAAGACGGTTCCCACGCGTAGGTTCCGAGTTCAATGCTCTTGCCAGCAGCCACCTCATTTAGTCGCGTTCTGCTTCGATAGTTAATGTTGACCCTAACATTAAATTTCTCCCGCGTGAGGCTTAGACCAGCGCTACCACTACGCGGAATGTAGCCGGCGAAATTGCCTCCGGTATCACCGATTGACCGCTGCGTGCTTCCATTAGCAAATATCTCAATTCCACTAGCCCAATTTGGCAGAAAGGTGAGACTCTGGCGATAGTTGAAACTAAGGCCCTCAAAACTTACAGTTCCAGGAATATTATATTGTGTCGAGATATCGTAGGCACTGTATGTATTTGAATCGAGGCCATACAAAGCGAGAAACTCAGGCGTGACCGCCCGTATCTGGCTTCCGAAAAAATTCTTTATTTCTCGACGGTATGCGGACACTGAAACGACGCCGACACCCTCAAAGTAGTACTCTATTCTGGCAACTACAGATTTAGCGGACCATGGATCAATGTCGACGTTGTTGACAACAATCCGATTTGTAGAACTTGAAGCTGCACTTGTGTCAGGCAAAGTTACGCCTCCTGCATACTGATTGTAGTCAGGCCGACCGATCGACTCGTAGTAAGCAATACGACCGATCAAGTTTGATTGTAAGTTATAACTAATGTTTAAACTAGGATATAATTTGCTATATTTGTTATCAACTTTTGCCCCACGCTCGAGGTAGATAAGGCTATTCGTGGGATCGGTCAACGGACCCTGTGCATTAATCTTGGTCTTTTCTCCGCGCACGCCGCCAATAATTTTAAGACGCTGATCGACTGTGCTAACGTCAGCACGAAGATAAAAAGCTAACACTTGTTCTTTAGCATATTTAGAATCCTTAACCTGATTTTTGTAGTTTGTCGCATCGTTCGTTTTAAAATATGTGGGATTGACTACGTAATGCTCCCAAACCTTGCGGTTACTCGGAGCCTCTGAAGAAGAAAAACCGTAAGGCTGAACGCGCTGTGAGAAATACGGATCAATGAATGCGGCAAGTGAATCGTCACCGGTCACCGGCGAAGTGCTGGCCTTCCCATCGGCACCAACGTAAGTATAGGCAACGGATGCATTGGTGATGTCTCGTTGGCCTTCCTGAAAATTGAACCCGGCTTTAAATTTTAGAGGTATGCTAGTTGAGAAATCACGGCTCAGACTACCGTAAGCGGTCTTCTGCAAATCGTGGGTAGCATTTCTTTGCGATGTCGCGGAAGTTAGCGAATAGTTGGCTAGCTTATAGGGATCGATGGTGTTTCCCGCAGCGTCGGTCACGGTGATTGTGCCTGGACGCAGATAAGAAACATTATCGAAAGATACCGTAACGCCTGATCGGATGCCATTGACCGCCCGGAAATAACCCTGGTCAATATCATGGTTGAAGTCACTGGCTTGGGAATAACCCAAGCCCAAGTCTCCCTTCCATTCAGGACCGTTATGCTTCCATTCGATGGTTGGCATATAGGTCCGATTGAAACGATTGCGCTCGTTATGAATCATGGAAACGTTACCGGCACCAACCACACCACGGACGAAGGTGTTGGAAAAGCCCCCAGCTTGAACCTTCCCTGGATTGTAAGTTAGAGAGTGCAGGGCAAATTGCACATCAAAAGAGGTGTATAAAAACCCGACCGAAACCAAATCATTGTTTGACAACCTAAAATCTGCGGAAGCACCCACCGACTGACGCGTAGTAATTTTTGGCTGATCTTCTACCCGGTAACTCGAGAGGTAGGGTTTATCGAAAGAGGTATCCGGGAAAGAGGTCCCATTTGTGGCCGATCCCGTTCCCTTCCAAGTTGATTGGGAGCGATCTTGAGGCGAGTAACTGGTGGAACGACCAGCTGAAATTGAATAACCAAATTTTTTGCTAACCGGCGCGATATAAGAAAAATCGAACCCGGGATAAACATTACGCGTTGGAGTCGGTTTAGCACCGGGAACTTTGCTAAAATTTTTAGCATTATCTCGCGTGCTGATGTATATATTAGACTGGAACAAAGGGGAAGCGCGTTCGAATGCACTGCGCGTGACCATATTAATTGATCCAGCCAAAGCTGAGGCGGAGGACTCTGGGGTGGGCGTATACAACACCTCAATACGGGAAAGATTGTTTATCGATACCATATCCGACATGACCGTTCGGTTAGTTTTACCGCCATCGGCTGATGCTAAATTGAATCCGTCAATTGTTACCGGAACGTAATCCGAAGGCACCCCATCAATCGAAACTCCGCGCGCATTACCTCCCGTGTAACTGATCGTGATGCCAGGTAGAAATTTAAGAAATTCCGCAGTATTTCCCTCTGCTACGTTGCCAAACTGCTCGGTCGAAACGACAGATTTGATATTTGGGGCAAAACGCTGTTCGTTGATGGCCAGTGCAGACCCTGCCATCTCGCGTGAGGAGGAAACCTGAAACGCATCTAGTTTTACGAGATCGTTTCTCTTAGACTGGGTCCAAAACGTAATGTTATGTTTTGTGGTTTGGTTAGGCAATACCTCCACTTGTTTTACATCCGGGGGTAGACCGGTGTAAAAAGCACGGATGTTTACATTGCCAGCAGGAACTTTCGTAAGTCGAAAATAGCCTTCGGCGTCTGATAATGTGGCGACACTCGATCCTTCAATCGAAACACTCGCACCTTCTACATATTGATCAGACTGGGCATTAAGAACGTAACCATCTATGGTGCCGGTTCCCGTGCGGGATAGAACATTCGTGTCTTGAGCTTGAGTTGGGGAAGACAGTGAGATCGCGAGCCATCCTCCGATCATCCTGACGATATTTTTAGTTTTCATGGTAGTTTGAAGCTTTCTGTTTTCGACCGGACCGGAGGGCTCCTTGGTGTGTTTACCATCCCTCGGTTCATTTTTTGCCCGGCTCAAAGTTAGAGCCCCTGTTTTACTGTCTTCGATAATCACAAGATCAGTATCCTTCACCATGTTCGATAAGGTTTCGCGAGCAGTGAACTCGCCCTTAACCGCATGTGTGTTTACCCCTTTTACCAGATCCACCATGTATACAAGCTGTTCTCCACTTTGCTCAATGAAACGGCGTAACGTGAACGCTGCATCGCCATCGGGCAGGTCAAATTCGCGCTTCTCACTGGCATCCTTGCCAGTGGCTCGGGTGATTGGCAAAATGACAACAAGCACCATTAAAATTATCACCCGACGAATGAGCTTGATAACAGGTCCTATGGTTGAATTCTCTGGGAATGGGGGAAGGGGCATTTAGCACCGTTTTGCCACACCCGAACGCGACAATACGGCTAACTACTTAGACGAGTGGTCTGAAAAAGTGGGCTACGCTCATATTCATTTTAGATTGGAAAGAATGATTTTATCCGGGTTAGACCGGTTGACGTCGATGTTGTTGGTCGCGGTTAGTAAGCGCACGAATCCATCGACATTATCAGCCCGAAAGCCCCCAGCTATTTCCATTTGACCCAACTCGGGATCGGCTATTTCAATTTGAATAATATTCCTACGGTTAAACTGGCTGACCGCTTCGGCCAGCGGTGTATCAACAAACATCAGGCGAGCACCCTGCCATGAAAGAGCTTTCTTTACCATGTCAGGAGACAATTTTTCGAAATTTGCTTCACTTAAACGTAGGTTCGGTGCGGCCGAATCGCCTGCTAATGGGATTGATGCGCGGTCATTAGCAATCAATAGCATCGATAAAGTGATGGGGTGCATACTTTGGTCTGCGCTTGGTTTAACTAATTTATTACGGCTGGCCGCTAAGTTGTGGACATCGGCGAGTGAAATCTTTCCTTCCGTGACCAAGACCTCAATATCTTTGGTTCCGATACGAACATTGAAAGCAGTCCCCACTGCGAACACCGTGATGCCCTTCGCCTCGACATAGAATGGCCGTAAATTATTTTTTGCGACCGAGAAATGGGCCTCTCCTTTAGCGAGTTTTACATACCTTGACTTTTCAGAGTATTCGACCGTGATTTTTGTATTAGAATTTAACTCGATAACACTACCATCCGGTAGGGCTATCCTCTCATAACCGTCCACCGTTGTGCCGTAGGTTTTTTTGCCGAATTCGTTTATAATTTCCGGCAGAGAGAATACCAAAAGGCATAAAACCGTTGCCACGGCACTCCCGAAAATCCAACCCGAAGCCACGCGTTTTGTTTTTTGATTGACGAGTAAATCCCGGTCCGGGTGAACACATGCCTCTGGTCGATATTCGTGCAGTCCCTGCAATGCATTCCAAACCCCTGCCAACCTTACAACGGCGGCAGCGTGGCGTCGGTCAGCGTCTCGCCAGAGAGCAAATTCATCGGACTGCTCATCGGTCAGTTTGTCGTCGGCTTGTGCGAGCCAAGCAGCTGCTGTCGCTTCAATATTTTCTACAGCTGAAGGACGGTCATTTATTCGGGTCTTCATCACTTGAAAATCTATCGCGTTCATTTGAGGCCACGCTCGGTGAAATACTCAGCGCAGCGGCGCATCCCTTTAGCGAGCTGGGCTTTGACCGTGTGTTCCGATATTTTTAATTTTTGGGCGATCTGTTTTTGCGGCATCGCATATAGAAGGCGCAGAGTCATCACCTGACGGCAGCGAACTGGCAGGCTTTTAACTGCTTCGGCAAGCAGGTTTAATTTTTCCTGCTGGTCGAGCGTTTCGCCAGCTTCCCGCTCAGGGGATTGGACGTTGAAAATCTCCATGTCAGCCACGTGATCAATCTGAATCACTTGGCGACGGCGAAAAATATCTAAGGCAAGGTTACGAGCAGTTGTGAAAAGAAAGGCTTTGGCAAAACTAATGCGACCTGCAGTTCGTGCTTGGATTAGGCGGCCATATGACTCCTGCACTAAGTCGTCGATATCCGGCAAAGAAGGAAATTTGCTTCGCAGGTAATGCTTAAGTGAACCCTCATGCGGGTTCACCTCCTCATTGAACCAAGCAGTAAGTTCATTCTTGGAGTTTATCATACTTCGCCTAAGCAACGTGGGGCTGCTGAGAAGATTGCAAGTCGACTAGGGTAAACTCAAGCATATAAATAAAATAAAAAAGCCTACCGACATAGCCTAAGGCCTTCGTTCGTATAGCATTTTTTTTTAGAAAAGTGCTCAAGTTTAAAAAAGTTCGTTTAGAGCTGGTTTTTAGGTATTTCAGCCTCCAGAGAGATTGTTCGGATATTTGGCTCATCACCCGGCGGGATATTGCCAGTATCCTTGGGATTTGGGGAAACCACTTCGATCCAGTGGGTTTGGGTAAGGGCATCACTTTTCACGACAAGAGAATGGCCCATCTGATCGGTTGCCTGCATTGGATTAGGACTGACACAAAGCAATAGAACTTGGCTTTCGTTCACCGCAAAAATTACCTCAACTTTGATCTGTTCACCAATTTCGCTGACGCTCCGGATGCGCTGCCGCCCATTTGAGGCATATGCGGTAGCATCCCCGAGGAAAGCAATGCCATTGCGCCCGAAACCTGTAGCCTGAAATAGATACGCCCGTTCATCTTCCGTCTTGAAAAACATCGGGGTGTCGGCGGACATGATCGAAATCCTGTCCATCAGGAGATCTCGCACTACGATCATACCGTTAAGACCCAAAGTGTTGAATTTAATTTCTCCGCGGTAGCGCCGACCACGATTATAAACCACAGCGTAGACGGTTCGGCCGATCTGGTGATTACTGAACGTCGATGCAACCATGGGGCAGCGATCGCCACAGGAATCCGAGTGATATATCTCATCTAAAGGCAGGAGTGGTCGGTCAGGTTTGATGATGGCTCCGTCAGCTCGGACTGCGCGTAGCAAGTTGCTGCGACTTTCAGTTCCCATTTGGTCGCCGATACCCACGGGGCCGCAGGAAAGCGTGGCCAGAAGAAGATTATCGGGCTCGCAGCTCATACACGTGTCTGCCCACGGCCAAATGCCGACTGCGGTGGCAAAACGCGATGTGTAGAGAAAATCCGTCCATTTTCTACGTTCAAATCGATCATGACTTGCCCGAATTGAGGTCAAATTATCATAAAGCATACCTTGGAGATAGTGCCGGGGCAAAGGCATGCAGTATTGCAGACTAAGCTTATGCCGCTGGGCCGATTCTGCCATCAGATCCATAAACATTTGCCCAAGCTTGGGATCCGTCTGCAATTCCTCAAAACTGTAATATATTTCGTTTAGCCAATCTTGCTCATAGCAAATTACGCCACTTTCCGCAATCGAGCGCATGATATTTTCCCACCATTTTGGATCTATTGCCGCGCCCCCAGTGAAACGAAATTCGCGCTGATACGGGCTTTCCTTATCCACCCAGCGACTGTGCACCACCAACGGTAAACCCACCCGCTTGGAGAAGCCGGATAGCCCATCAGGCAGAACATCTGGATGAGCCTCATATTTTAAAAGCCCCCCATACCGATTCCACTCTTGATCGGGCAGTGATAAATTTTTGGCAACACCCAGACTCCCATCCGGAGCCGTAAATGATTTATAATACCACCAACTGTCTAGCTGCATATAACTGATAGGAATACCCGCACGATTCCAGTGATCCTTTAAATTTAACAGCGTCTGCTGATAGCCAAGCTCCTGGTTGTAGTTGTAATAATACCAGCCCCCATGATCGGTCCAAAATCCGAGGTTGCGCAGAACGATGTCAGCATCACTGGTCGGGATATGACGACCTTTTAGTGCAACCAGAATTTCTCCCCAACGGTCCCAAGTCGCATTGATCCCAGCACCAAAAACAAGAAGCGAATCATGTTTGAATTCCGCTTCTAAGCCATTCAGCTTTTCATTCAATCCACTTCCCAAGCGAGTGATCCCATCGCCCTTCATGTCGGCGATCATAAAATTTGTGGAAGCAGAAATTATAAATGACTGCCCTTGATTGTTAAATGACATCCAAGGCGTGGCTCCCGATCGGAGCCCGAAGGCGTAGGGCGCGAAAAGATCATCTCCGTAGCTAAAGTGCCGCAATCCTTTAGGGAGTCTTCGGAAATCAGGAAAACACACTTTCACTTTTCCGGATCCCTTGGTTTTCCAGCCGAGGCGCACGACCGGTGCTAGTGAATATGCCTGGAGTGCGTATTCAATCTCATCACCCCCGGAACCACAACGAACCATTACCTGCCGATATGGCCCCACAACATCAGTTCCCGTAAGAATCTGGATATGAGTGACCGATCCTGAAAAATTTCCACAATACTCCCAACCTGCGGGAAAATATCGCACCGCATATGACCCCGAATTCTGATCGACTGTTATCTCGCCATCACAGAAAAGCACGCATCGACTCTCCACTTCCGTGGTTTGTTTCGCTTCCATTAGCTTCGGAACTTTCGTAAATGAGTGGAGGGTGCTTGGTGGGATTTTTGTCATATCTTGAGTTCTGTTTTACGTCCTACTATTAAGACGAACAGAAATGGGCAATGGGCCTGCGAAAGCATTTTTCTCTTAGTTTCAGGGACGTGCATAAGGGAAGCGCTGAACAAAGGGCAATGAGCGACCCTAATGATCAAAGCTGCGTTTTTTGGAAAGGTGACCCCGACCGAAGAGGCTGGATGTTGTGATTTGTCGGCGTGGAACCGCGTGATTCAGCCCGTCAGGCTGATCGCCGACGCCCCACCGGCGTCATCCATCCCTTCAATACACGCTCCACGCAAACTTCCTGCCCGCCAAGATCAGGTTGGCCAAGGCGAACAGTGTGTGGAGTTGGGCGGTGTTCTTGGTTAGTCCTCGGTAACGAACTTTCCGATACTTGAAGAGATTTTTAAGGATATGAAATGGATGCTCCACACGCGATCTGACCTGCGCCTTGAGTTTCTCGAACTTTTCGGAGGTCTCCTTCAACTTGCCTTCCGGCATGGCGCGAATCGCTCCGCGTTTGGCCGCGATGTGCCACTGGGGTTGGGCTTCACGCGAGCTGATCTCCGGCCGTTTCTGCACACCTTGATAACCGGCATCGGCAAACACATCCTGCTCTTGGCCGTGCAGTAATTCGTGCGTCTGACTGATGTCGCTGACATGGGCCGCCGTGCCGATCACCCTCTGAACCAATCCGCTTTGCGCGTCCACTGCGACGTGCGCCTTCATCCCAAAATACCACTGATTACCTTTCTTGGTCTGGTGCATTTCTGCGTCGCGCTGCCGACTTTGGTTCTTCGTCGAGGAGGGCGGCGCGATGATCGTGGCATCCACGATCGTGCCCTCCTTCATCAAGCACTTTTGTTCGCTCAGCATCGTGGTGATCTCCTCAAAAATACTCCGCGTCAGATCATGCTGCTCCAACAAGTGCCGGAACTTCAGCAGAGTCGTCGCATCCGGCACCCCTTCTTGGCTCAGGTCGATGCCCGCAAACAACCGCATCGCCTGACTATCGTAAATAGCATCCTCCAGAGCTTCGTCCGCCAACCCATACCACTGCTGCAAAAAATACACCCGCAACATCCGTTCGATCCCCATCGGCGGTCGCCCACGCAACCCCTTCGGATAATGCGGCTTGATCAGACTCACCAATCGAGCCCATGGAACCATCTCCTCCATCCGGCCCAAAAACTTCTCCCGCTTCGTCTGCTTCTTCTTCCCGTTCCATTCGCTCACCGCAAAGCTCGTCTGGTTTTCCATCTCTCCTTTTTACTCTCGCCTCACTCACTCGGCAATCTTTCCGGCCTACTCTTCTTTAATCAGCGTCTCCTAAGGGTCGCCGGCGATGCTTCTGTCTATTTTCGTCATTAGTCAGGTTATAAAAACTGGTCCACTGGGCCTATTTGATCGAGTGCAGGTCTACCTGTAACTTTGCCATCTAGGCATCGGCTGCTTCGCCTCCAGCAAACTACGATGCAACCCAAAGTCCCGACGGGCCTTTCGGGCCGTGTAACGGCCCCAGTTCACCATCTCGACGATGAGCTGTCGTTTGTGACTAGGACTCATAGATATTTTGAGCGCCCACTTCAGTCGCTTTTTGCTGAGCATCTCGTCAGCCAGCTCGCGCTTGAGCCGAACGTTCTTCTTTTGCAGCTCCTTGAGCTACTTTGCTTGGTTGAGTTCCATCATGACCCCCTCTTTTCCAACGCCGGAAGGCCGGTTCGCTGGTGCCGTGCTCCCCGCATACGCTTCCTAACGTGCGACCGGCTTGCTCGGCCTCTTGCAACATGCGGATCTTACTGTTCAGTCCTGTCGCGGATATTTTTTATGGCCTAGCTCCTTTTTTCTGACCAAGACTAACCCAGAAGGCGGCTCAAATTTTTAAGGCACGTCGCACGATATGAAATCAAGGGCTGAACGAACACTTGGAACCCACCAGGTATTTTGAGTATATAACTAGCATGAAAAGTAGCCCAATCAGGGTTCGCAACCGTCTCACTGATAGACCAAGATTTTTTATAATACTCAATCAAATTTTCACGACAGTTTCTTAGCCCTGTCTAAACTTAAGTGATAGCCCCTCCCTCAACATTCGTGTCACCGCACATTCCTCCTAATCCGAGAATAAGTCATTCACTTGGAGCCCCTTATCGCATTTTAACTAACGCAACCCCGTGCGTAAGGGCTTTCTGACGATGAATCCTTCAGTCCAACCTCTTCATGGTGTAAAAGTTGTGGAAATGGGCCAGTTGATCGCAGGCCCATTTGTTGGGAAAACTTTGGGTGAGTTTGGTGCTGAAGTGATAAAGATCGAGCCACCTCAGATTGGTGACCCACTGCGAAAATGGCGTTTACTTAAAGCGGGCACTTCTCTCTGGTGGCAGGTGCAGTCCCGCAACAAGCAGTCGATCGCATTGGATCTGCGCACTGAGAAGGGTCAGGAAATCGGCAGAAAACTCGTCAGCGAATGCGATGTCTTGATCGAAAATTTTCGGCCGGGCACGATGGAAAAATGGGGAATGGGATGGGAGGAGTTACGAGCGATAAACCCAGGCTTGGTCATGTTGCGGATCTCCGGCTACGGGCAAACTGGGCCATACCGAGACTTGCCAAGTTTTGGAGCAATTGGCGAGGCCATGGGCGGGCTTAGACATCTGACCGGGGAACCCGGTCAAATCCCAGTGCGATGCGGCATATCCATTGGAGACACTCTGGCTGCCATGCACGGCACGATTGGCGTAATGCTGGCCCTTTATCATCGGAAAGTGAATGGCGGGACAGGCCAAGTGATCGATGTCGCCTTGCATGAGTCTGTATTTAACACCATGGAAGGGATGCTGCCTGAATACAGCGCCTTAGGAGAGGTGCGTGCACCCGCGGGAGGCGCACTACCCGGAATTGCCCCAACAAACGCATATCCCTGCAGCGACGGCATTGTAGTAATCGCCGGAAACGGAGATGCGATCTTCACACGGCTGATGTCCTTGATTGGCCGGAAAGACCTCAGCACCAGAGTGGATCTTTCAAGTAATCCAGGACGAGTAAAATGCGTGGCCGAAATCGATGAAGCAATTAGTGGTTGGACGAAAAAGCACAACGTGACTGAAGCCCTGACCAGTTTGGGAGAAGCAGGCGTCCCTGCTAGCCGGATTTATGATATTGCCGACATTGCCAGAGATCCTCACTACCGCGCCCGTAACATGATTTTAACACAGGAGACGCGCCAAGGCTTTGCGGTGGAAGTGCCCGGGATCGTGCCAAAACTGGTAGGCACACCTGGCTCTATCCGTTCGCCCGCGCCTTTGTTGGGAGAACATACTGCTGCTATCCTGGAAAGACTCGGTTACACTCATGAAAAACAAGCTAAACTCAAAACCGAGGGAGTTATCGGATGAACGCATGGACTGGCTCAAATCGCGAAATCCAGATCCAGGAGGTTGCCCTGCGTGATGGCCTGCAGGGCGAAGTGGCATTTATGCCAACTGATAAAAAGATCGATTTGATTGACCGTCTTACCACTACCGGGCTCAAAAAGATTGAAGTAACATCGTTTGTCTCGCCTCGAGCCATTCCTAATCTGGCGGATGCTGAAGCTGTGTTTGCCGGTATTGTGCGTCGCTCCGGTGTGGTTTATGCTGCACTAGTTCCTAATCTGCGGGGCATGGAACGCGCGATCTCAGCCGCAGTGAACGAAGTGAACTTCGTCTTGTCAGCGAGCGAAAGTCACAATCTGGCAAACCTTGGAATGACTTGCCAAAAATCATTTTCCGCGATCCGAGAAGCCGCAGCACTCTCTGACCAAGCCGGGATCCGCACCGCAGGCTCAATTTCGTGTAGCTTTGGTTGTCCAATAGAAGGTGATATTCCCGCTGCGACAATCAAGGAATGGTGCCAACGCATGATCGAACAGGCGGGAATCTCATCAATTAACCTGTGCGACACCACCGGCATGGCTTTCCCAGCCCAGGTATTTGACTATGTAAGAAATTTTCGCGACCAGTGGCCTGACATCCCCCTCACTCTTCATTTCCATAATACCAGGGGTTTAGGTATGGCAAACGTGTTCGCCGCCATAGATGGAGGCGCAACAAATTTCGATGCGGCCTTGGCAGGTATTGGCGGTTGCCCTTATGCCCCGGGAGCTTCAGGCAATCTGTGCACGGAGGACTTGGTGCATGCCCTGGAAGTATCAGGCTTTGCCTGCGGAATTAATTTGGATGAGCTGATTCACGCATCGAAAGAACTGACAAATTTGCTGGGCCATGAAACTTTCGGACAAGTAGCAAAAGCCGGAAACCGGCTGCAATCACATCCAAATCCCTGGGGCTTTGATTCGAAGCATCTATCGAAAACCTCGCCTGAATAAGACCCAATCCTCGGACCTGCGATGCTCCTATCTGGCGCGTTGCACCAATTCGATTTCATAGCCCTCCGGAGTAAGCAGGAACACAACCGCTGAACCTTTGAGGGTAACGGTAGGACCACTACTCAATTCAACTCTCTTCCCTTGGAGCGCCAATGTATATACGGTCATATCCTCTACCTCAAATGCAATATGGATAAGCTTGGTTTAAACTGACCCCAATCTTTCACCGGCTAGGTTTGGGCAAAATTTAATTTTCACATCTGTGTTGGGTGCCTGCAAAAGGACCAATTGAGCCTGGCGGATTGAAATATGACGACGGGAAACCTTCAAGCCGATTACCTCCCCTCTCCAAAGTGATTGAATCCGCCAGCGCCAAACACATCACCGTGCTTCTCTCCTGCGACGCCCACGACCCCAGCCAAGCCGAGCCCACCTTCGCCGACCGCGATCAGTGGAAAGCCAGCCAATCCTACCAATAACTCCACCGTGTCGGGGGGATTTCCCTTAGCCGACGAGCCTTACCCCTAGCGCAGCCGCACGATTAGTCGGCTGCGAGTGGGGACGCCGATCTTGCTGAGACAGGAGCTGACTTGGTTCTTAACTGTCGACACGGATTTCCCTAATATTCGGGCGATTTCCTTGTTGGATAGACCTTGTAACAGATAGACGACCACCACTTGTTCTGCCGGGGTCAATCCAGTGCCGTGCAGTAACTCCGCTTCGGAGGCCAACTGTCGCCAAGAGATCGTCGGGGAGATCGCGCACCCATCACGCAGGCTCCCGGACTTCATAAAATTTTAGCCGGCCCGAATCAAACCAGGTGCCGAACGTAGCCGATGGGCCACGACAAAAGAATAGCAACGGGGAGGAAGGGTGATCATAGAGATGACGACAGGCCTCGTCCGCACTAGTCCTGCGATCACCGCGAAGCGCAACGCCAAAGCTCCCAATTAGCACTTACGACCTAGTCGTAATGTGATGCCGCAGAGTTCCGAGCCGCTCGATCTCCAACTCCACCACATCACCGGGCTGCAACCAGCCACCCGTGTTACTCGGACCCAGCTCCAAGAGGCATCCGGTGCCGACCGTGCCTGTGCCGAGAATATCCCCGGCAAACAGTTCAGCGTCGCGCGATGCTTGCGCGATCATCCGAGGAATCGAGTGGTGCAGGGAGGCGACGTTGCCCCGCGAGAGCTCGCGGCCATTGACTCGAGCGGTCATCGCCAGATCGAGCGTTTCCCCGTCGATTCGATCAGCAAACTCGCTGCGCATCACCAGCACCGGCCCCGCGCCCGTGGCAAAATCCTTCGCTTTCGCCGGACCGAGCCCGACCGTGACTTCTTTTCGCTGCAGATCCCGTGCGCTGAAATCATTGATGATCGTGAACCCCGCGACGTGTTCCCACGCATCCTCCACGGAGATGTCCCGACCAGCTCGGCCAATCACGATGCCCAACTCGAGTTCGTAATCGAGCTCCTGCGAATCCGTCGGCGCGTGCACCTTGCCGTCGTGTCCGACGAAGACATGCGGGTTCGAAAAATAAAACACCGGCACCTCATACCACGCCGGCACCATTTCGAGTCCGCGGGCCGCGCGGCAGGTTTTCACGTGCTGTTCGAAGGCGTAGAAATCCCGAAAACTCGGCGGACGCACCACTGGGGCGAGGAAGCGAATTTCGCTTTCTCGGTAACGCGGCCCC
>Ga0105050_10004728_pt1 | contig 17910 bp, 18 predicted proteins | sample FRY01_FD_78088 | JGI IMG/M metagenome (GOLD analysis project Ga0105050, IMG submission 78088) | Freshwater microbial communities from Lake Fryxell liftoff mats and glacier meltwater in Antarctica - FRY-01 | ecosystem: Environmental > Aquatic > Freshwater > Ice > Glacier meltwater ... | reverse complement strand
TTATTTTATTTTTTTATATATATTCAGGGGTTACTAAAACGCTATGTAGTAACTTATTTACCTCAAGGTACTCGAGGAAGAATACTCATTGACCTGTAGTAACATGTGTAGTAACATGTGTAGTAATGAAAGAAGTTTCCTCAAGAGAAATACAATTAAACCTTAGTAAATATCTTTTAGAGTTGCCTATCGCTATTACTAAATATAATGTTGTTGTTGCTAGAATAGTTGGATTAGACACAGGTGTTGCAGCGGAATATATATCTGAATTAGAACAACGGATAAAGCAGCTGGAAAGCAATGTAGGTGTATCGGCAGTTAAATCTGAAAGTATGGTGGTAAAAAGAGAAGATAAGTATATTTCTCGTAGATGTGAGTTTTACAGGTATTGTTCTGAGTTATCGGTTGGTACGTTCACTATGGGGCAAATAATCGACGGTCAGTGGAAAGAACAACCTTTTAAGCATTTGTGTCAGAAGCATGCTGATTTTGTAGTAAAGGATAAACAGGCGAGTTGGGAAATATAAATAAATACATAAATTAAGTACATGATGTATACTCTCAACATATGCCTCCCAAAGGTTCTACCAAAAAGAAGCTAAATCTTTTTTCTCCCACACAGCCCCATGCTAACCAACAAATTGTTCTTGATGCACTAGATGCTGGCTCTCGCTGGGTTTTACTTCGTGCTGGTCGTAAGTTTCGTAAGACAAGTCTTATGGTTTCCTGGTTGATGGAGTCTGCTATTTCCAAGGGTCTAACTTGCCCATTTATTGCCCCTAACAGGCTACAGGGTAAGAACATTGTCTGGGACGATCATGTTTCAAGGGTACTCAATCATTTTAAGGAAATCGGCTTTCCCTATAAAGTTAATGAGACTAACCTTTCGATTGAACTACCATGTATTGATAATGGAGTTCCTGTATTTAGGGGTGGTAAGTTTCAAATCCACGGTGTTGAGAACAAGGAAGCTCTACGGGGTATCTCTAACTGGGGAGCAATCGGGATGGATGAGTACGACAACTGGGATGAGGACATCTGGCCCACCATTATCCGTCCTAATTTAATTCCTCATCAAGCCCCAGCACTGGTAGCAGGTACGCCACAGGGGTATTCTAATTTATGGAAGATGGAACAGTCTGGTATTTTCAAGTGTTTTCACTTTACCAGTTACGACAACCCTGAACTGGATAAAAAAGAACTTGACGATATGGTTGTTGAGTACAAAAAGATGGGTGAGGGCTATTTTAGGCAAGAGATTTTAGCTGAGTACGAGCGACCCTATGGAACTGTCTATGAGGAATGGTCAGAGACCAACTTTAGGGAGTTTGAATACGATCCATTTCTACCCCTGCATCTAACCATTGATTTTGGGGTTAATGATCCAACCGCTATTCTTTGGATTCAACCAAATGGGGGAGAGTTTAGAGTAATTGACTACTATGAGACATCTAATGCTTCGATAGAACACTTCGTACAGGTTATTAGAAGTAAACCCTACAAGAAGCCCGATCTAGTTACTGGTGATAGTGCCGGTAAGGCTCGATCAATCACCACCAATACCAGTCCAATAGAGGAATATGCTAAGAACGGTATCTACGTCAAGACTAAGGACGGTTTACAGATACCAGATCAAATAAGGGTTGCCCACAAATACATAAAAAGCCTGATGGTTAATAAGAATGCTTGTGAAAGACTAAGAGATTGTCTTATCAACTATAGATATCCTAGTAAGAGAAGTATCTTGGTTAATCAAAGTAACGAGGTTCCTATCCACGATCAATGGTCACATGGAATGCGCGCGCTTGAGTATTATTTTTCCAATATAGATGGTGGCGGAATGTTTAAGGATAATAGTGGTCAGAGAGCTATAAACCTAGCAATGAAGAAAAAATGGGAAATATAACGGAAAAAGAATACAATACGATCACCTACGGTTGGTCTAAGTATCGACCTAAGCAAGTTAAGTCTAAAAAAGAATATAGTTGGACTTGCCAGACGTGCGGAGAAGAACAACCACTAGAGGTACCTCATTATTTTGTTCCAATAGACCAAACCAGACATGAGTTTTTGCGTATCTGTTCAGTTTGCAAACATATCCAGTTAGAGAATAAACTAGGTAAGTACGATTATGCTAGAATTATTTTGATTGTAAGAAAAGAACTTCCCTATGGCTAAGAAAACAAAGATTGACTCCCACATCGAAGCTCGTGCTATCTCTGTAGAGACATCTAAAGTCATTGAAAAAGATGATGACACACTTTTAACTGAGGTACAGTCTCATTATAAACAATGGACTGAAGATAATCAGTTGAGAACCTTTCGTAAGGGTGGGTGGAAAGACATAATGGATGCCTATTGGGGTAAGTTACCTGATGACTGGCCCTTTATCTCTAAAACAGTTGATCCTCGTATTAGAACATCCTTGCTCGAGAAGAACGCTCGTCTGACTAATCGAACCCTCAAGGGTAAAGTAACTCCTAAAAAGGGAACTACTATTATCAAGGCAAGAATCAACGGTGCGGTGATTGATAATCAGTGGGACAACGCCAATGAGGGCGGCTCAATGCAACAAAAAATCTCTGCCTGTGATATGGATGCTCGTTTACTCGGATCAAAGTTTGCATATGTCTACTGGAAAGAACTACGAGACACCAAGGGTGAATTAAAGTTTGATGGCAACGAGATGAAGCCTATTGATGGGGATGACTGCGGTATTGACCCTAACTGCGAACATATTAGAAGTGCTAAATGGTTTCAACATCGAATGTGGATGCCTGTTGAACAGATTATAGAAAACAAAGACCTCTACGGGTCAAAATATGATAGGTTGATGAAATTGATTACAGTGGATAAGAAGAAGTTTGCACAAAAGAGACGTGACGTTCTCTATAATAAGCGAATCAAGCAGTTAAAAGGACTTGAGGACAGACTGGGGACAGATCCCTCGTTTCCTGTGATTGAATGGGTGATCGAATATCGAGTAGATAAGTGGATTATTTTTTGTCCAGACTATTCTCTTTTGATGTCGGTTGAAGATAATCCTTATGACCACCAGAACATTCCAATCTCCCAACTACGATATTACCCGATAAACGGTGACAATCTCGGTGAGAGCGAGGTTGAGTCTAGTCTGCCTCTATGGCGAGCTATCCAAGCATTCCTCTGTGCTTTTATGGATGAGGCTATCTTAAAGATGCGCCCACCCCTGAAAGTAGTCGAGGGAGCGGTCAGAATTGAGACAATCGTCTACCAACCAGAGGCAATGTGGCTAATGGATAATGTCAATGCTGTTACTGAGGTTGAGAGTCGAGCTGATTCAATCAAATACTTCCAATCTACTTACCCAATGTTAGTTAGTGCTTTTAACACTGCTATGGGTGATATGTCTCAAGGAACCTCTAATGTAGACCCTCTGAGTGCAGATAAAACCGCCACTGAGATTCGACAGATTGCCAAACAACAAAATACTAGAGACCAAAAGAATCAATCAGAACTAGCAGAGTTTTTGAAAGATGTTGTGGGAATGTGGATTGCTAACAACAAACAATTCTTATTCAGAGACCCAGAAAAGAAAGAACACTTACTACAGATTATGGGAGATGATAATTATAATTACTTCAAGCGCGAGGGAATGGATGAAATGATCCTACCAGATGAGGTAGCACAAGTTATTCAGGAGATTATGGGAAATACACTTGAGGCTGGTGGAGAGATGGATCCAACAACCCTACAAAATATGATCGAGGCAGGACAAATCCCCAAGTATCCTATTATCACCAATCCAAATGAGAAAGATCCAAATAAATTAGACATGAAGACCAAGTTGAGACCAACACAATTAGGAGATGGGGCAGACCTAATTGTTACCCCAGATGACACCGACGGAAGCTATGACTATATCCCGGACATTAAGAGTATGGAGTCTGGTGCTGGAGAACAGTTAATGTTTGCTCGTACTCAGGCGATTGCTCAAGTGACTAACCCCAACGTGCTACAATTACTAGCAGCGCAAGGAGTTAAGCCTCTTATAAAAGATCTTCTGATCGCAGACTTTGAGGACAAAGGATTAAACGATGCCAGCAAATACTTCGAAACCATCCAGTCTCCGCAAGGTCAAGCTACAGCAGGAACTGATCCCACTGGAGGCGTTCTATCGCCTGAAGCAACTCTCGGAATGGGTAACGTACCTCAAGCCCCTACTCAGCCATCAATTGACCAACAAATGGCTGGATCCAACCAAGTACCCCAGTAACGAGGAGTTTATCCGAGCCTATGATGCTATGTACGGCAGGGCTTTGGCTTACCAAGAGATTATTGATTTAATTGATTCATCTGAAACTAGAATAGAAGAAATAAAACGACAACTACAAGTAACTGAGAAAAGTTATGGAATCTAACTTACCCCCACTCGACTTTAGCCAAGAAGTTGAAGAGTATGAAGCCTACTCTGAATCTAAAGAAGTTAAGTTTATCAAGTGTCCTCATAAAAACACAAAGATTGTAGACGGTAAATTAAGTTGTACTTGTGGTGCTGCTTGGAGTGACAACACCAGCAACTTAGTTCTTCTACAAAAATTACTTTATTCTCGATAACTTGCAAACCTTTTCTACTTGGTGATATTCTCAAAAAATACCAAGCCGTATGCTCTGGCTATAAATAGAGCAATAAAAAACAGGTATACGAAAGGTACATCATGCCTGATGCACCACAAGGGCAAGACATTGAGGTTGAAGAGACACAACCCGCTTCCATGCCTGAAGCAGAACAAACGACAGAAGAAACTTCGGAGCTTCCAGATGATGCTTCAGAGAGAACCAGAGAGCAGTTTGAGAAACTCAGACAGCACAATGCTTCCCTCAGCGAGCGTCTAAAGGCACTAGAAACCCCGAATCCTGAAACTTCTGTATTCGATACGTTCCGACCCCAGGAACAGCAAACAAATGCAGTAATGCCCGAGTTTACCTTTCCAGGGATACCTCAAAATCAGGTGAACGACGTAGTCGCTGACTTTATTGACAAGGATGGATATATCGATGACAAGATTTTGAAAAGTACGTTGAGCGACCTTCAACAGCAGATTAAGGCTGCAAAAGAAGAAGCTGCAAATGTTCGTAAGAGTTACGAGAAAAGAGAAGAAAACGACCAGGTTAGGGTTACTCATAATAAGTATCCACAACTAGATCCGAAATCTCCTAGCTTTGATCGCAAATTCTTTGAACGTGTAAAAGAAAAGATGATTGTCCAGTTCGTAAATGGTAATCGTAATTTTCTTGAGGCAGCCGATGGAGTAGCGGAAGATTATCCGCTTAAAACTATCGCTAACACAGACGCTCAAAAGAAACAAAATCAAGTGCGTCAAATCAACGCTACAGGCAGCTCGACAAGTCGTAGTACTGCACCTAATTCATCTTCAGATGATGATGACTTGGTACGCAGAACTCGAGCAGGAGATAGATCTGCTTTAATGGAACGACTAGAAAAAGCAGGAATGTAATAATTTAAGGAATATATGACAGGAAAAAATACCTATAATGGTGTAAACGAAATGCGTGAGAGTCTACTTTCGATTCTCAAGGACGTTTCACCAAATGAGGACAACTACCTCGTAAGCAACCTCTCTACGGGTCCAAAAGCAATGCAGACCTATAATGAGTGGAATACTTTTTATCAAGCACGTTCAACAGGTGGAACTCGACGCAGTGAGGGCGCAGAAACAACTTACGCTGACCTTGCGACAGAGGGTCGTACTGGAAACTACACCGAGATTTTAGATGCCCCAGTTCGTGTATCACGAACAAAAGCCTCTATTGCCTTGGTTACTGGCGAAGATGCCGTTTCCAAAGAGAAAGAGCGAGCATTGAAGCGTCTTAAATCAGATATGGAGTACGACATCCTAAACGGTGCTGGTCCTTCTGCTGGTTTTTCAGGTGTACCTCGAGGAGCAGCTGGTATTCTAGGTTGTATTTCAACTAACGTCACCAACCACGGTTCAAATCAGTCCTTTACTGAGGCTGTTTTGAACGACATGATCCAGACATCCTGGACTCAAGTCGGTGCTGACTACGTTGCAAATCTTCTGATTGCACCAGTCGTTATTAAACGACGTGTAGCATCATTTGGTACAAACCTTACCCGCAATGTCCAGGCAACAGACAAGCGTCTGACCCAAGAAGTCCGTGTGTACGATAGTCAAGTCGGCCCTACCGTGATGATTATTGCTCATAAGGATATGCCATCAGCCCTTGTGACAAACAAAGTAGCTCTCTTACGAGAAGATACTTTTGCTCTGTCATTCTTGGTTGAATCAGGTGAGCCACATTGGGAAGATCGTGCCAAAGACGGTGACTATGTAAGCGGTACTTACATCACCGAGTTCAGTACAATTTCCTACGCTCAACGCGCAAGTGTTGTGGGTCGGGGATTCAGTACGACCTTATAATTTAGTAAGCTAAATTAACTAGATCGCCCCTTTCTATAAACGGAAGGGGCTTTTTGGTGCAACGCCTTGCGTTATATCTTTGATCTGCTATCATCACCCAATGCATATCAAAACAGATAAAGCATACGAGGTTCCATCTGAACCCGCATTAATTCTCACAGAGTTTCTATATCGTGTCTGGAATAAACTCGGACAACCCAATGATCCCCTTTCTACCACTGGAGGAAAACTAGTCGAGGCAATTATTCTTGCTTATGAAAAAAGTTACCCAAAAGAATGGCGAGAATGGTTACGGGAACGAGAAGATTACCAATTAAATGAGTTATCACTAAAAGAGCAACTAAAAACAGGACGCTCACTAGCTTCATATCCAGTATTCATCTACAACATACTTCATAAGATGTTTCCCGACACTGACTTTTCAAATAGAGAGTTTGTTATCAAGTTTGTACGGAAGTTTCCGATGTTTAGATTTGCAGGTAAGATATGATTAAATTAGCCGCTTGTTTAATTACCAAGGGGGATGAGGAATTAGATTATCTTAAAAAGGCAATCGAAAGCGTGGCACCCTATGTTCAAGAAGTCCATATCACGGCAAACGCTAAACACAAAGAAACAGAAATTTGGTGTAAAAAGAAAGGGTACGACTTCTCCTATCTCAAGTGGGACAAAGACTTTTCAGTTCAAAGAAATTTTAATTTTAGTCGGGCTAGTACTGATGTTGATTACATTTTTTGGATGGATTCTGACGATATTCTTGTTTCTGCTGAGGAACTTCCTAAGATAGCTCAGAGGGCTAAAGATCAGGAACTGGACTGTATCTATATGACCTACCTCTACTCCTGCACCTTTGAGGGAGATGAGAGAACCTTTGATAACATAAAGCGAATAGGCATCAAGCAAGAACGAGAAAGACTAATCAATCCTCGTAAAATGAGATGGGTTGGCAGACTACACGAAACACCCGTACAGTACGAGGGAGTCAAGTTTACCCATTCAGCCTATAAATACGGCAAAGATGACCCAATGGTTGTCTTACACACTGGCGCATGGACAGATGAGCCAAAAGAACTCTCTGTAGCTAGAAATATCCGTAATCAGGAAATACTTGAACTCCAACTAGATGAGGAAAGAGTTAGGGGCAAGGCTGACCCAAGGACTATTCTCTACCTGATGAAGATTTACGCCTATAGTGAAGATGATGAATTACACAAGAAGAATCTACAACTTGGACCCGAATATGTAGCTAACTCTGGCTGGGATGAGGAGATCGCTACTTGCTGGCTCTTAATGGCTAAATCGGCTGGATATTTCCATGAATGGGAAACTGCCGAGAAGTATATTTACCAAGCAATGAAGTCATACCCCAATCGGATTGAAACTTACCTACGATTAGCAGAAGTAGAGTTTTTCCTCCATAAACACAAGGACATGAAACACTGGATGGATATTGCCCTAGAGATGGAACAGCACCAGCATACAGCCTCAGTAGACAATCAACACTTAAACAGCTTACTGGCGGCTGAATTGACGGTTCGTTATTACTACGATGTTGAAAGAAACCTCCGTAAAGCGTTCAAGGCTTCAGAAATGGTCTACGAATTAAATCCAAACGAGATAACCGAGGAAAGAATGGAGACTTTACGGCAATTAGCCAACTTAGACATAGCTTGCGAACACGTTGATAAGCTATGCAGGTACTTCATTGAGCAAAAAGATAAAAGAGCCGTTTTAGACATACTACAGAGCCTCCCCCAGAGTATAAAGATGCAACCTTTCTCACTCAATCTGCTTAAAAAGTACCAGAAACCTAAAATATGGGAGAAAGACGAGATTTGCTACTTTGCTAACTTTGGCGGGCCAGCGATTGAAGAATGGAGTCCCCGTAGTTTAGAAACTGGTTTAGGCGGAAGTGAGACTGCTGTTATTGAACTTTCAAAGGAATGGGCGAAGTTGGGTTATAGGGTAACAGTCTATGGTGATCCAGGTAAAGACATTGGAGTATATGATGGAGTCAGCTACCTACCGCATTACTATTTTAATAAAAAGGACAAGTTCAACATTTTCATTTCTTGGAGAGATGCAACACTCTCTGATAAAATCTCAGCCAAGAAGTTTTATGTAGATCTTCACGATGTAGTTCATAGTGCAAGTTTCATCCCTAGACTGGAAAACATTGACAGAATCTTTGTTAAGTCATTAGCCCACCAAAAATTATTAAAAGGCATTGATGAAAAAAAGTTACAAATAGTGTCGAATGGGATCAGTTTATGAAAAGAAAAAATAAAATTGTGGATAAATCATTGGATAGTATTGTTCCAGTAGTAGCAGTGCCATATGTAAAACAGAAAAAAACGGTTGTGGAATTATTCTTAAATGAAACCCACCTCTCACAGTACATCGCAAAAAATCAGGATTATGTCATTATTACTGTATTCCCAAATGAGGGACATATTACAGGTATATTTATGTACTATGAATAAAACAATAAGACAACACAAGCTACTTTGGGCGAGTTCCTACGACAGGGGATTAATGTACTTACTTGATATGTGGAAAGACATACGCAAGAAGTTCCCAGATGCAGAGTTACATTGTGCCTACGGATGGAACACTTTTGATAAGCTGGCTTCAAACAATCCCGAGCGTATGAAGTGGAAACACGACATGGAGCTGGCTATGGAGCAAGAGGGGATAACTCATCACGGGCGTATTGGTAAGGTAGAACTTGGTGCGATTAGAAAAGAATGTGGAATACTTGCTTACAGTACAGATTTTTTTGAGATAAACTGTATCACAGCCCTCGAGTGTCAAAAGGATGGGTGCGTTCCAGTAGTAATGAATCAATCAGAATGGGATGAGGACAAGACATATACAGCTTTAGATGAAACCGTCTACGCTGGAGTAAAAGTTGAGGGAAACATCCGATTAAACCAGAAAGAATACCTTGAGGCTCTTATGGAACTAATGAGCAATCAAGAAGAATGGCAGAGGTTGTCAGACCAGGGTAAAGCAGGTTGTGAGAAATACGCTTGGGAGAATGTAGCCAAGCCTTGGATTGGAGAGTTTTCAAAGCCGTTGTCCGAACCTCTAGTGTCTATCTATACCCCGACAATCCGTAAGGGGTTTTGGAACTTGATGGCTTCCAATATCGCTGGTCAAAGCTATAAAAACACAGAATGGATTGTGGTAGATGATTACCCGAAAGACCGATCTTACTTGATGATGAAGATGTGCAAGAAGTGGGGCATTAGTGGTCAATACATCAGGGGCGGAAAGACTGACAAGTTCTACTACGGACTCTCTAGTGCTAATAATCTAGCCTGGAAGAACATGAACGGCGAGTTACTGATCTGCTTACAGGACTTCGTACTAATACCAAAGCACGGAATTGAGATGTATGTTGATCTCTATAGACACAATCCCAAGGCAATGATTGCGGGTACAGATGTCTACCACTTTCCCAAAGTTAAGCCTGATACCGATAGTGAGGACTGGTTTGGTGGAGAACTTGATGTAGTTGGTAGGTTTTCTTGGGAGAACCAGAGAAACTTGGGTATTGGTGTTCGTAAATCTGAGTCACCAATAGAATTAGAGATGAACTACTGCGCTATCCCTAAAAGTGTGATTGATTCAGTGGGTGGGTGGTATGAGTTCTTTAATGATGGTCTGGGTTTTGATAACACTGAGTTTGCGTATCGCGCCTTGGCTCTGGGAAACTCATTGCTGGTAGATGACACCAATGTAGCCACCTGCTTAGATCACTGGGAAGCCTTAAAAGAGAAACAAGATGAGCTTGGAGAGAAACGAACCCATAGATTGAACGATCCTCGGTACTACTGGATGATGGATAAGATAAAAGAAGGTAAACTGGGATTAAAGCGTGATGAAAAGGTTGATACGTTTAGACTGTTCTATGAGATACCCTTGACTGAGAGCCAAGACGGTGCGGTAGAGTGGATGCGTGAAAATACTAGTAGTATCCTAAAGACTTGGGAGAACATCCTATGAGGATTTTAATACCAGGAAGTCGGGGGCTTGTGGGTTCAAACCTCTATAAACGATTACTTGAAGAGGGTCATAGTGTTTATGGTATGGACTTAGTTGAGGGTTGTGACCTACGGGACAAAGTTAAGGTAGACGCATTGATGCAAAAGATATCTCCTGACTATGTCTATATGTTAGCCGCAGAAGCCTCTGAGTCTACTTCGCAAACATCTCCTATCCACATGACTGAGAATAATAGCGGTATATTTGTGAATGTACTCACTTCCGCTATCAACGCTGGGGTCAAGAAGTTCCTCTATACCTCAAGCGCAGCTGTGTATGGTGAAGCTAATGTGCCGTATAAAGAAGATGGACCGACTATCCCCAAAGATGTCTATGGGGTAAATAAGCTGGCTTGTGAGCAAATGTTGAAGATTATGGCTAAGGTTCACGGATTTAAGTACACCATCTTTCGACCTCACAATATCTATGGAGAGGGACAGAATATGTCTGATCCTACTAGAAATGTAGTTGCTCTCTTTATGAGGAATATCATTGAGAAGCGACCATACAAACTGTTTGGCAATGGAGAGATGAGGAGGGCTTTTTCATATGTTGGAGATGTGGTTGAGGTTTTAGTGGAAGCACTAAGTATGAAGTTCGACAACATCACTCTCAATGTTGGTTCGTGCAATGACATATCAATCAAAGAATTGTCTGATATGATACAGGAAATTGCAGGAACAACCGCAGAAATTGAGTATCTAAACGCACGACCACAAGAGATAACGATGTTTCTAGCAGATCACGAAACTCAAAACAATCTCACCTCTTACAAGGAAACGCCCATTAAAGAGGGATTACAAAAGACTTGGGACTGGTTACAAGAACAGCGATTACTACCAATTATTACTAGGGAGAAAGAAATACATGATACGAGTAGTTAGAGAGGCTGGTACAGACCTTTTATTTGCTGGACTCTTGGAGAAAGAATTGCTAAAGTATGACTTTATTGATGTTGATCTTGTAGTTGAAGGTCGTACTGGGGGCGAAGTACACTTTTCTCAAGACTGGCCCATTATAACTTCCGACAATAAGTTTATGTTCTACAGCCTACCGTCTTTCAAGGGTATTTTTGAGGAGAAGTTTGGAAAGAATTGTGCTTTAGTTACCTACGCCGCCGATCCCTTTTTTCATAAACCACTTAAAGTAGAAAAGACCTACGACATTGGATTTATTGGTAAAATATACTATGGTGAAAGAGATGAATACCGACAATTACTCTCAAGTAAGTTTAATTGCTTTTTCAAAGAAGATTTAGATGGTACTAAAATACCAGACATACTAAGCAGGTGTAAAATACTCTTTAATCACACTAGACCAGAGATAGATGTGAACCTTCGCTTCTTTGAGTCAATGGCATTGGGGTGTCAGGTAATGCTACGAACTCCCTCATTACATCTGTTTGCTGAAACAACAAATCACTACTGGGGATACTCAACTCCAGAACAATGTATTTCTGTTGTAGAAATGCTACTCAAGAACGACGATCTAAGAGAAAAGACCGCAATCAATGCAAGAAAACACTTTTTATCAAATCACACCTATGCTCATAGAGTAGCTTCTATCATTAGTAACTTAAAGGAGTTTTATGTTTAATCCAGGAGTAGATCCAATTTTATATGGTGGGGCAATTATAGGTTTAGAAGAAGTTAAAGCTATAATGGATTGTATCCTCACTCAAGGTGGGACTCGCTGGACAGTCGGAGAGAATAGCGTCCTGTTTGAGAAAGAATTAGCAGAAAAGACTGGCGTAAAGCGTGCTGTAGTAGTCAATTCAGGCTCTTCCGCTCTACTAGTAGCATTGACCGCTTTACATCTCCCCAAAGGCTCACATGTCATTATCCCAGCAGTTAATTTCCCGACCGCATTTAATGCAATCCTACAGTGTGGGTTAGTCCCATATGTAGTAGATGTGGACTTAAAAACACTCAACCTCAATTTAGAAGAAGTGAAACGCGCTACTACCAACGAAAAGATCAGTGCTGTAATTGCAGTCAATATCGCTTCTAATCCTGTTGATTATGAGAAGTTGAGAGAAATTGTAGGCGCAGATGTAAAGATTATCTGTGACAACTGCGATGGTTATGGGACTCTGGTTAATGACAAGTTTGTCGATACCTACGCTGATATATCCTGTGTCTCATTCCACGCAGCTCACATCATCACAACCGGTGAGGGTGGAGCTTGTCTTACCAATGATGAGGAACTTGCTAATAAATGCTTAAAACTGAGGGAATGGGGTCGTGCCTCGGGTACAGATGATATCTATGAGTATCCAGGCTTTCCAGAGGACTACCGAGAAAGATACGTTTACGAAGAGATTGGTTTTAACATGAAGCCACTTGAGTTGCAGTGTGCAATGGGACGTGTACAACTAAAAAAACTTGAAACATTTAGAGAAGCACGACTTAAAAACTATAGGCTGATGAGAGCTGTGTTTGCTAAGTATCCACAGTTTGAAATGATTGAATCACCAGAAAATGCAGAGGTTTGTTGGTTCTCTTTCCCACTACTGTGTACTGGTATTAAACGTAAGTTGGTTATGGATACACTTGAGAAAAATAATATTGAGTGTCGTACTATTTTCTCTGGTAATATATTGAGGCATCCAGCATATAAAGACACTAGATACACAGCTCATGGTGAAATGACTAACGCCGATATTGTAATGAGAGACGGTATGTTCTTGAGCGTACATCCTAGCATCACGCTTGAAATGATTGCGTTTATAGACACAGTGATTAAGGAAATAAATTGACAGTCTTCTATAGAATAACCTCTATACCATCAAGTAACCCATCACCAATTTTCCAGGATGACAAGATTAAACTCAATAAGATTTGTTTGAAATCATTTGTTAATGCTTTTAGTGATATTAGACCGACCATTAGGTTTATCTGTGACAACTGTGAAGATCCAGAAATGACGGATTATTTAATCCAGTCTACCGTCCCCTGGAAGTTCTCTACTGAGTATACCAAGGTAGGTCAGAACGAAACAATGCTGATGTCGTATGAAATGGCAAAGAATGAGAATGATTTTGTTTTATTCAATGAGTGTGACCATTTATGGCTACCCAAATCTGGTAATATAATGCTTAGTGCAATGGAAGAACTTGGGTTGGTAAGTGGATACGATCATCCTGACTTTTACTCAAGATATGACATTCACCCAAAAGAGGTAGAGATTAAACTAGTAGGGGGGCATCACTTTAGAAAGACCGCCAGAACAGTAATGAGCTGGGGTTGTCACGGCAATCTTGTCTTAAAAGAGTACGAAACTCTGATAAAGCACGGTTATTTAGATGATGAGGTCTGGAGAGAGTTGCGAGAACACGGACACCAGTTGTGGACAGCAATACCAGCCCTGGAAACTCATATGGTACGAGATTATATGGCACCTGGCGTTGATTGGAGTGAAACATGGAAATATCTGTAATTCTTACTACTTTAGTTCGACAACCAAAACACAAGCCAATGGTATTGGAGTGCGTTGAGTCTGTTAAAAAGTACAGCAAAGACATTCAGTTGATAATCTCAGATGATGGAAGCCCCCTAGATACTGCTTTTCTTATCCCTTACGCCAATACCTACATTCGCAGAGATCACGCAGGAGGCTGTGCGGTAGGTTGGAACCAAGGAATGAGACTAGCAACTGGTGAGTTTATTGTAGTACTGTCGGATGATGTAGTCGTTTGTGAGGGGTGGCTTGAGGGACTAAAGGAAGCACTAGATACCTTTCCCAATGCCCTAGTATCGGCTCTAGCGGTTGAGAAGATGCCACAAATAGGTGGATCAGGAATAGTCGAGCAGCGCAGGTGGTTCCCAGGGTGTTGCTTTATGCTACGAAGATCAGCACTCGATATAGTAGGCTACTTTGACGAGCAGTTTGCCCCCTTTAATTATGAAGATGTAGATTACTGGACTAGAGTAGCTAAGTCAGGTCATACGGTGGCAAGAAACTACAACCTCGAAGTACAACACAAAGAGGGTCAGGTAATTCACTCAATCGAAAACAATGGGGCAGTAGACTCCCAAAACAGACAAAGATACATTAAAAAGTGGGGCTTTGATCCTATCCCCATCCTCTATGACGGTTCTGGTAAGTTCCCCTGGGAGTTTTAATTTGTAAACCTAGTATCTCCTAGTCTATAAAGAATAGAGGAGATAATTATGGCAATTCAAACCCTTTCAAATATACTCATTGATGTAAACGCATATGTTGATCTTGAGGCAATACTTCCTACATCTGATGAACTTACTGTTAGAACCAACTACGCAAATCAGGTTATAAGAGATGCTTCTGATGTAGGACAACTTTCAGAGTTCAGCACTATTTATGAGGTAGACTCTGGCTCTGCTTCAACTGTAACAATGCCAGTAGGCTTTAGAGAGTTTGAAATCAATCCAAAACAGCTAGTAAACGGTACTTGGGTAGACTTTCCAGAGATAGATCCAAAAGAGAGATACAACAAAGCATCTGGAGATAAATACTGTTATATAACGGGCAATCCTGCTCTTGGATATATCACCAACTTTAATAATCTTGAAGCAAGTGCCACTCTTTCTTTCACTTATCAATCCTTTCCTACGGGCTTTCCAACTACAACCTCAAAGTGTGAGTTACGAGACTCAACCTATGTGGTGGTGGGAGTAGAGTCGTATGTCCTACAAGCTAGAGGTGATGATCGTTTCGTATATGTTGATTCGATTAGAGAAAAGAAACTTAAAAATATGTTTGGCAGGGCTATGAAATCCCCAGGTGGTCAATATCGTGTTGCACCTAGTGGATGGAAAAATCCCCTGGCTTAAATAAACTACAACAAATATGCCAGCATATTCAAATACCAACGCCTCTTATAAGCCAACTAAGAAACAAGTAGCTGACTGGAAAACCTTTAGAAAAGGGCTTAATCTTTTACTCCGCCCTACCGAGTTATCCAGAGATGAATACGCCCAGGGTGACAATATTATGCTCAAGGGGTCTGGTGTTCCTACGGGCAGGTGGGGAAGTTCTGTTTTCTTTGCTGTAGGTAGTTCTGGAACGGTTAGAGGCACCGGCACTTATGTTCAGGGCGCTACTAATGAAATCTTTGCCCTAACTGACGCTGGGTATGTGGAGAAGAAGAATGGCTTGCTTTCGACTCGTATTGATGGACAGTCGTGGCCCTCTGGCTCAATTATGAGAAGCGAGCAACTAGGTGGAGAGTCATACCTTGTTTCTTCCGATGTTCCCTTTACCAAGTACACTGGAACAAACTTTACTGTATTTGTGACAGTATCAGCACCAACAGGACTCTACGCCACCAATATTTCGGGTGTTTCTGGTACAAACAGAGTATCGTACAAAGTGCTGGCAAACACGCCCTCGGGTCACACAGAGCCTTCTGGCAACTATGTGCTTGATAATTTACCTAGTGACTTAACCGCAACCTCTATTGCAATAAAGTGGGTTGCGCCCTCTGCCCCAACTATTACTGGATATGAACTCTATAGAGGTCGTGAGGGGGATGAGACATTTCTTTCCGCAATCACCTCAAACACTGTTTCTTATGTAGATAAAGGATCAGATGCGGCTCAAACAATCGGACCACCTTTGACCAATACTACTGGGGGAATTAAATCACCAATAGTCAAGAAGTACCAGAATAGAATACTTTTAGTTACTGGAAGCAAACTTTTAATTAGTGCGCTCTATCCAGATCAGACAGACTTCTCTCTTATGGGCGGGGGTGGAGAAATTAACATTGACCCTGATAGTGGAGATGATATTACTGGCGTTGAGGTACAGCCCATTGCAGACCGTATCGTAGTCTACAAGAATAGATCATCGTATTTAGTCAAACTAGATTTTGTTAGTGTTGGTCCGTTCTACTTAATGGATCCAAGCTATCAACCAATTTCTACTGCTGTAGGGTGTTCCAATCAAGACACGATTGCTACTGTGGAGAATGACACCTTTTACTTTGGTAGAGATGGCATTTATGTTACAGGGTATGAGCCAAACTTTTTGAACATTATTCGTACTAATGAAACCTCTGCCAGAATAAGACCATATTTCGAGAAGCTGGGAGCATCAGATTATGCAGGTGCTTGTGCTATGTATGTAGATCAAAAATACATTCTTTCTTTCCCAAGACTTAAAGAATTGATTGTATATGATCGAGAAAGAGGGGCTTTTGCTGGTATCTGGAAAATGCCTTTTGGTATCTCTAGTATGAGGAAATACTTTGATGCCTCTGGTACTGAACACTGGGTGATTGCCAGCGCTGATGATAATAAAGTCTATGAGTTTGTCAGATCAGTAAATACGGATGATGGCACGGCTGTTATTAAAACCCTACGAACAAATAAAGAAGATTTTGGTGACTGGACAAAACTTAGTACAATTGAGTTCTTTTACGCCCTCTTTAGAGCAGTTACTGGTTCTGTAACCGTGAATATAATCATTGAAGATCGAAACGGAGTCAATCTAATTGCTAAGACATTCACTATTACTGGTTCTGAAACTTCTGGATTGACTGGTTGGGGTACTGATATGTGGGGGACTGCCCTTTGGGGTTCAACATTAACTGATGCTTTCTCTGCCTCACTAGATGAAATACCTCGCTGGGGGACACTATTCAAACAGGTGCGTTCTGTACAGGTAGAAGTTAGTTCAACCTCTACCGATTCAAACTTTGAGTTATTAAAACTAAATATGAGAGCAAAGAGATCATCTGGCACGCTTTCATCTAGCCAGAGAGTATAGAGTATAAAAATTGATAACCTAACTAAATAAGGATTAAAATAAAAAAATGTCTCAGCTTCTTTTCCCACCCTCAGCCAATGCGATAAGCAAACAGATCAATGCTAACTACACCAATGCAGATACGGTCATTACTTTAACAAACACTACCAGCATTCAAAACAAACCTGGAATGTGTCTGATAAACCGTGTTGATACTAACGGTACTCTCCAAGCAACATCTACCTGGACTTACATTGAGTTTACTGCTACCTCTGGGGCTACTCTAACAGGCTGTACAGTCATCTCGGGTGGTCAAGATCAGGCACTTGGCAAAGTAGTCGAGTTTGTTTCTGATGTAATTGCTCAACAGAGAATACTAGATGCTTTAACAAATCTTGTTGTAATTGCTACAGGAGCTGTTGATACCACTAAAGTAGTTACTCCAGCAGGTACTCAAACCCTCACCAATAAAACCATCACCTCACCAGTAATAAACACTCCTACAGGTGATGTGGCAACTCTCACAGGTACACAAACCCTTAGCAATAAGCGCTGGACTAAACGTACAGGTACAACTACTTCTCACGCAACGCCAACAATAAATACTGATAATGTAAGTTTTTACTCACTAACAGCACAGGCAGAAGATATCACTTCTTTTACGACTAATCTCTCTGGTACTCCTGTT
>Ga0105050_10004724_pt1 | contig 17922 bp, 24 predicted proteins | sample FRY01_FD_78088 | JGI IMG/M metagenome (GOLD analysis project Ga0105050, IMG submission 78088) | Freshwater microbial communities from Lake Fryxell liftoff mats and glacier meltwater in Antarctica - FRY-01 | ecosystem: Environmental > Aquatic > Freshwater > Ice > Glacier meltwater ... | reverse complement strand
GATCAGGCCCGCCTCAAAGAACAGATAGAACAGCACCAGATCGAGCGCCATGAAAACGCCCAGCATCAGGGTTTCCAGCAGCAGGAATGCGATCATGTATTCCTTGACGCGGTGCTCCACCGTCCAGCAGGCGGCAATCACCAGAGGCATTAGAAACGTGGTCAGAATGACCAGCGGCACCGAAATCCCGTCCACCCCCAGCTTGTAGCGCAGACCCAGCAGCCACGCCTTGTCCTCGACAAACTGGAACCCCGGATTAGCGGAGTCAAAATTGCTCAGGATAAACAACGAGGCGATCAGCGTCGTTGTCGTCGTGGTCAGCGCCACCCATTTCGCGGCACGCCGCGCCGCAGGATCATCACCGCGCTGAAACAGCGCCAGAATGATCGCACCCAGCAGCGGCAGCGCCAGAGTAAGTGACAGGATGTTGCCCATTATTCGGCTCCCCCGGTCAGCGTGACCCAGGTGAGGAAAATCAGGATTCCGATCACCATCGCAAACACATAGTGGAACATATACCCCGACTGCGCCCGCCCGGCGAGGCGGGTCAGCATCGGCACAATCCCAAGGGCAAGGCCGTTCAGACCACCATCAATGATTGTGCCGTCACCCTTTTTCCACAGGATACGCGCAAGCGCGAGCGCAGGGCGAACAAAGAGAAAGTCGTAGATTTCGTCGAAATACCACTTGTTGAGCAAGAAGTTGTAGAGCGGGCGCTGGCTCGCCGCCAGCCGCGCGGGCCAGTCGGTGCGCACCATATACATGACATAAGACAGCAGAAACCCGGAGAACATCGCGATAAAGGGCGACAGTTTCACCCATGTCGGCGCGTGATGGGCATCGTCCAACACATGATTGTCCGGCCCCATGAATATCGCACCCTGCCCCGGCAGCTGCGCCACAGCGGCATGCTCCTCGGTCACCGCCTCCCCGGCAGCCTCTTCGGTCACCAAAGCTTCGCCAGCAGCCTCTGTCGACACCACCTCGGGCGCATGTACCTCGGCGCTGGCAATACCAAAGAACTCCTCGACCTCCTGATGCTCGCCAAAGAACGAACTATACCAGAGCATCCCGGAAAATATTGCTCCCAGCCCCAGCACGCCTAGCGGGATCAGCATCATCGGCGGGCTCTCATGGGCATGATCATGGGTATGATGATCGCCCCGCGGCTTGCCGAAAAACGTCATGAACATCAGACGCCAGCTATAGAAACTGGTCATCGCGGCACCAATCACCAGCACCCAGAAGGCAAAGGGACCACCACCCGCAAAGGCGCTCTCGATCACCGCATCCTTACTCAGAAACCCGGCAAACCCGATATGAGTCAGCGGGATACCGACCCCGGTAATCGCCAGCGTGCCGATCAGCATCGCATAGAATGTCAGCGGAATTTTCTTACGAAGCCCGCCGTAGTTGCGCATGTCCTGCTCGTGATGCATCGCATGGATCACCGACCCGGCACCCAGAAACAGCATCGCCTTGAAAAACGCATGCGTGAACAGGTGGAACATCGCGACACCGTAAACACCAGACCCGGCGGCCACGAACATGTAGCCCAGTTGCGAACAGGTCGAATAGGCGATCACACGTTTGATATCGTTCTGCACCAGTCCGACAGTCGCCGCAAAAAGCGCGGTCGCGGCCCCGATAAACACGATGAATGTCTTGGCATCCGGTGCAAACTCAAGCACCGGTGACATCCGGCACACCAGAAACACACCCGCCGTCACCATGGTCGCGGCATGAATCAGCGCCGACACCGGGGTCGGACCCTCCATCGCGTCAGGCAACCATGTGTGCAAGAACAGTTGCGCCGATTTACCCATTGCACCGACGAACAGCAGGAACGAGATCAGCTCCGCCGCATTCCAGTCGGTCCACAGGAACCTGATCGAGGTTTCGGCCAGCCGGGGTGCGGCGGCAAAGATATCGTCGAAATGCAGCGAGTCCACCGTGACAAACAGCGCAAACATTCCCAGCGCAAAGCCGAAATCACCGACGCGGTTAACGACAAACGCCTTGATCGCAGCAGCATTGGCCGTGGGCTTGCGGTAATAGAACCCGATCAGCAGGTAGGATGCGACACCCACGCCTTCCCAGCCAAAGAACATCTGCACAAGGTTATCGGCGGTGACCAGCGCCAGCATGGTGAAGGTGAAAAACGACAGATAAGCAAAGAACCGTGGGCGATAGCTTTCGTGTTCCTTGAAATTATCGTCATGCGCCATGTAGCCGAACGAATAAAGATGCACAAAGGCCGACACCGTCGTCACCACGATCAGCATGATCGCGGTCAGACGGTCCATCCGGATCGCCCATTCAAGCGACAGGGTGCCGCTCTCGATCCAGCGCAGGATCGTGGTATGCTCGGTTACACCGTCATGGGTCAGAAACACGATCCATGACAGGAAACAGGCCAGAAACAGCAGCCCCGTCGCCACCCATTGCGCCGCCGTCTCGCCGATCAGCCTCCAGCCGAACCCGCAAAGCAGCGAGCCGACAAGTGGGGCAAAGAGGATGATGGTTTCCATGAAGCTATTCCTGCCGTCGTTAGTCGTAATACATCATGCGAGTCTCAGCTGATGGCGCTGTCTGGATAGAACAAACGTCAACCGCAAGGTGCTCCGGGGCGATTTCGGCGCAGCGTCGCGGCAATGCTGCCTTTCGCCGGGAAAAGGTCGAAAAAACCGGGCGCCTGCATCGTTCAGCCCTTCATCACATTGACATCTTCGACATCGATCGTGCCGCGGGTGCGGAAAAAGCAGACCAGAATGGCTAGGCCGATCGCGGCCTCTGCGGCAGCGACGGTCAACACGAACAGGGTAAACACCTGCCCCACCAGATCGCCCAGAAAACTCGAGAACGCGACCAGATTGATATTCACCGCCAGCAGCATCAATTCGATGCTCATCAGCATGATGATCACGTTCTTGCGGTTCAGGAACAGGCCAAACACCCCGATCACGAACAGGGCGGCCGCGACGGTCAGATAGTGTTCCAGTCCGATCATGTTCTGCTCCATTCGGTCCGAGGCAAGTTGCTGCCCCGCAGTTCTGGGTAAAAGACGTCCTGCGCCGGGGCATACAGCGTATCCGGCCCCACATCGGCGCCGGCGGCGAACAGGTGCGTCAGAACGCAATCCAGCCACAGCACCGCGTCGCGCGCGATGGCGGCGCGAAATGCCTCTGCTCTCGACCAGGCCTGATGCAGCACCACGCCGGTCATATCAGCGCCCCCGCAGAGCCGGGATAGTAAATCTTGCAGCCGATGAACGGATCATATCGGTTCTGCGGTGACATCCGGGCGATCATACCCGGAACATCACCCTCAAACCGCCAGACCTGCCGCCGGGCCAATGCCGCGATCTCGGCCACGCTGGTCGCGGGGGTCAGGGCAAGGGGCCCGTCTGGCGGTTGCAGCGCACGGGTGGATTCCAGCACATCCATCCCATCCTCAGGCTGCGTGACCGGCATAATGCCATTAACCATGATCGCCTCGCCCCGCGTGCAATCGACAAACAGCAGCGACTGGAACAGACCACAAGACCCGCCATTGGTTTCAATGATCTGCCCCGTGCGGCCACCACCAATGTCACGCACCGGATTGCCGCGCAGGAACGACACGGACTCGTCCTCCGAGGCACCATCAAAACTGCCATCCGCAGCTATCACGACCGGATTGTCAAAGATCGTCCGGTTCGGGTCGATGGGCGTGCAGGCCCATAGCGCCGCCGGAGCAGCCGTCAGGGCCGTGGCAATGGCAACGGCGCACAGTTTCATTACAGCCCCTGCCCCGGCTTCACGTCCTTCAGCTCCATCGCCTTTGCGGGATCGCGGAACATCTGCGCCAGTACATCCTGCCGCTTGATATCCGACCGGTGGCGCAGGGTCAGAACAATCGCCCCGATCATCGCGACCAGCAGGATCAACCCGGCAAGCTGGAACAGAATGATATATTTGTCGTAAATCAGCAGTCCCAGTGCGGCGGTATTCTGCACCTCGCCCGTCGGTGCCGCGATCCGGGTCGCAACGCCGTCAGAATAATCCCAGACCCCCAGCGCCAGCGCCAGTTGCATCAGGATCACCACCCCGATCAGCAGGGCCAGCGGCATGTAATTGGCCATCTCCGCCTTCAACTCGGCAAAATCGATGTCCAGCATCATCACCACGAACAAAAACAGCACCGCCACCGCGCCGACATAGACGATGATCAGCAGCATCGCGACAAACTCGGCGCCAAGCAGCACGAAAAGCCCGGCCGAGGACAGGAACGTCAGGATCAGCCACAGCACCGAATGCACCGGATTGCGGGCGATCACCGTCATCAGCCCGCCCATCAACACGCTCACCGCAAAGAGATAAAAGGTGAAAATCGCAACCGTCATGACTTGTCCTCTTCCATGACCTCGGTGGCCAGTTCCATCGCCTTGGTCATCGCCGGCACGCCGCCGAACATGCCCATCATGGCAATCGTCTCGGCAATCTCCTGCTTCGTGGCCCCCGCCTCGCGGGCATGACGCACGGTCAGGCGGACCTGCGCCTCGGCCTGCGCCCCCAGCACGGTCAACCCGGCCAGTGTCAACAGCATCCGGGTCTTGGCATCCAGCCCCTCAGGGTTGAACGCCTTGCCCATCAATGTCTCCATGACGTCTTTGGGCATCGTCGGCCACAGCGCTTCAAACCCCTTGGGCGTAAAGGATTCCAGTGCGGGATTGAGCGTCTTGGCCCAATCCTGCCCCATCTTCATCATCGCGGCAAAAGGGTTGGTCGGATCAGTCATCGGTAGGGTGCATCCAGTTCCAGATTGCGGGCAATCTCGGCCTCCCAACGGTCGCCATTGGCCAGCAACTTGGTCTTGTCATAGTAAAGCTCTTCGCGCGTCTCGGTCGAAAACTCGAAATTGGGGCCCTCGACGATGGCATCCACCGGACAGGCCTCCTGACAAAAGCCGCAATAAATGCACTTGGTCATGTCGATGTCATAGCGCGTGGTGCGGCGCGACCCATCCTCGCGCGGTTCCGCATCAATCGTGATTGCCTGCGCCGGACAGATCGCCTCGCACAGCTTGCAGGCAATGCAGCGTTCCTCGCCATTGGGATAACGGCGCAGCGCATGCTCTCCGCGAAAGCGTGGGCTCAGCGGACCCTTCTCATGCGGATAATTCAGCGTCACCTTGGGGGCGAAAAAGTATTTCAGCCCCAGTTTGAATCCCTGAAAGAAATCCTGCAGCAGGAAGTATTTTGCCGCGCGGGTATAATCCATCTGCGTCATGCTCAAACTCCCAATGTCCAGCGGGCCCAGAACCCGCCGAAGACTTCAAACTTCGCCAGAAACGCCACGATCACGACCCACCCTAGCGACATCGGCAGAAACACTTTCCAGCCAAGGCGCATCAATTGGTCATAGCGGTAGCGGGGGGTAATCGCCTTCACCATCGCAAAGATGAAGAAACAGAAGGCCATCTTCAGGATCATCCAGATCACGCCATCGGGCAATCCGGGGATCGGCGACAGCCAACCGCCAAAGAACAGCAGCGACACCAGCGCGCACATCAGCACGACCGCCATCAACTCGCCGATCATGAACAGCAGGAACGGGGTCGAGGAATATTCCACCTGATACCCGGCCACGAGCTCTGATTCAGCCTCGGGAAGGTCGAACGGCGGCCGGTTTGTCTCTGCCAGCGCCGAGATGAAGAACAGGAACAGCATCGGAAAATGCGGCAGCCAATACCAGTTGAGCAGCCCCAGATCGCCATCCTGCGCGCGGACAATATCGCCAAAGTTCATCGACCCGGTCGAAATGATCACCCCGATGATGATCAGACCGATCGACACTTCATAAGAAATCATCTGCGCCGCAGAACGCAGCGACCCAAGGAACGGATATTTGGAGTTGGAGGCCCAGCCCCCCATGATGATGCCATACACCTCAAGGCTCGATATGGCGAAAACATAAAGGATCGCCACATTGATATCCGACAGGATCCAGCCTTCGTTGAACGGGATCACCGCCCAGGCAATCACCGCCAAAACAAAGGAAATCATCGGCGCGAGGAAAAACACCGTCCGGTCCGCACCGGCCGGGACCACGATCTCCTTGACGATATACTTGATGAAATCGGCAAATGACTGCAGCAGGCCAAAGGCGCCCACCATGTTCGGACCCCGGCGCATCTGCACCGCAGCCCAGATCTTGCGATCCGCATACATCAGAAACGCCAGCGCCACGAGCAGCGGGATCAACACCAGCAAACATTGGCCCAGGATCAGCAGGACAATGCCAAGATTGGTATCGGTAAAGAAATTCGCCATTCTGTCGTCCCTTACACCGTCGGAATGCCGGAGGCGCCGCAATCGGCCACCGTCACTTCGGCGTCTATCGTGCTCAACCCACGCGGTATGGCTGGCGAGATCGTGTAAACAGCATCCGCCCGCCAGATTCCAGCCCGTTCATCAACCGTGGTGCGCACATGGCGGGCAAAACCATAGCCCCGGATCAGGGCATATTGCGCTGCGGCACATTCGGCATATTTCTCGACATCGCTCAAATCGCGGGCACCCTGCATCGCCACGCGGAACCGGACCAGATCACCATCAAGCAGGCTCGTCTCGATTCCCTGATAAACCGGGCGGAACGTCCCGTCGAACGCCGGCACCGGCGCGCAGCCCGCAAAGGGCAGCACCCCCAGCGCAAGAGTGGCCGCGCGCAACACGCTACTCCGCCGCGAGCCGCGTCTGGCCCCGCGCCTTGGCATTGGCCGACAGTTCCGCCATCAGCGCCGAGGCGCGGGCAATCGGGTTGGTCAGATAGAAATCCGTCACGACATTGCGGAAATCGGCCTTGCCCATGTCGCGCGGCTCCAACGGCTGCCATTCATTGACCGGCACTTCGTCGATTTCGCCCAGATGCGGATGCGCCGCGACCAACTGCTGACGCAGCTGCACCAGTGAATCGTAGGGCAGCACCGCACCCATTTCAGCGGACAATGCGCGCAGAATGGCCCAGTTCTCCTTGGCCTCCCCCGGCGCAAAACCGGCCCGCATGGCCAGTTGCGGGCGACCCTCGGTATTGACGAACAGCCCGTTTTCCTCGGTATAGGCGGCACCCGGCAGCACGATATCGGCCCGGTGCGCGCCCCGGTCACCATGCGATCCCTGATAGATCACAAAGGCACCCGGCGCGATCTCGACCTCATCAGCCCCCAGATTATAGACCACCTCGGCACCCGCCAGCGCCGCAGCCATGCCGCCTTCGGTCACAGCGCCGACATCCATGGCACCGACCCGGCTCGCAGCAGTGTGCAGGATCAGGAACCCGGACTGCGCATTATCGGCCAGCCGCATGGCATGGGCCAGCACCGCCTCGCCGTCAGCCTCGGTCAAGGCACCCTGCCCCACGATCACCATGGTCGGTTTGGCCTTGGTCGCATCCGAAATCACCTGCGCCGACAAACGCGCCAGTGCGGCCCGGTCAGAACCCACCTGCACCGCCGGATAGGTCAGATCGACTGCGGGGCCAATCAGGCCGACCGTGGCACCCTTGGTCCAGGCCTTGCGGATCCGGGCATTCAAAACCGGCGCCTCATCACGCGGATTGGTGCCGATCAACTGGATCATCTGCGCGGTATCAATATCCTCGATCGACGCAGTGCCGACATAGGCGGAACGATTGCCAATGGGCAGCTTCGCCCCATCAGTGCGGCATTCAACATGGCCGCCCTGCCCCTCGATCAGGGCCTTCAACGCATAAATCGCCTCGACCGGGGCCAGATCGCCGACAATCCCGGCCAGCTTCTTGCCCTTCATCGCCGCGGCGGCAGCAGTCAGCGCCTCGGCCCAACCGGCTTTGCGCAGACGACCATTCTCGCGGATATAGGGGGTATCCAGACGCTGGCGGCGCAAACCATCCCAGACAAAGCGGGTCTTGTCCGAAATCCATTCCTCATTCACGCCGTCATGGTTGCGGGGCAGGATGCGCATGACTTCGCGGCCCTTGGTATCGACGCGGATGCTCGACCCCAGAGCATCCATCACGTCGATGCTCTCGGTCTTGGTCAGCTCCCATGGGCGGGCGGTAAAAGCATAAGGCTTGGAAACAAGGGCACCCACAGGGCACAGATCAATGATATTGCCCTGCAGATTGCTGTCGAGCGTCTCACCGAGATAGGTGGTGATTTCGGCATCCTCACCCCGGCCGGTCTGGCCCATCTGCAACACGCCCGCAACTTCGGAGGTGAATCGGACACAGCGGGTGCAGGAAATGCAGCGGGTCATATGGGTTTCGACCAGCGGACCCAGATCAAGGTCGTCACTGGCGCGCTTCGGCTCGCGGTAGCGGCTGAAATCGACGCCATAAGCCATCGCCTGATCCTGCAGATCACACTCGCCGCCCTGATCACAGATCGGGCAGTCGAGCGGATGGTTGATCAGCAGAAATTCCATCACGCCCTCGCGGGCCTTCTTGACCATCGGGCTGTTGGTCTTGACCACCGGGGGGGCACCTTCGGGGCCGGGGCGCAGATCCTTGACCTGCATGGCACAAGAGGCGGCGGGCTTGGGCGGACCACCCACAACCTCGACCAGACACATGCGGCAATTGCCGGCAATGGACAGGCGTTCATGATAACAAAAGCGGGGGATTTCGATCCCGGCCACTTCGCAGGCCTGAATCAGGGTCATGGCACCCGGGACTTCGATCACCTTTCCATCGATGCTGATCTTTTTCAAATCCGACATGTCAGGCGATCCTTTCGCTTCCCGCAGGCAGCGCCGGCCACCGCTCGGGGCAGGCCAGCGCCACTGCGGGGGTTCTAGCGCGGCTTGGCCGGTGATGCCAGCCGCTTTGCACCTGCAGCGAGAGGAAATTGTAGGGCGCTAACGGTTTGTTTGCGGTGAAAGCGCATGAACTAGCGGAGCAATTGCCCTATCTGGCTACCGGCAGCAATCTCGGCACGGCCGACAGTGCAGTAAGTCTCGGACTGCCCCTCCAGCGCTCCCATGCCGCGCAATCGTTCGCGTGCAATCGCCTCTAGCCGGTCCTGCTCGGCCTTGTCGTCGATAAAAGCGTCGATCTCGGCACCGGAATACCCCAGCGACGCGGCATGCGTCTTCAGCCCGTTGAGAAAGCTGATGCCGCGCAGCAGACGGGCATCGACGGGGCCGCATTTATGGCCAATCTCATAGGCGATAGCGGCGGCAATGATGCCCTCACTGACATGGGTCACCTCGCGCAATTCCGCGCGGGCCGAGGTCGCACCCGCCAACAGCGCCACAACCGCAATTACACCCAAAGCCTTCAATACCGGTCGCAATGTCATTCTGCTCGTCCTTCAGCTGTTGCGCCGCTTGCAGCCCTGCCACGATGAGCATGGACCTGCGGCATTCTCATGCAGATCTGATCCGGCTTTTCGGACGGTTATTCAATATCGGCACGGCGCAAGACAATGTCATCGGCGGATTGACGCAAGCGGCGGCAATCAGGGTGGGTCAAGACCCACCTTACGCTGCCGCGGCAAAATTCAGACTGCCGGTCCGCAGGCGTGATCCTGCCACAGCCGGGCTTCCTTCAGCCAGCGCCAGCCGAACGCGTGTTCGCTGTCGCCATGCGCGCGCAGATGATCGAGCCGCGTCAGCGCCTCATCCAGCGTCGGGCGATGGCCCTCAGGCACCCACCACATGACAAAATGCATCGCCCCCAACACGGCAAACCATTCCTGCCGCCGCTCATAAAACTGGCGATGCACGGTGTTCCAGACAAAGGCCTCCAGCGTGGCGACCGTCTCCCACACCGTCAGGTTCGACACATATTGCGGATCGCCGCCGATCTTGGCTTCGGTATTGCCGGTGCCGGGCGCGCCCGATCCTTCCATCATCCAGACAAAACCGGGCATCCGCTTGCCCAGCCCGTTGACCCGGTCCAGCGCCGCCATGAACTCCGCCACGCGCGGATCATCGGTCGGCGCCACCAGACGGCCCACATTCAACTCCGCCAGATGCATCCCATCTCTCCCGACAGCGGTGGGTCAAGACCCACCTTACCTTAGCGCCTGTGATCCTGCGACGGTGCAATCCCGTTGCTGGCCTTGCGCACAAAGGCCGCGCCCATTATGATCCCCACCACGGCAAGCAACCCGGCCGGCACATAGGCCCAGACCGGCGCCAGATCGGCACGAATGGCGACATGGGTGAACCAGACCGGCGGCAACGTCACCGCCAGTGCCGCAACCGCCGCCACCAGACTTGCCACCCCATCCGCTAATCTTCGGATCGCCATCTGCTCAAATCCCCTGCTGCCCTCGCCCGATCTTGGCGCGTGACCCGGCCAAAATCAACTAACCCGCGACCGTCCCGGTCCGGCAATCGAGCCAGTAGATATATTCGCCCGTCTCCGGGTCACGCCCCACCGGATCGCCATCATCGCCATAGCTCTCGGCCAGATCCGGGTCGATCCCGCAGAGCATGCCCATCACCCGGTCCGCAGTCCGCGCATCCGGCGCGCCCGATATCCGCAGCGCCGGATAGACCGGCACATCCAGAACATCGCCCGATGTCACGACGGCCCGCGACAGGTCCAGTTCGCCCTCGACATGGCGATAGCCATAAGTCGCGCCCTCCACGACGATCGGCAGGGCACCTTCGGGCAACGCCGTATCAGCCGGTATATCCGTGCAAGCGGCCAAAATCACCGCAGCAACCACGCAGAAGGCCCTCATCACCAAACACTCCCCGAAATACCCACCATTCCGATGGCCGCAGGCTAGGTGTGCTTGGGCAATGCGACAAGTCCCGACCAATCAGCACAGCCCGGTAAACTGCCACTCTCCTGAATCGTCCGACTGCATCACCGGAGCGTCACCCCAAGAATATAGCTCGGCGGCATCCGGCACCGGCCTGCCGCAATAGGCCAGCGCAACAATCACCGCGATCAGCTTGTCCTCTGTGCCACCCACTCGCAGCGCCGGCTCGGTGGTATAGCTCGGCGGAGCCGGAACAAAGCTTTCGGTGCCATCAGGCCCCATCACGTTCATACCACTGAACCCAATCCGGATGCGGTCTGCGGCAACGGCGCGCAGGGGATAACTGGCCTCAAGCACCACCAGATCGTCCTGCCCGCTGTCGAATGCGGTCGCACGCGGGTAAGTGCCCGCCGCAACCGGCACCATTGTGACGGGACCAAATCCCTGCGGCGGGACACCATTGAAACTCGGCGCGCGCGGGACCGAGACAACCGGCACCTCGGGCGCGCAGCCTGCCAGCACTGCGCCGACTGCAAAGGCGCAAACCCAGCGCAGCCTATTCTGCGGCAATTGCGCCCCGCTTGTGACGGATCCGGTCCTCGATCTCATCGCGGAAATTGCGGATCAGCCCCTGAATAGGCCATGCCGCCGCATCGCCCAGCGCACAGATCGTGTGACCCTCGACCTGCTTGGTCACATCGAGCAGCATGTCGATCTCCTCGACCGCCGCGTCGCCCGTCACCAGCCGCTCCATCACCCGCATCATCCAGCCGGTGCCCTCGCGGCAGGGCGTACACTGGCCGCAGCTTTCATGCTTGTAGAACTTGGACAGGCGCCAGATCGCCTTGATCATATCAGTCGACTGATCCATCACGATGACGGCCGCCGTGCCCAGACCGGAGCGCTTTTCGCGCAGCCAGTCAAAATCCATGATCGCATCGTCCATCTGATCGGCGCGCAGACAGGGCACCGATGACCCGCCCGGAATCACTGCCTTCAGGTTTTTCCAGCCGCCCCGGATACCGCCGCAATGCTTGTCGATCAACTCCTTGAACGGGATCGACATTTCCTCTTCGACCACACAAGGATTATTCACATGGCCCGATATGGCAAAAAGTTTGGTCCCGGCGTTGTTCGGACGGCCAAAACCCGCAAACCATTCCCCACCCCGGCGCAGGATTGTCGGCACCACGGCGATGGACTCGACGTTATTGACGGTCGTAGGACAGCCATAAAGCCCGGCCCCGGCGGGAAACGGCGGCTTCATGCGCGGCATGCCCTTCTTGCCCTCGAGGCTTTCGAGCAGGGCAGTTTCTTCACCACAGATATAAGCACCGGCCCCGTGATGCAGGTAAATGTCGAAATCGAACCCCGAGCCACAGGCATTGCGACCGACCAGCCCCGCCTCATAGGCCTCGTCGATGGCGCGCTGCAGCGCCTCTTTCTCGCGGATATATTCGCCCCGGATATAGATATAGCAGGCATGCGCCGACATCGCGAAAGACGCGATAAGACAGCCCTCGACCAGCGTATGCGGATCATGGCGCATGATCTCGCGGTCCTTGCAGGTGCCCGGCTCGGATTCATCGGCATTGACGACGAGGTAGGACGGGCGGCCGTCACTTTCCTTGGGCATGAAAGACCATTTCATGCCCGTCGGAAACCCCGCACCGCCCCGGCCGCGCAGACCTGACGCCTTCATCTCGGTGATGATCCAGTCACGGCCCTTGGCCAGAATCCCGGCCGTGCCATCCCAATGGCCGCGCATCTGAGCGCCTTTGAGCGAGCGGTCATGCATCCCGTAAAGATTGGTAAAAATCCGGTCCTGATCCTTGAGCATCCGCTCACTCCTTCTCGGTCTGGCGCAGCCGCCAGACTTGATATGTCACGACCAGAGCCCAGAAGAACCCGGCCAAAGCCGCAAAATCGAACAAAAACACATAGCGGTCCGGCAGGCCCAGCTTTGGACCCAGCCATTGGCCGCCCAGCCACAGCACCATGGTCCCGGCGATCACCAATCCGGCGAGACGTCCCTTTGCGGCGATGCTGCGGTCCTGTTCTGCGCTCATCTCATGGGTGCCTAATAGACACCGCCCCCCTCGACCTGCTTCGAAAAGGCGGTCTCGCCACCGACGGCCAAAATCCTGGCCTGCGACACCCAGTCGTCGCGTGTGACACGGCCCTTGAACCCCTCGAGGTTGGCATCGACCCACGCGACTTCCTCGGCACGCCAGCTTGCCACCTGCGCAAAATGCCAGATGCCCATGCGATTCAGCATGGCTTCCATCTTTGGGCCCACTCCCTTGATCTGCTTGAGATCATCAGGAACCCCGCCCTGCGGCGCATCGTAAAGTGCGGGCTTGCCATCCGGTGCCACAGCAGGAAGATCCGCCACCGCAGCCACGGCAGGTGCCGCCACCGGAACGGCTTTTGCTGTCACAACAGGTGCGTCATCCGCCGGCGCCACTGCATCGGGGGTCGCCGCCGCAACGCGCGACACAGGCGCAACAGAACCGGGGGCCGACAATGGCTGCAACAGCAGCGCATGCAACAGCGCACCCAGCACCAAAAACAGCACGATCCCGACGAACACCGCTCCTGTCCAGCTCAACCCACCAAACATCACCGACATGACCGTGGCGATTGCGCCCGCAATCAGGGCCATGCCCCAGATTCCCAGCATATTGCCCGATATATCCCCACTCTCACGCATCATACTCACTCCCCCAGTTGCACACAGGCGGCAGCCGCGCACCGCGCGCCAGTCTGCCCGGACAGACTCAACGCCCGCCGCGCCCGCAGGATAGAGGATTCGTAGCACAGGTCATCCATTCTCTTTGCGAGGCTCCGGTCACTCAGCCGCAAAGGCGCGGGCCTGTGCGACCCAGTCATCGCGCAATATGCGGCCCTTGAAAGGGATACGCGCATCGACCCATGCAATCTCGGCCGGACCCCATGCAGCAATCTGGTCAAAATGCCAAAAGCCAAGCTGATTAAGGACCACCTCCAGCTTTGGCCCGACCCCCACGATCCGCTTGAGGTCATCCGGCCCATCGGCGCGGGCGACAGATAACAGTTCCGGGGCGCGTTCCGGCGGCAGCGGGGCAACCGGGGCACCCGGCTCTGCGACTGCTGCACCCGGCGCCGCGCCAGCGGCAACCGGCACCGGCGCCGCCTGATCCGCAGGCGCGGTTCTGGCAGGCTTGGGGTCATCCGGCGACACCGGCTTGGCAGCAGACACAGCCTGCGCCGCCTGCGTGGTCACGCCGGTGGCATCGACAGGCTGGCCCGCCGAAGGTTTTGGTTCCGCAGGCACCTTGGGCACGGCCGCCTCGACAGGCAAATCCGCCGCCTTGCGCTGCCACGGAGCATGCAGCGGCTCCTCAGTGCCATCAATCCGCTTCACCGTATCGGCCAGATCAACCGCGCGCTGGACGCTGGCATTATACTGGGTGCGGCCACTCTCATGCGCGGTCAGACTGGTCAGACCTTTCAGCGGCTCGGCGGCATAGCGGCCATTCTGCGGGCCGGGGACCGGCACGCGGCCTGCCGCCAACTCGTCGATGAACCAGCCAAGGCGCTCCGCCGTCAGATCCTCGTAATAATCCTTGCCGATCTGGACCATGGGCGCATTGGCACAGGACCCCAGACATTCGACCTCTTCCCACGAAAACCTGCCATCGGCCGACAGATCATGGGCTTTGCTGGCAATCTTGTCGCGACAGACCGACACCAGATCCTCGGCACCGCAGATCATGCAGGACAGCGTGCCGCAAACCTGCACATGGGCCACAGCACCCACCGGCTGCAACTGGAACATGAAGTAAAAGGTCGCGACTTCCAGCGCGCGGATATAGGCCATGCTCAGGCGCTGTGCGACATGCTCGATGGCCGGACGGCTCAGCCAGCCCTCCTGTTCCTGAGCACGCCACAGCAGCGGAATGATGGCACTGGCCTCGCGGCCTTCGGGATATTTGGTAATCTGCGCTGCGGCCCAGGCCTCATTTGCCGGGGTAAAGGCAAAACTTGCCGGTTGCGCGTGGTAAAGTCTGCGAAGCATCAGTTGCAATTCCCGGTCGTGAGTTTCAAATCATCGCCAAACGGCTCGGCGCGTCCCGTGGTCATCAGCAAGATCACGATCGCTCCCGCTTCCGCTTCGGTCATGCCGGCGGCGGCCAGCACGCTGCCCTCGTTGGCTTCATTCACCACACATCCGACCGATTCAATCGCCGCGACCAGAATCGCAACCCGCTCGTCAGTCACATCCTCGACCTGAGCCGTTGCCGCCTGAGCCACAAACAACAGCGCCAAAGCGGCCATGAGCCAACGCGCGCGCATCAGATGCAATTATCGGACAAAAGCCTGATCGCGCCCGATCCGGCCACTTCAACCCGGCCCTCGGCCTGCAGTTGAGGGGTGAGCGCGGTCAGTTCGGCCTGTGTCAGATTGGCGCGCGCCATCACGTCTCCGACGTTATCCGCCGTCAGCAAGTAACCATTGAACTCGATCGCCGCCACCAGCCGGTCCTTGGGCGTCGCTGCAGCAGGCACCGCACCGACAGGCGCAGGGCGTGACATGGGCATGGCACAGGCCGACAAAAGCGACAGCACCGACCCGGCCAAAACGAAGTTCCTCAACATGAGCTTACCTCTCTGGGAGTCGTGACAATGATGCAGACGCAGCACGCCCCTGCGGGCTACGGTTTGCCGCCCTTCGGCGTAATTGTCCAGCCATAGCTGCAGGCATCCGGCGGTGGCGCCTGTCACAAATGCGCAGGGGCCCCGGTCAGGCCCGACAGTCAATTTTCAGGATCACGGCCTCGGCGGTCAGGGGCATCGTGGCCGCTTTGCGAATCAGGTGACGACAATAAATCGCTTTGGCCGCTCAGATCGCGCAAGCAGGCGTCTGCAACCGATAAACCCCTATTTGCGACACATCGGCAAGGCCTTCCGCGACCAGTTCGGCCCCGATTCGCCTGTACTCCGACTCCGCCAAGCCAACGCTCGCAAACACCGCATCCGCATTGTCCGCGATGACTACACAACTAGCCGCCTCGATCCCCGCAATCACGCGGTCACGGCTGGACATCACGCCAGCAGTCTGCGTCGTTGCACCCAACACTCCGTCAGATACTGCAATGGGTTGCGCGCCCATCGTCGGTTCTTCACAGGCTGCCAAAAGCATCAGACATCCGGTCACAAGAATAGTTCTCATCGGTCAACTTCCCCGAACACGATATCCATCGTACCGATGATCGCCGCCACATCGGCGAGCTGATGGCCGGTGGCGATATGATCCATCGCCTGCAGATGCAGGAACCCCGGCGCGCGCAATTTGGCGCGGTAGGGCCGGTTGGTGCCATCGGCGACCAGATAGACGCCAAACTCACCCTTGGGGGCCTCGACCGCGGCATAGACCTCGCCCGCCGGCACATGGAAACCTTCGGTATAAAGCTTGAAGTGATGAATGAGCGCCTCCATCGAGGTTTTCATCTCGCCCCGCGACGGCGGCGACATCTTGCCCCGCGTCATCACTTCACCCTTTTCCACCCGCAGCTTGGCACAGGCCTGCCGGATGATATGGGTCGACTGGCGCATCTCCTCCATCCGGCACAGATAGCGGTCATAACAATCGCCATTCTTGCCGACAGGAATCTGAAACTCGAATTCGTCATAACATTCATAGGGCTGGGCCCGGCGCAAATCCCAGGCAAGGCCTGAACCCCGGACCATGACCCCCGAGAATCCCCATTTCTGGATATCATCCTCGGTCACCACGCCAATATCGGCATTGCGCTGCTTGAAAATGCGGTTCTCGGTCAACAGCCCGTCGATATCGTCAATGACCCGCGGAAACGCCACGGCCCATGCATCGATATCCTCGATCAGTTCCGGCGTCAGATCCTGATGCACGCCACCGGGGCGGAAATAGGCGGCATGCAGACGCGCACCACAAGCCCGCTCATAAAACACCATCAGCTTTTCGCGCTCTTCAAAGCCCCACAGCGGCGGGGTCAGAGCGCCCACATCCATCGCCTGCGTGGTCACGTTGAGCAGATGGTTCAGAACCCGGCCAATCTCGCAATACAGCACCCGGATCAGACTGGCGCGGCGCGGCACCGGCGTGCCCGTCAGCCGCTCGATCGCCAGACACCAGGCATGCTCCTGATTCATCGGCGCAACATAGTCGAGACGGTCGAAATAGGGCAGGTTCTGCAGATAGGTCCGCGATTCCATCAGCTTTTCAGTGCCGCGATGCAGCAGGCCGATATGGGGATCGCACCGCTCGACAATCTCGCCGTCCAACTCCAGCACAAGGCGCAAAACACCATGCGCCGCAGGGTGTTGCGGGCCAAAGTTGATGTTGAAATTGCGGATCTTCTGCTCGCCGGTCAGCACATCCTGCGTGCCATCAGCATAGGAATTGCGCCGGATATCACCATCCATCATTTCGCGGGCTCCTTGGGTGCAGGATTGGCAGCTTTGTCATCCCCGGGCAGCACATATTGCGCACCCTCCCATGGCGACATGAAATCGAACTGGCGATACTCCTGCACCAGCTTCACCGGCTCATAAATGACGCGCTTTTGCACTTCATCATAGCGGACCTCGGTATAGCCCGTGGTCGGAAAATCCTTGCGCAGCGGATGCCCGCGAAAGCCATAATCGGTCAGGATACGGCGCAGGTCCGGATGCCCGGAAAACAGGATCCCGAACATGTCATAGATCTCGCGCTCGAACCAGTTGGCACTGGGATGCGTCTCGATGACCGATGGCACCAGATCGGCCTCGCCCACCTCGACGCGCAGGCGAATCCGGTGGTTCCGGTACATGCTCAGGAAATGATAGACCACATCGAACCGGGCGGCGCGGCCAGGATAATCCACCGCCGTGATATCCACCAGAGTCGAGAATTTGCAGGCCTGATCCGCCTTGAGAAACTCGACAAACCCGGCAATCTTGACCAGCGGCACCAGCACGGTCAGTTCGCCATGCGCAATCTCCCAGCCCAGCACGCAATCCGGGCGTTTGATCTCCAGATGCGCCCCCAGTTCGGTCAGGGTCTCAGATTGTGCCTCGGCCATGGCCGCTCCTTCAATAAAACTCGCCCGCGTCAACGGACAGTCACACCAGCCCGCGTCAGCGGTCAGTCACACCAGCCCGTGTCAGCGGACAATCGTCCCTG
>Ga0105050_10004719_pt1 | contig 17939 bp, 18 predicted proteins | sample FRY01_FD_78088 | JGI IMG/M metagenome (GOLD analysis project Ga0105050, IMG submission 78088) | Freshwater microbial communities from Lake Fryxell liftoff mats and glacier meltwater in Antarctica - FRY-01 | ecosystem: Environmental > Aquatic > Freshwater > Ice > Glacier meltwater ... | reverse complement strand
GTGATCGCCAACAAGACACGTTTGGATGATCGGCCCGGGGGGAGACACCTCAGGGCGCCTCTGACAGTTGCCCCATCTTCGGCGCTGCAAAATGATGGTGGGCGGCCGGTCGCACAGCCTTGGCCCCCGTGTCCGGCATGAAAAACGTCGGCCGGGGACGCAGACCACGCACCGCATAACGAAAACCGAAGCTGATATACGTAGCGCGTCGCCAATCCCGCCGCCATTGCCGGTCGGCGGATGGGCCCCTGCGCGCGTCAGACCGCGCCAGTTGCTCTGTACGAAATCAGCCTGAAACGGGGTGCCGCGCAGAAGGCGATCTGCCAATCGTTGGCGTTCGCAGGCTCTTTTCTTCTGTGCAGCGCGCACGTTTCTTCTGTGCAGGAAGCCCGCAGCCCTTCAACGAACTGCGGGCAACATTGTGGCAACCCTTACATCCAGTAAGGCGCGACCCCATAGTAGGCATGGGAGTTCGCGGCCCAGGTCCGGTCGCTGTGCCAGTCGTTGGGCACATCGGGGGCACCTTGAAGTTGATCCTTGGTGATATCGGTCACATAGCCATCCAGTCGGACGTCGTACGACAGTTTGCCCCACGGAAGCGGCGTCTGTGCGGAGCCGATGCCAAGAAAGCCGCCGAACGACATGACCGCATAGGCCACCCGGCCTGACGCCTTGTCGATCATCAGATTGTCGATGTTGCCCAGATGGTCACCCGCCGGGCTGTAGACCGGCGCGCCGTTCACGTCGGTGCTGGACACCATCGAATTGGGGGTTCCGGTCTGTGTATTGGCCTCAAAGGTCTGCGTATGCATCGTATCCTCCTGCGTTGCAGTTCTTCAGTCGTCAACGCACATGCAGCCAATTGGTTCCGGCGGTTCCCGGCGCGGCAATGCACCGCTTGCCATGCCGCGTTTGCCGTCCATTGACGGCAGATGCCGACCTGCCCCATCAGCACCGTTACCCAAGCCACGCCACCGGCGATTGCTGCCGGTGCCACTGCTCTGCCGCAATCCATCGCCGCATGCTGCCCCCCGCTGCCTGCCCCGGGCGCATCTGACAAGACCGGGGCCCGCCTGTCCACGGCTCAGACCGCGCTCAGATAGAACCGCACGGCCTCGGTCACATGGCGGAAACGGTCGCCGCCAAGCTTTACCCCGCCATACCAACGGGTCACCACGATGATATGGCACGGCAATTCTGCGCGCTCCAGCATGCGCAGGATCGCGGCCCCCGCGCCCGCCTCGCCATCATCGCCTTTCAGCGGCCCGTCGGGCAGCAGCACCGCCCAACTGTTATGTGTGGCGCGGGCGTATTTCTTGGCCTGCTTCAGCGTCGTCAGAAACGCATCCACCCCGGCACGGTCGGCCACCGCCCCGCCAGAAGCCGCATATCTCGACCCCCGGTCGGTGATGATGATCCCGGTCTGGCGCATCCCCTAGCCGCGCAGGCGCTGCATCGTCAGGCGCACGACCTCGCGCCGCGATGCATTCGGCGGGTGGCTCCCCAGAAACTGATCGCCGGGGTCTGGCAGACGGTCAAAGAACAGCGCCCCCCGCAGCGGGTCAAAGCCGGCTTTGAAGGCGATCTCGGTGCCAAGCGCGTCAGCCTCCAGTTCGAATTCCTGCGAGAACCGGCGCGCGCCGACTGTGGCACCCATTCGCTGCACCTGCTGGATCGTTGCTGCATCCGCACCCCCAAGCGAGGCGAGAACACCGGCCAGCAAAGCGCCGGTCGCGGCCGATTCCCGCTGGCGCGGGATGTGGCCCGCGATGTGATGCGCGGTTTCATGCCCCATCACGAAGGCCAGTTCATCGGCATTCTGCGCGTCGGAAATCAGTGCTGCGGTAAAGGCCACGACGGGCCGGCCCGCCGCGTCGAGCGTCTGATACGCGTTCGGCGGCTGTCCGGGGCGGGCATCCACCGAAATCTGGTAATCGCAGGACACACCGCGGGTCTGCGCGCGGCACATCGCCTCGGCCACCGGTTCCACCTGTGCCACTACCGCGCTGAAGTTGGAAAACCGCTGCCCGCCGGTCAGAACCGCCTGCGGCGGGGTTGGATATGACGGCAGCGGCACCTGCGAGACAGAACCGCATGCCGCCAGACCCAGCATCACCACGCCCACCCCGATCCACCGCATACCGCACCTCATGATTTTGGCCTGATTAACAAAATCCGTGGCTGGCGAAAGCCCCTGTCACGAAAAGGTGCGGATGGTATCGGTCCGGACGGTCTGGAACGGGCTGCTTATCTTTTTTGAATGCAACGCCACCAAAACCCGTTTCCCCTTCGCATCGAAACGCTTTACGCTTCCCCCATGTTTACCATCGAGCATGATTTCGACGCGACCGTCATCACCCTTATCGACGAGGGTGGCCCTGCCTTGCAGGAAGACGTCACCATTTGCGCGTTTGAGGATTGCGTCACGCTGGAACAGCTTGACCCCCTGCATGGCGAACCGATGCGCCTTACGCTGTCGATCGCGCAACTGCATGATCTGGCAGCGGCGCTGGATCTGCCCGAAGGCAGCTACCGCCTGAAACGCAAAGGCTAGGAAAACCCCGCGCGGCAACACATCCCCGTACCGGATCAATCGGCTGGCCGTTGAAGCGCAAATCCGTGGTCTGGTTGGCCGCGTCATTCACCCGCACAGCTTGGCGTTCAAACCGCGACGGCTGCGTTACGCCCAAGTCGCCTGGCGACGCGAATGGCACTCTCGGAGCCGGCGGTGCGGCGGTGCGGCCACTGGTTTTCCGCTGGTCCCCCACATGGCCCGCCCGTAATCTGTAGGCGGCCGGCAATTGCAACGAACCGAGGAATGGCATGACCACAGGCTTTTACTGGGACGAGCGCTGCTTCTGGCACCACGGCGGGCAATATGCCTTCACGCTGCAAGCGGGCGGGCTGGTGCAGCCGATGAGCGCGGGCCTGCCGGAAAACCCCGAAACCAAACGGCGGCTAAAAAACCTGATCGAGGTTACGGGCCTGATCCGCGACCTGACCCCAAGGCACGCGCCAGAGGCGACATGGGACGATCTGATCCGCGTGCACCCCAGATCCTTTCTGCGCCGTTTCAAGGACATGTCCGATGCCGGTGGCGGTGAGCTGGGCCTGCGCACCCCCTTTGGCCAAGGCGGGTTCGAGATTGCCGCGCTGTCGGCGGGCCTCGCCAAGGCCGCGCTCCACGATGTGCTGAACGGTCACGCCCGCAACGCCTATGCCCTGTCGCGCCCACCGGGCCACCATTGCCTGCCCGAATTTCCCAACGGCTTTTGCTTGCTGGCCAATATCGCCATCGCCATCGAAACGGCACTTGCGGGCGGGCTGACCGAACGCATCGCGGTGGTGGATTGGGACGTGCATCACGGCAATGGCACCGAGGCGATCTTTTATGACCGCCCCGATGTGCTGACCATCAGCCTGCATCAGGAACGCAATTATCCGATGGATACGGGCGACACCACCGACCGTGGCGCAGGCGCGGGCTTTGGTGCCAATATCAACATCCCCCTGCCCCCCGGCACCGGCCATGCCGGCTACCTTGAGGCGATGGAGCGTATCGTCGTCCCCGCCCTGCGCCGGTTTCAGCCCGACGCGATGATCGTTGCCTGCGGTTATGATGCGGCGGCGGTGGACCCCTTGTCGCGCACCCTTGCCACCGCAGACACGTTCCGCCAGATGACGCGGATGATGGTCGAACTTGCCGAAGACCTGTGCGATGGCCGCCTGACGCTGGTGCATGAGGGCGGCTATTCCGAAGTCTACGTGCCGTTCTGCGGCCATGCCGTGCTGGAAGAACTGTCCGGCAGCCGCATAACTGCCCCCGATCCGATGGCCGAAACCCTGCGCCTGCGCCAACCCGCTGCCCGCTTTGATGCTTATGTCAGCGTGTTGATCGGGGAAATGGAGGCGCTGTTTTTGTAACCATACGCCTGACATCGCAGGTGCATTTTTTGCGGTGAGATGGGCTGGTGGCAACCCGACGAGGGTCTGCGGGCCGGCGGTCACCTCATGGCAGGTCAAGAGCGTTCTCTGCGGCGCGACACCGCTGCACGACAGACGCTCAACCGGAATAAACCGACAGTTTGCTTGCCTTGGCCTCCTGAGGTGAAAAGCGGGGGCACCGCCAGATGCCCCCGCACCACAGATCAGCCTGACCAATCAGGCAATGACCGCGTTATCGTCCCGCTTGACTGCGATGACCGTGGAGCGCGGCAGGCCGGTACCATCCGGGAACGATCCGCCCGGATGCTGCAATCCGACAAAGATCGTCCGCTTGTCAGACGAGAAGGTCAGCCCGGTCACTTCGCCGCCATTCGGGCCGGTCAGGAAACGCGCAATCTCGCCCGTGACCGGATCACCGACCAGCATCTGGTTGTTGCCCATGCCGGCAAAGTCGCCCTCATTGCTGTCATCGCCATCGGTCTGGATCCAGAGCAGGCCCTGGCTGTCGAACATCATCCCGTCGGGCGAGTTGAACAGGTTGCCGTCGGTGACATTTGCCGACCCGGCATAGGCATCGCTGTGCACGGCCGGATTGCCCGCCATCACGAACAGATCCCAGGTGAACACCGCATCGGCATGATCGTCGTTCGCCGGATACCAGCGCACGATCTGGCCATAGTTGTTCTTGTTGCGCGGGTTCGGGCTGTTTTCCACGGCCATCATCGCATCGCCGCCTGCATTGGTCGCGTCAACGGCCCGGCGCGAGTTGTTGGTAAGCGCGACATAAGCCTCGATCGCAACCGGGTTGACGGCGACCCATTCGGGACGGTCCATCGTGGTGGCACCCACGGCAGAGGCCGCTTGACGGGTGTGGATGTGGATCATCGCCGCGTCCATGCCCGTCGCTTCGGGCGTCAGCGCGATCCATGCGCCCGTGCCGTCCTCGGCAAATTTCGCGACAGAAAGCTGGCCATCGTCCAGCAGGGTCGACGTGTCGCCACCGACCACATAGGGGTTGGTCGAGACATATTTATACAGGAACTCGCCGCGTTCGTCATCGCCCAGATAGACCACAACGCGGCCATCCCGCGCCAGGACCGAGGCGGCATTCTCATGCTTGAAGCGCCCAAGGGCCGTCCGCTTCACCGGGGTCGAGGCGGCATCGGCGGGGTCGATCTCGACGATATAGCCAAAGCGGTGCGGCTCGTTCGGGTTCGCCGCAATGTCGAAACGCGGATCGAACGTTTCATAGGCATAGCCGCCTTCCAGATCGATGCCATACCGGTCGAACCCTTCGGGCAGGGTCAGGGCGGCATCGGTCGATCCGAAGTAACCGTTGAAGTTTTCTTCGCATGTCAGATAGGTGCCCCAAGGGGTCTTGCCCGCGCCACAGTTGTTCAGCGTGCCCAGAGTGGCGGTGCCGGTCGGGTCGGCGTCGGTCTTCAGCAGGTCATGGCCCGCAGCGGGGCCGGTGATCGTCATCGGCGTGTTGTTGGTGATGCGGCGGTTGAAGGGCGAATCGACCACGATTTCCCAGCCATCGGCACCTTCGGTGACTTCCATCACCGTCACGCCCTGCAGGTTCTGCACTTTGCGCACGTCCTCGGCGCTGGTCGGCATGCCATCGGCGTTCTGCGGCAGGTTGACCTCAAGGTTCACATATTCATGGTTGACGGCAATCACTTGCGCGCCGCCGATATTGAACAACTCCATCCCGTCGGTATTTTCGCCGAAGACGCGTTCAGACGACGCAAAGTCGATACCCGTTTCCGGGCTGAAGGCAGCGGCGTCCGAAAACAGCGGCTGGCCCCACTTGGCGAGCGGCTTCCACGAATAGCCGGCGGGCACATGCACGTCAAAATCGGTCGCAACCGGGATCGCGGCAAATGCAAAGCGCGACATTGCCGCCGACTGCGCCTGTGCCGAGGTGGAGGACATCATCGTCCCAAGACCCATTACTGCGGCGCCAGAACCAAAGGCCACGATTGAACGCAGGAACCCACGACGTGACATCGCTGCTTCGACCACGCGGTCGAAATCGGTGGTTTCCGGGGCCGGACGGCGCAGTTCGTCCAGTTCATCCCACGTAATCTTGTTGATGTTGAAATCTTTCATAGCTTGTCTCCCATGGCTACTTGCGATTCAATCCTTACGTCCGGGGTAGAATGCGAACAAGACAGCCACACGACGGTCAGATGACGGTTTTCTCAGACACTCCGCTGGTATCCTGCGCGCGCAGACCGGTCGCCCGTCATCGCAAGCAATTATTGCACAAACGGTCGCAGGGCGGAACGTTGACGATATCCCGGCCATCGGCACCCCCGGTGACTTCCATCACCGTCGCGTCCCGAAGATAATCCGCCTTCGGCACGTCCCCGGCGCTGGAGGGCAAGCCATCGGCCTTATGCGGCAGGTTGACCCCGGGGTTGTTCGTGGCCTGATCGACGGCCTCCGCGAAAGCACCCAGAACTGGCGCGCGTTGCTGCCGGACCTGAAACACCCCTGGGCTCGATGTTGCGCCAAAACCGGCCACAGGCGACGGCGCAACGGGATTCCTGGCAGGCCGCCGCGCAGGAACACGGCCGGGAATTAGCCATTATGGAACAGAAACAGAAGAAGACCACGAAGCCGTATTCCCCGCGTTCCGCGACCGTGCGGTGCGGCTGCTTTTGAACCCGCGATGAATATCAGAGCGAATCGTGCTGTGAAAAATACTTGTCGCCGAAGCGATGTGCAGCCATCGGCGATAGAACCACCGACGGAATCGCAGAAGATAAAACCTTCAACTCAGGTGGTCAGCCAACCTCAGGGATAATTGAAGGATCGCCAGGGTTGGATTGTTGTAACCGGCGGTCGTGTAAACCGAAGAACCCGCCACATAAAGGTTTTCAGACCCAAATACGCGACAGTTTCCATCGACCACGCCAAATTTCGCAAGGTGCGACATACGCGTCCCACCCATGTGGTGATACCCGGCCAACTCTCCGTCTGTTGGATACTCGCCATTGTCGTAAACCCATTCGTCCAGCCGCGCCCGACCCAAATTCCTGTTCATGATCCATTTGCTGAACTGGTGAGCCGAGACTTCCATGGTTTTTCTGTCGATACTTCCCTTCTGCCAAAAAAGCTCTGTCAATGGAACACCGAACCGATCGCGATCACTGGACGACAAGGCGACACGATTCTCAAATACCGGAGCCTGCTCCCAGGCTGCGAGGAATCGAAAGGCGCAGATCAGCTTCTTCCCGGCCAGGTCGGCCGCCCACTCGCCAACCGACGGTGCCACGCACAAAAGATCCTTGATCAACCGCTTTGTGCCTGAGTCGCCTTGTTTCTTCACCACGAAGCCGCACCCGAGGATGCCAAACTTTTTCTGGATTTCCGTTGTAAGGGAATAGTATCTTTCGGTGGCAGGGTCGTCACTCAAGAGAGCTTCACCCAGTGTAAAATGCGGATGTTCCATCCAGTATCGGCCGATCGGCAAGCTATCGTCGAAAAATAAATCCGGGTGTTGACGTCTGATCCAAAGAAGTTGGCGAGAGTTTTCGATCCCACCCATCGTAATCACGATGGTGTCGAAACTCAACTCAAATGACTTTCCCGTGTAGCTGTTGAAATGCGCAGACGCCACCCGCCGATTCGCACCGGAGAGATCGTGGAAATTGGCATTGATGAAAAGGTCGATGTTTCCCGATTTGACAATCGCATCCAGATACTTGTCCAGAAAACGCACGGGCGGAGAATGCTTGAATTCAATCCTTTTGATTCCATGTTCGACGTCGATAACATCTTCGGAAAATGTACTGTCGACTTCCACGATCTTGCAGGCTTCATGCAGATAGGCGTTGACATCATCAAACCCAATTGGCCACTGATACTCTTCGCCCATGTAGCCCCGCTCGAAGTCACCCGGCTCGAACGACTTCGACCAACCACCCCAATGATTAGTCGATCCGCCAAAGAATCTGAGCCGCGCAGAATCCAGTTCAAAATACGGGTCGCCAATGACCCGACCCGCGTAAACCTCCTGCGATTCGACGGAATAGTCCAATTCTCCGGCTTCACAAAGCGCAACGCGCTTTCCTTTTTCCGCAAGCTTCAAAGCGATTGTAATACCTGCGGCACCAGCCCCAACCACGCAGACGTCGTATCGTCCCTCAGGCTGTTGCTCCATTTTGTTAAGGTCAATCAGCATCAGACGTCTCCGTCTTTCAATATCCAGCCGTTCCTGACCGGCACACCGCGAAACGTCCGGAGCACGGGGATAGTGATCATGATGCATGAAAGCATAAACAAGATGGAAAAGCTGCGCCGGTTCATTTTCAACCTTTCAGGTTCATCCATACTTGGCAGGACATTCGTGACCGACGTTATCAAGATCGAAAGCACGCGCCTCGCTGGCTGACATACCCTGATCAACGTGGCCCGAAATGCAGACTACGTGGTCAACGGTGGTCAGGCAACCATTTTTCGGCCGACATTCCCCAGGTCGACATCGATCTTGTCTGGCGCGATCTCAAGGCACATCACCTCGTCCACCAGACTTGCCTCGATACAACCGCCCTCGACACCGCCATCCACGACGCCGTCCGAAACCTCAACCGCGAGAGAATGCCAGATCCGTTGGCCAAACCACGAATCTCTGCTTGAGGCGGCCGCGCACTCGCCAACTGGAGGCGCCCCGCAGGCAGGCGCAAGGGTCGACGGCGTTCAGTTTGCACGTTTCGATCAGGGATGCCATGCGCGCCCAGGTGCGGCCGCCCTCATCATGCCCCGTAGCCCGGCAGGGTTTCGGCCATGCCACAATCCCGAGAGGGGGCGAAGAGCGCGTTCTTGCGATAAAAGGTGATCGGCCGGATGGTGTTTTCGACCGGGTTTGTGTCCATCTCGACGCGGCCATCTGTCAGGAAGACCTGCAAGCCGCCTTAATGGCAGTAGATATAGCCGAGCTTTTCGCCGAGTGAGGAAGACAAGAAAACAGTCTGGGGGACTGTTTTCCTGACGAACGGATTTGGCGGAGGTTGCGCAGATCAGGAAACGATCCGGGGGATCGTTTCCCTGAGCAACGCTGCAAGTGGTCTGGCAGATGGCCAGGATTGCGCCTGGCCGCCGGTCGCCGGGTCGTGCCGTCGGCATTGCGCGCCACACCGGCATTGCTGGCGGCCGCAGCTTCAGCGACAGCCGTCTCAAGGTCTTGAAACGCCAATTGGCGATCGTCGGAGATAATTCTGGCGTTCGGTCTGGGCGCGCAAACCCGCCACTTCGGCCTGCAGGACTATAACCGCCTCTCGCATGGCAGGCGGAAGCGCATCCGGATCAAGGGGTTGGAAGGCAGGTGCGAACATGCCGTTTTATTCCCCAAGAGGCCATAAGGGCCCATATTTACAAGGCGACCCGACGCGTTCTGTCGCAGCCGGAATGGTCGGTCGCGGTGCATGAATGCGGCGCCACTTGCGTCGGGAAAACAGTCTCCCAGACTGTTTTCTGATCCTCCTCACCCGGCAAACAGCGCCTCGAACTGCACCCAGCTATAGCCGCATGACCCCATCGCCAACCTGTCGCCAAGGCTAAGCCACCCGCCGCGATACGCCGCCTTCTCAGGCCCCATCACCCAAATTCAACCATCGCTCCGCGGTCTGCTTCCTCCAGCCCTGATGCGATCGCCAGCATCCGTCGCGAAGCCCGCGCCTCCTTCGTGCGTGCCGCCGTCGCGCGCAACTGCGGCGCCGTCAACTCCATCCGCGTGATTGCACACCCTGCCATGCCTGCCTCCTGTATCAAGGCCGCATTGAGTCAGAGTGCAGATGATTTGGGAATCCCCGGAGTCAGATATCAGGGCCGTTGGTATCACAGCCCCAACCGCGGAATTTCGATCGCCGGGCAGCGATCCTGCACTACAAGCACGCCTCGCCGCCTGGCCAGAACCGCTGCATCGGCGTTCTGCACGCCCAGTTGCATCCAGACTGTGCGCAATTGTGGCAGATGCGCCAACGCCTCTTGCACCAGCGGCAGCACATGTTCGGATCGTCGGAAGATATCAACCATGTCCACACCGGCATCCGCCGGAACCGACGCGAGGTTGGCGCGGATCACCTCGCCGAGTGCCTTCTGCCCGGCATGGCCCGGATTGACCGGAATCACCCGGTACCCCCGTCCTGCCAGATAGGCCGCAACCCGGTGGCTAGGCCGTTCCGGGTTGGGCGACCAACCGACAAGCGCTATCACACGCGTCGTCTCCAGTATCCCGCGGATCATCGCATCCGTCATAACACCTCCAGGCGACCCTGCATCATGCAGGTCATAAAAAAAGCGCCCGGGCCAAACGGGCCGGGCGCAGTGGCGGAACGAGGGACAGTAAAGTAAGAACGGGGGTTCCGGCCCCATCCTGCGCTTAAGCTAGGCATGCTGCCCCGCCGAAAGAACCCCCCGTCGCGCAACTGTGAAGTAGCGGCTACCGCGCCGTCACTGCGTAAAGTCCGACCGCTGCCGCATTCGACACATTCAGCGACCCGAAGCCACCTGCAAAGGGAATCTTCACAATCCGGTCGCAGGTTGCACGCGTTTTGTCGCGCAGGCCCGGTCCCTCGGCGCCAAGGACCAGCCCGATCGGTCGGCTGCCAACCTGCGCCACCGCTTCCGCAAGGGTCGTATCGCCGTCACCATCCAGCCCCAGCAGCACAAACCCCATTGCCTTCAGCTTGTCCATCGCGTCGGCCAGATTGCCCACCCTCAGATAGGGCTGACGTTCCAGCGCGCCACTCGCGGTCTTGGCCAGAGCGCCGGTTTCGGGCGCTGAATGCCGCTGTGGTGCAATCACCGCACGCGCGCCGAACACTTCCGCCGACCGCAGCACCGCGCCCACGTTATGCGGATCAGTCACCCGGTCCAGCAGCACGACCAGCGGCGCCCCCGCCCCCGCAGCACACACATCCTCCAGCGACCCCCAGTTCAACGGACGCACTTCCAATGCCGCGCCCTGATGCACGGACCCTTCGTCAATCGGCACGTCAAAGTGGCGCGGTTCAACGATTTCCGGCTCCAGCCCGCTGGCGTCAATCGCCTCCGGCAGCTTGTCGGCGGCGTTCTTGGTCAATACCAGCCGCAGCTTCTCCCGCGCTGGATTCATCAAGGCATCGCGCACCGCATGCAAGCCGAAAAGCCAGACCGTTTCCTGCCCCGCCTGGCGCTTGGCGCGCTCCTTGTCGATAACCCAGGTTGGTTTCGTCACTCCCGTTTTCATCTCTGTCCCCGTCCTGTCCCGGTCATGGCCGCTCAGAGATGGCGCGGGATGCGCACATCGCACTGCAACCGGCGGCGCTGCCCTCACCGCGCGCAAAAAGGGCAGCGCGGGCTGCACAATGCGGCGCGGCACGGGACGGCGCAAGTGAAAACACCCCTTGGATCAGCTACCGTCCTACGCACCACCCTTCCATCTGCCAAAGCGAACCTCCTGCATCCCGAACTTTCCGCCTTGACGCCCCAGAGACCCTTCGGTAATCACCCAGCCAGAGTGGGCGATGTGCTGCAAGGTGCGGCAGCGGACTGTAACTCCGCCGGGGAGACCCTTGCCTGGTTCGATTCCAGGATCGCCCACCATTAATCATCGAAACCCGCAAAGCGCTATACCGCTTGCCAAACGCCGACCGGGCCGCCCTCGGCCTGCCGACCTTTCATCATGATCCCGAGGCATCCCATGACCGACCGTTCTTACCGCTTCAGCCACGCCATCACCCGCCGCCCTTCGGCCAGCATCGCCTCTGGCCTGCGCGCGCTGGATACCGGGACACCCGATCTGGCGCTCATGCTGACCCATCACGCCGCCTACATCGCCGCCTTGCGTGCAACCGGTGCAACTGTCGTCGAACTGGCTGCAGACGCTGACTACCCGGATTCGGTCTTCGTCGAGGATACCGCCCTTTGTCTGCCAGAAGGTGCAGTAGTCATGCGCCCCGGTGCGCCATCCCGGCTGGGGGAAGCCACAGAAATGGCGCCGCATCTGGCCGCACTTTACGCACAGGTGGTTCACATCACCGGTCCCGGTTTCATCGAAGGCGGCGATATTCTGACCACGGAACGCGAAATCCTCGTCGGCCGCTCCGCGCGGACCGATGCGGCGGGCATCGCTGAACTCACGCGCCTCGTCGCCCCTTGGGGATACCGGGTGCGCGAAGTCGAAACGCCGCCCGGCGTGCTGCATTTCAAGACCGATTGCTCGCTGCTGGATGCCGAGACGATCCTTGCAACCCCCCGCCTCGCAGCCTCCGGCTGTTTCGATGGTTACAATGTGATCCATACCGGCGAGGGCGAAGAAGCCGCCGCCAATTCCATCCGATTCAACGATGTGGTTCTGGCCCCGGCAGGCTTCCCACGCACGGCTGCGGCACTTGACCGCGCAGGCTACACTCTGGCCATGATCGACAACGCCGAATGCGCCAAACTCGACGGCGGCATGTCCTGTCTCAGTCTGCGCTTCACCCCCCGCCCCTAAACGCCAAATGTGCGCCAGATATCCGATCTGAAAAAAACAGCGTTGCCGTCCGTGACAGTAACGCCACCCTGCACGTCATCCGTCTTCACGATGACAATGTTGCCGTTGCCAGAGGTCGGCAACGGCGACCCTTCACCCCCCTGCCTCCGGCCCCTTACGCCACGCAGTTTCATCCTGGCAAAAATATCCCCACCGGAGGTCACACCGACACCCGCGGGCGCAACGGCGGGACCACCGCTCAACGCCTGCAAACCGTACCGAAGCCTGCGCCGCTCAAGGGATCAGAACCGCGCTGCGTTGGAATTCGGCACGATCTTCGGTCCCGTCATCAAACACCACCACTACGGTAACGCTTTGCACCATGCCCAAAGGCAGCGTTACATAGGGCACATGCCCTTCAAGGGTCAGCGCATTGGGCTGGGCCGAGCCCTCATGGCAGGGCTCTGTCTGCCAGACCTTCGCCGCCGCGGCGGAATTGACCGAAAACCGGATTTCCGACAACCCGCAGCGCCAGCTTTCCAGATGTGTGAAATACAACAGGTCATTGCCCTCATATTCCCGGATCGCCACCCAACTGGCTTTGGTCGCCGCCAGCACAGGCTTCACCTCGGCCGCTGTGGTAAAGGTCTGGGCCGCCGCGGGCAGCGCCGCCAGCAACGCCGCAACAAAACCGGTCCATCGCATCCTCTTGCCCCTTTTCGCTTTTTCGCAATCCCTTTTCCCGGATAGTGTGCCCGCAGGTGACCGCAGGACCGACTATGCCAAAAACTCCCCCTTCCCCGCAATCCTTCAATATCGTCGCCGTCGCTCAATCCGGCCGTTTGCAATACGAAGCCGTGCTGCTGGCCGCATCCCTGCGCGCCACCAACCCCGGTTTTACCGGGCAGTTGTTCCTTGCCGAACCGCAGCCCGGCCCGCTTTGGCCGCAAGATCCACGCATCAGCGATCCCGCGACGCGGGCGGCACTGGAAAACCTGGGCGTCACATTCCTGCCCTTTGAAAACAAGGTTTTCGGTCACGCCTATCCTTACGGCAACAAGATCGAGGCGTTGGCGGCGCTGCCCGAGGCGCCCTTTTTGTTCCTTGATACCGATACCCTGATCACCGGACCTCTCGACAGCCTGCATTTCGATTTCACCAGACCGTCGGCCTCGATGCGCCGCGAGGGTACTTGGCCGGTTCCTGGTCTCTACGGCCCGACACTGCATGAGATATGGGCCTCGCTTTACTCCATGTTCAAACTGGATTTTGGCCGCAGCCTCGATCCTGCCCAGCCGCACGACTATTGGCAGCACTATCTTTACTTCAACGCCGGCTGGTTCTTCCACCAAAACCCGCAGACCTTCGGCGCCCGGTTTCTGCACTATGCGCAGGCGATCCGCGATGACGCCCCGCCCGAGCTGATCTGCCAGTCGTTAGACCCCTGGCTCGATCAGGTGGCGCTGCCGCTGGTGATTCATTCTTTCGGCGGTGGCCGTCCGGGTCCGGGTTTGGCAGGACTGGACGGCGATGTCACCTGCCACTGGCGCACCCTGCCGTTGCTTTACGCCCGGGAAAGCGACCGTGTGGTGGCGTTGCTGACGGAAGTGGCCGCGCCGAATGCCATCAAGAAGGTGCTGAAAGACTACGACCCTTTCAAAAAGTTGATCTATCAGGGCAAGGGCGCCGAAATCCGCGCCCTGTTCGACCGTGCCGACCTCCCCCGTCGCGAACAGATGATCCGTAATACGATCAAGCGCGAAGGTCTGTGGTTCCGGTAAACGGCCGGTGGCATGACGTGCGCTCATCGCGCCCGCAAAGGGTCTCTCAGGCTGTTTTGCCCCCGCGTAACCGGAGTGACAAAAGCGAAGGCAACCTGCGCCGGAACGATGTCGTCTGTCACGGCGCAGCCGCTCCCCGAAACGCGCGGCCGGACCTATCGCTTGCGGAGCCGTCTTCCGGTTGCGTGTGCAGCCTGTCGCCCGATCCCACGGCCCGCCATCCCCGTTACCCGCCAGCCGATATCACCTTGAAAACGCAGGGGTCTGTGACCAGTTCGGGCGGGGTCAAGCACAGTCCCTGCGCGATCTGCCACGCGGCCAGCACCTTGGGCACGTAGTCACGGGTTTCCGCATAGGGCGGCACACCTTCGTTGGCCTTCACCGCGCCCTCGCCCGAATTGTAAGCCGCCAGCACCATCAGCGGATCGCGGTCGAATTCCTGCATCAGCCAATTCAGATAGGCCACGCCGCCCCTGATGTTCTGCGAGGGGTCGGTGGAATCCGACACGCCGAACCGTTCGGCCGTGGCGGGGATCAATTGCATCAGGCCCTGCGCGCCTGCGGAACTGACGGCATCGGCACGGCCCGCACTTTCGATGCCGATCACCGCCAGCACCAAAGCGGGCGACACGTTGGTGCCAAGCGTCGCCTTCAGAATGTCGGTGCCGTAGGTTTTGGCAATTTCCTGCATGTGTTGCAGGCGGGGCGCGCGAACAGCGCTGCCCCCCGGCCCCTGCGACAGGGTGGCCATCGCCAACGGAAATCGCCCGGACACAGCCCCCCGCGCCGAAGGCACGGTTTCCCAAAACCACGCGTAGGATGATGTGGGCGGGGCGGGCACCGGCACCGGGGCAGCGGGGTCCAATGCGGCGGGGTCAGGTTCAGGCAGCGGATCGGGCCGGGGCATCACGGCAAGGCGACGCGCCTGTTCGGCGGGGTCGATCTGCACGGTGATTCGCTTGCCGACACCCGACGCCGGCGCTTTGATCCTGCGAAAGGTGAAATCTTCCTGACCGGACGTGGCAATTTCTGCCGGAGCCACCGATGGCACCGACACAATCAGCCCCAGAACCATGGTTCCTGCCCAAATCCGCATTGCGCGGGTGCCTGCTCGTTTATTCTTGTTGCGTGCATCCTCGCAAAGAATCGCCCGGCACGCCACCATTTTGGCGGGAAGATCACGTCAGAATCGCCATATTCGCCCGGCGGCCCCGGACTTCAAGCCAGAGTTCAGGAGGATAAATTGGCGAAAAACCACGTTCATTCAAATGTTTGCAAAAAATCCGCGGGTAAATCGCAAGTGTCCGAAAAAGCACCACCCGTTCCCAATTGTCGCCACATTCGGAGGGCAATTTCCATTCATGCCGAACGAAGATCGAGCCGGAACAGAAACCGGAAAGAGAATGCGCAGGACGGCGAAAAACCGAACAAACTCCAGGAAAGGGAAACATCATGAAACTGCTGAATATCTTCAAATCCTTCAAGAACGACGAATCCGGTGCCGTGACGGTTGACTGGGTAGTGCTGACCGCTGCCATCGTCGGCCTGGGCCTCGTGGTCATGACCACAGTGCGCACCGGTCTGACCACTGCCGCAACTGCGATCACGACTGATCTGACCCTCGATACAAACGCGGGTGCCGCAATCAACCGATGATCTAGCGCAACTCTGTCAATGGGCCGCGTTCCGTCCGGAGCGCGGCCTTTTCGTCACTATCAGACGCGCTTCGACACAATCATGGCCAAAGCGGGGCATCCCCCTGACGACACGCCATATTCACGCCGGAATCCAGTCGCAGTGTGCAATTCGGGGTTGAAAAAAGTGACCGACCGGATTCGGTGCAGGGTGCCGGCGAAGGGAGTTTGCGATGCGTAAGTTGCCGAAATTCCTGCTGGACGAAAAAGCGGCAGTCACCGTCGATTGGGTGATGCTGACGACTGCCATCGTGGCGTTGAGCCTGTTCGCTTTCGTGCCGGTTTACACCAGCACCGATGGTGTTGCCAACACCATTGCAACCAGCATCACGACCGCGGTCAACCAATGATGCTGCACCTTTCTGTTGTGCACGGTGACCGCAGGCAGACGAAGGAAACGAAGGGCCGGCCCTTCCCTGCGCTGCCAAGTGGCGCAACAGTTGACTGAAAGGGAACGAGATGCGTATGATTTTCGGATTGGTACTGGTGGTCGGCCTCGCGCTGGCAGGGTTTGCGGTTTACATGGCGCAGGGATTCATCAGCCAGACCCAGGCAGAACTGGCGATCGAGCGCGCCGCCAGCGCAAAGGCAGGCCCGCTTGTCGAAGTGTTCGTGGTCAACAAGCCGCTGAACTATGGCGACCCTTTGACCAGGGAAGACGTGCAAAAGGCGTATTGGCCGCAGAACACCATGCCGGAAACGGCATTTCTGGAAGAGGCTGTGTTGTTCCCCGAAGGCGCAAAACCGCGCTTCGTGCTGCGCCAGATGGAAAAATTCGAGCCCGTGCTGGCGGTGAAGGTCACCGAACCGGGGGCCGATGCGGGCCTGACCTCGCGGCTTGAAAAGGGCAAACGGGCGTTTGCGATCAGGGTGGATGTGGCGTCGGGCGTCTCGGGCTTTCTGCAACCGGGTGACTCGGTGGATATCTACTGGACCGGCCAGACGACCAATGTCGATGGCGAACTGACGCGGCTGATCGAAAGCACCATCAAGCTTATCGCGGTTGACCAGATCGCAGATGATGACCGCTCCGGTTCCGCCGTAATCGCGGGCACGGTGACTGTAGAGGCATCGCCCGAACAGGTGGCGCGTCTGGCACAGGCTCAGGCGACCGGGCGGCTTGCCTTGTCGCTGGTCGGCGCCGGGGATGAAAGCGTGTCGGGGCTGGTCGAGGTGGACAGCCGTGGGTTGCTGGGCATCACCGAACAGGAAACCGTGCAGGTAGAACAGGCAAAAGTATGCAGTATCAAAACCCGCAAAGGGGCTGAAGTCGTGGACATGCCGATCCCCTGCACCAACTGACGCCGCAGACGAATTGCCAACCAAGGCATCAACGGTGCGAGGCGGAAAACAACCCAAGGGTGTGGATGGGCCGCGCCCTTCCAATGGATCTGGTGGCACCTTTCAAACCATGCGCGAAGACTTGCGGGCTGTTGCACGTTATCCACATCAGGAACTGCGTCCAACCTTTTGATTCTTGCAATAAAAGGCCAAGTCCTGCATCTTGTCGGCTATAGTGGGCGAAAAAGACCCGCAAAATGAGGCGTGATCGGAAAGGCAGGTCACTTGTGAGCATGCGAACCCTATGGACGGCAGGTCTGCTTGGCACGGCCCTTGCAACCACGTCTTTGGCCCCGGCAATGGCACAGAGCCTGCGCGTGATGCAGGGCGCGCCATCATCTGCGCTGAATGTCCCGATGAACCGTGCTGTGGTGGTGGAAAGCGACGTGCCGTTTGCGGAGCTGTCGATTGCCAACCCCGGTATTGCCGACATTTCCACCCTGTCCGACAAATCCATCTACGTGCTTGGCAAAGCGCCCGGCCGCACCACGCTGACGTTGCTTGGTCCCGACGGCCGGCTGATCTCCAACGTCGAAGTGCATGTGACGCCCGATATTGCCGAGTTCAAGGAACGCCTGCAACAAATCCTGCCCGGCGAGACGATCGAGGTCCGCACTGCCAATGACGGCATCGTGATGTCGGGCACCGTGTCCAGCACCGCCAAACTGGACCGCGCGCTTGATCTTGCGGAACGCTATGCCCCTGAACGCG
>Ga0105050_10004718_pt1 | contig 17944 bp, 16 predicted proteins | sample FRY01_FD_78088 | JGI IMG/M metagenome (GOLD analysis project Ga0105050, IMG submission 78088) | Freshwater microbial communities from Lake Fryxell liftoff mats and glacier meltwater in Antarctica - FRY-01 | ecosystem: Environmental > Aquatic > Freshwater > Ice > Glacier meltwater ... | reverse complement strand
CACGGGAAAAGAGAAGTGCGCCCGGCTGGGATCGAACCAGCGACCATCGGTTTAGAAGACCGGTGCTCTATCCACTGAGCTACGGGCACATGGAGCTCTCCTAAATACTCTGAGCCTGGCTTCTCTTCAAGCTGTGGTTACATCGATCCACATCCTGCGATACAGAAAAGCCGAACTCGACACCTGGGTGGGGCTTCGCAGCTTATTCTGCGATTAAAGAAAAAGGAGGCGCTTCGTCAAAATCTTGGCTCAACTTGAACTTTCGATCCGCACATTCCGGAATTAATTCCCCGCTTCCACAAAATCCCAAAGCGATCGAAGGTCTTCGTCTTTCCGGGCGAGCGATCGCAGCTCTTTCTCGCGGGCAAAGGCTTCCTGCAGACGCAATTTGGCCTCGGGAATCCTTCCGGAAACACAGGCATAACAGGCCAGATTGTAGCGGATAGTCGCCTCGTTAGGATGCAGAGCCATCGCCTGCAGGAGAACTTGCTCGGCTGCTTCGATCGAATTCGCCCGGCGCACCGCATAGGCGTATTGGAGCCACAGAGAGGCTTCCTCCGGCACCGCCTTGATGACAGCTTCACCCCAGGCGGCAGCCTCGTCCCAATCTTTTAAAGCCGAACTGAGAACCAACCGCAGCGCCAAGACCTCGGTACGCTTTTTTTCCTCCAGAGGAAGTTCCTCCAGTTCCCGGACCGCCTCATCGAGAATTCCCAATTCAAAGTATCCGGTGGCGGCTTGAAACCGACGTTGAAAGCTGGTGGCTGGCGATGACATTCAAAAAGAGGGTTACTGGCGCGTCAGCGTTTCCGCCTGCTCACGAGCCCATCGGTCCGCTTCGAGAAGTTCAGCGAGGCCGGGATGGGCGACGAGCGGAGCCCGGCCCATGACCTCTGCGACGGTTTCCCAGATTTTTGGAAAACCAAGCCGATGTTCGAGGAAGGCCTGCACAGCCACTTCATTGGCCGCATTGAAGACGGCCGGCAGGGTGCCTCCGGTTTTCCCGGCCCAATGCGCGAGGTCCAAAGCCGGGAAATCCCTCCGGCGGGGGGACTCGAATTGCAAGGACCCGAGAGCAGCAAAGTCGAGCGGCGGCAGGGAATTGGCCACCCGGTCCGGCCAGGTGACGGCATATTGAATCGGGAAGCGCATGTCTGAGTGACTCAATTGCGCGAGGACCGAACCATCGACAAATTCCACCATGGAATGGACGATGCTTTGCGGATGAACAACGACATCAACCTTGTCCATGGGGACATCAAAAAGCCAGCGAGCCTCGATCATCTCCAGTCCCTTGTTGAAGAGCGTCGCCGAATCAATGGTGATCTTACGCCCCATCGTCCAGATGGGATGCTTCAGCGCCTGCTCCGGGGTGACCCCAGCCAGTTCTGCCGCCGGGGTCTGGCGAAAAGGACCGCCCGAACAGGTCAGGATGAGTCGCTGCACGCTGGCGGGATCCCGACCTTCCAGACATTGAAAAATGGCATTGTGTTCGCTGTCCACTGGCAGGACCCGAACGCCTTTGCGGGCGGCGGCGGCCATGACAATTTCTCCCGCCATCACGAGGATTTCCTTGCTGGCGACGGCGATGTCTTTGCCGGCCTCAATCGCCGCGAGTGCCGGGGCCAATCCCGCCGTCCCGACAATGGCCAAAAGGACCATGTCCGCCTCCGGCAGGGTGGCCAGTTCAAGGAGAGCTTCGGCACCAGCCGGCCCGGAAGAAAGGACCGTCCGGGCTTCGGGAAATTCCTTCGCCGCCAAACGAAGGCCTTCCGAGTTGGCATGGGCCGACATCCCGACGATCCGCACCCGGTCCGGAATATCCCGGGCGACTTGACGCGCGCTCTGACCGATCGAGCCGGTGGCGCCGAGAACAACCAAATTCTTCATGCGATCCCAATGACAAACCGCAGGTAAAAATACATCAGCGGTGCGGTGAACAAAACACTGTCGATCAAATCCAAAGTGCCTCCAATCCCGGGGAGGACATGGCTGGAATCCTTTGCCAGCGTACTGCGTTTGATGATGGATTCCGCGAGATCGCCGATGACGGCGCTCACTCCGAGGACCAGGCCCAGAATGGTGACATCTGCAAACCGCAGGGCGGGGAGCCGATCCGGGATCATGGCATAGAGCCAGTAACTTCCCAGTAAGGCGGAAAATAAGGCTCCGCAAAACCCTTCCCAGGTTTTCTTCGGGCTGATATGCGGTGCAAAGGGATGGCGCCCAAAGAGGCTCCCGAACACATAGGCCCCCATGTCGCTGAACTTCGTCACCAACAAAAGAAAAATGACGTAATATTGCCCGGTCGATTCCCCCGTCGCGGTCGGCGGCGAGAGGTAAATGATCTTGGTCACAAAGTTGAAAAGCCAGGGAATGTACAACAACCCGAAGACGGTGTAGGCAATCGCCTCCAAAGGCTCACGATTGGCAGCGGCCCGGAACATTTGCCGGCCGAAAATGATAAAAAGAAATCCCACCAACACGGCTACCTCCAAATCCGGCGAGGACGCGCCCCCATGGCGGCGCAGATGAAGAAAGCTCCAGGTCAAATAGACTGCGGCGCAGAGCATTCCCGTGAGAGTGAACACCGGGGCCCCCTGTTCTTTGACCATGTGGAAGTACTCGTAGAGCGCCACCAAAGCCATGAAGAGAATGAGGAAGAAAAATCCCCAGTCGGAACCCACCGCGATCGACGCCACAATCAGAGTCCAAAGGCCGAGGGTACTTCCTAGGCGGCGAACAAAAGTTGTGCGTTTCTCACTCATCATAGGAAGGATATTCCTATAGGTCCAAGACGATGGTGGAAAGCGAATCAATGACATTGACACCTTTCTCATTTTCCGCCGCCCTCTTCATTGCCCTCCTCTTGGTCGGAGGGGGGGCGATTTTCCTGGAAGCGATCAAACGCTTTCCCGACCCGGGCGAGATGGCTTAAGACCAATGTTCAGACGTCTTCGATTTCGATCGCCTTGGTGACCGCGTCGATGGCCGTCGCCAAAGCCTCTTCACTGGGGGCGTGAATGCAGAAGAGCGGCTCCCCTTTCTCCACCAAGTCACCACATTTGCGAAGACCGCTGAAACCGACGGAAAAATCAATCGCCTCCCCCGCTCGTTTGCGACCGGCTCCCAATTGTACACTGGCTGCCCCGATGGTGCCGGCCTCGAGTTTGGTCAGACGGCCAGCTTGCGGAGCCGGAAAAGGCGCGATCACCGGCGCGACATGCACGGCCGAGGAAAGAGTTTCCAAGGTCCCCACGTCGCCGCCCTGGGCCTCCACCAGGGCAGTGAATTTCCGCCAGGCTGTGCCATCATTGAGCCATTCCGCCAGTTTTTCGCGCGGCGAGTCGGCCACTTTTTCACACAAATCCAAGGTAAGTTTGACGAAATCCTCCGGTCCCCGGCCCTGGAGGGTTTCCACCGCTTCGGTCACCTCAAGCGCATTCCCAACCGTCTGCCCCAGAGGCTCCGCCATGGGCGTGAGAAGATACTTGGTGACCATGTGATTCTCCGCTCCGGCCGATTGGAGGCCTTCTGCCAGCTTTTGGGCGTCGGCCAAGGTTTTCATGAACGCTCCCGGGCCAAATTTGACATCGAGCACGAGGCGGTCGAGGGATTCGGCCAGCTTCTTCGACATGATGCTGGCGATGATGAGTTCCCGCGAAGGAACGGTTCCGGTCACGTCCCGGAGGGCATAAAGTTTTTTATCCGCCGGGCAAAAATCCGCCGTCTGGCCCGCCATAAAAAGCCCCAGCTTTTCGATTTGGTCCCGACATTGTTTTTCATTTAAATGAACGTCAAATCCCGGGATGCTCTCCAGTTTGTCGAGCGTCCCCCCGGTGATCCCCAAACCGCGGCCCGAAACCATTGGCACCCAAAGTCCGTCGCAAGCAAGGAGCGGAGCGAGCACGAGCGACACCTTGTCGCCGACTCCGCCGGTCGAGTGTTTGTCCACCCGGGGGGGCGCATCTTCGGGCCAGGAAAACACTCGCCCGCTATCCCGCATCGCTGCGGTGAGGGTGGCGGTCTCCAGCGGATCCATCCCTCGAAAATAAATCGCCATGGCTAAAGCGCTCATTTGGTAGTCCGGAATTTCGTCCTCGGAAAATGCCGTGATGATTTGGCGAATTTCCTCGGAGGTGAGAGTGCCGCCGTCCCGTTTGCGTTCGATCAGTTGGGGGAGGTGCATTCGCGTATCTTGCCTTCGAATGGGTTAAAATTGAAGTTAATTGCAGCATATTTTGGATTCGGTTTAGGGAGAAAACGAGCAGCCGAGAGCCCAGGCCCTTCTCGATGAGCCTCATTATCTCGGGGATCTTCAGGCGGTTGGCGAACAGACCCGGTATGGAGTGAGGAGCAACGCAGAAGGCGGCTGGCCTTGGTGGTCAACGATGCGCGATTTTTGCTTTTGCCGGATCGGACCTCCTCCAATCTGGCCGCACGAGCCGCCCGCCGCGTCCGTGTCACCAATGGTAAAGAGACCGATTCGGTCGAAGTCAGTCATCTCGACGACCTCAGCCGCGTCCGCAAGCCTTCCTCCATGCCTTCATGGGAATGTTCCGCCGTCTGAGCGACCGCCTTTGCGTTCATTGGATCAGCAAGCAACCCCGATCCCAGCACAAAACGACCACTGACTTCTTCTCGGCTAGGAAGGCCAGACCCCACCGCGATGTCTTTCAATCCCTCTTCGCCTCTCGCCCGGCGTTTTCCTTTTCTTCGTGAATTGGCCGTGCAAGCGGAATGAGGGCGCAAATTTTCGCTTGCCCTGCACGACGGCTTCTCTAGCTTGCTCTCCCTTCGTGACCGATGCCCGGTCCGAGGTATCGTCACATCCCATTTCTGCCCATATGTCTGCAAATCCTAATTCACCTGATCGCGCATTCCTCCTCGAACGCACGCGCAACATCGGCATCGCTGCTCATATCGACGCCGGCAAGACCACACTCACCGAGCGAATCCTTTTTTACACTGGGATGATCCACAAGATCGGCGAGGTGCATGAAGGCACCACGGTGACCGACTGGATGGAGCAAGAACGCGAACGCGGCATCACCATCACCTCGGCCGCCACGACCTGTTCCTGGCTCCAGCGCAAAGAAGAAGGCATCTACAAGATGTATGAAGACATCAACATGCGCGTGAACATCATCGACACGCCCGGGCACGTGGATTTCACCGCCGAGGTGGAACGTTCCTTGCGTGTCCTCGATGGCGCGGTGGCCGTCTTCTGCGCTGTCGCCGGAGTCCAGCCCCAATCGGAAACGGTCTGGCGTCAAGCGACCAAGTACAATGTGCCCCGAATCGCCTTCGTCAACAAAATGGACCGCACCGGAGCCGACTTCAATGCCGCCGTTGACAGCATGCGCAAGAAGCTTGGTGCTAATGCCTGGCCGATTTTGATCCCTCTGGGCCGCGAAGATTATCTCAAAGGCCAACTCGACGTCATTAATAACAAGGCCGTCATCTACTTGGACGATGACACCATGGGATCGGTTTATGAAGTCCGTGAGATCCCCGACGACCACAAAGAACTCGTCGCCAAGGCCTATCAAGATCTGGTCGATCAAATGTGCGACCTCGATGACGAGATCGGCACCCTTTTCCTCGAAGAGAAACCCATCTCCAAGGAAGCTCTCAAGGCCGCCATCCGGCGTCAGACCATCGCCAACCGTTTCATTCCCGTCGCCGGGGGGTCCGCCTTCAAAAACAAAGGCGTCCAATACCTCGTCGATGCCGTGATCGATTATTTGCCCGGACCGCTGGATATTCCTCCCGCCAAGGGGCACAACCCCGATACGGACGAGGCGATCCCCGTTCATTCGGATGACAATGGCAAATTTTGCTCCCTCGCGTTCAAGCTCTGGAGCGATCCCTTTGTCGGCAAGTTGGTCTTTTTCCGGGTTTATTCTGGAAAACTCTCCAAAGGAGACACGGTGTACAACCCGCGGACCAACAAACGCGAACGCATCAGCCGCATCATCCAGATCCAAGCCGACAAACGCGAGGATGTTGCGACTTGTTACTCCGGTGACATCGCCGCCATCGTCGGAATCAAAAATGTGACCACCGGCGACACCCTTTGCGATGAGGATTATCCGATCTTGCTTGAGCCCCCGTCGTTCCCGGATCCGGTGATTTCCATGTCCGTCGAACCCAAAACCAAGGTCGATCAGGAGAAAATGGGCATTGGCCTTCAGCGTCTGGCGGAAGAAGATCCGACCTTCCGCGTCAACACCGACGTCGACACCGGCCAAACCATCATTGCCGGTATGGGTGAACTCCACCTCGAAATTATCCGCGACCGACTTTTCCGCGAATTTAAGGTGGAAGCCAATTCCGGCAAACCGCAAATTGCTTACAAGGAAACCGTTCTCAAGTCCTCCGAAGGCGAAGGCAAACTCGTCAAACAATCTGGCGGACGGGGCCAATATGGTCACGTGGTCGTCAAGATGACCCCGAACGAACGGGGCAAAGGCATTACGATCGAAAACAAGATTGTCGGCGGTGCCATTCCCAAAGAATTCATTCCGCCCGTCCTCAAGGGCCTCAACGAAGCGACTCTCAACGGCGTCGTGGGCGGATATCCGGTCATCGACGTTCATGTCGACATCGTGGACGGCAGTTTCCACGACGTGGATTCCAACGAACTCGCCTTCAAAATGGCGGCAATCTTCGCCTTCAAGGACGCTTTGAAGAAAGCACAACCCATCTTGCTCGAACCTGTCATGAAGGTGGAAAACATCACTCCCGATGAATTCCAAGGCGACATCATGGGCGATCTCAATCGTCGCCGGGCCCGCATCCAAGGCATGGAAACTAAAGGCAATCTCTGCACCATCGAGGCGGAAGTGCCTCTGGCGGAGATGTTTGGATACGCCACCGCGATCCGTTCCCTCTCCAAGGGCCGTTCCTCGTATTCGATGGAACCCAGTCACTTCGAGCAGGTTCCGACCAACGTGCTCAACGCGGTCCTCGATGCCCAAAAAGGCTGAGCCGGACTCCTCGAAAAAAATTCCCACCAAGAAAAGCGGGCGTCTCGCAAGAGGCGCCCTCTTTTTGGTTTCACGGCCTCAACATCCTGAGCTCTAGAGAATCTGAATGCCTCAACGTGGTCGGCTACAGGGGGGCACCCTGGAGCGTTGTCGCCGGAAAGGGAAAAGGGATCGATCTCTGAACTCGTCACCGCCGAGGGTGCGGCCTTCTTCGACGCGCTCCGCTGGGCGGCATGTTCGTCCCGTACCAATTGAAGCAATTCTTCCTGCAAGACGCCCAGCATCATCTGATCACCAGAATTCATCTCGTCCCGGTCGCCAGATTCCCCCGGGCAGATTTTCTCGGCCGGCGCTTTTCCAGATCATCGGATTCAGGCGTCACTCTTTGTAATTTTTCGAAGACAACAAGTGAAGAGGGAATTCCCCATTACCGCCGCCCACCCCGCCACAAGACGACGCCAGCCCCCAGGGCCAGGAGCACATCGCGGCCCAAGGTCAGAGTCATTTTCAGGGCGGAGGGCGCGTCATCCCGTCCGAAACAGGAACACGAAACGATAATCCCATTGGCCAGGGCCCAACCGATGATGAGGATAAAAGCCAGTGACAATCCCAGCACGAGAACCGCCCCCACCCTCTGGGTCGGACCAATGAGGAGCAAGAGTCCAGCCAGGATCTCGATCACCGGAAGCCCGAACGCAATGGCGGGCAACAAAGTTGCCGGGAGGATGGTGAAGGGGATCAGGGTGACCGCAAACTGGTTGCTGGCCGAAGCCTTGAGAACACCCGCCGCCAAAAATACCGCCGCCAAAATCATTCGCAGTCCGAGGACTCCATAACGGTCCAGCCGCGACCCGGAAGCCGAGGCCTTCACGACGAGATTTCCTCTTTGGGCCGCGATCCAGGGACCGGTTCGAGCGGATAAATGGTTCGAATGGTTTCCCAAGCCATGCCCACATTGTGGACTCGAAAAATGGCGGCCCCCCGGCGCATCCCCGCGACCAGACAGGCGACGGTGCCGGCATCGCGCTCGGCAGGGTTTTCCAATCCCAACACATCGCCAATGACTCCTTTGCGCGAGATCGGCAGGAGAATCGGCCGGTCGAATTCGCAGAGAGCGTCCAACTCGCGGTAAATCCGCAAATTGTCGGCCGTTTGCTTGGCAAAATCAATTCCCGGATCGAGCACGAGCGCCTCGCGAGGCATCCCGGCCCGCTCCGCCAGGGCGATTTTTTCCTGAAAGAACGTTCGCAGAGTAGCCATGATATCCTCATGCTTGATATGGATATGAGGCACTTTGGGAGCCCCCACAGAATGCATGATCAAGAGGGCGGTGCCGGCCTCCGCGCATAGTCGGGCATTGCGGTCGTCCGGCAGGGCGCTCATATCATTGAGAAGATCGGCTCCGACCGCCAGTGCCGGCCCCGCCACTTCCGGACGCCAAGTGTTGACCGAGAGCAGAGGAGGAAAGACCTGCTCGCCATCCCGGGGCGCAAGACCGGCCACGGTTTCGGAAAATGCCTCCACCACCGGTAGAAGGCGGCGGCATTCCTCGTCCGGAGAGATTGCTTCCCGATTCGTCCGGGCACTTTCACCCCCCAGATCAATAAAATCCGCCCCGGCGGCCACCATTTCCCCAATCCGCCCCAAGGCCCATTTTGTGTCGATCCGCCCATCGCCCGAAAAGGAATCCTCGGTGATATTGAGAATCCCCATGATGAGCGGACGGCGGGGAAATTGAAGGCGTCGGGTTCGGGTTTGCAGTTCCATCTTGTTTCAAACGGGATTCTCTTTCAGGCTGCCGACCAGTGCAACCATCATGAGCTTAATCGAATCGGTCTATGCCAAACTCAAGCGGCACCCCAAACGGATTGTCTTTCCGGATGGGGCGGATCCCCGGGTCATTCGCGCTTGCCACATTTTTTACGAAAAAGACGCCGGGATTCCCATCCTCATCGGCAAACGCGACGTCATTGAACGCGTCGCCCTAGCCGAGAAAGCGAATCTCGACCATGTCGCCATCATCGACCCGGAGACTTCTTCCGATCTGCCGCAGTTTTGCCGGATCTTGGAACGCCTTGGTCGCTACAAAAAATTGGAAGTGACGGACGCGCGCGCCCTCATGCTCAATCCCAATTATTTTGGAGCCATGATGTTGCAAAATGGCCAAGCCGACGCCCTCGTGGGTGGCATGAGCAGCTACGCCGGATCGCTCCTGCGTCCGCTCATTCAATTGGTCAAACCCATGCCCCACGCCTCCATCATCTCCGGATGCATGATTGCGGAAATGGCGGACAAATCCTTCGGCGACGATGGCGTCTTGTTTTTGGCGGACTGCGGCGTCGTGCCGGACCCCACGATGGAACAACTCGCCTCCATTGCCCTGCAGACGGCTCTGGTTGCCCGTCAGGTCTTCGGAGCCCGCCCCCGAGTGGCCATGTTGAGTTTTTCCACCAAAGGCAGCGCCCACACCCCTTCGACCGAAAAAGTTGCCGGGGCGGTTGAATTGGTGCGGGAGTTGGCGACAAAAATGGGGGTCGAGATCGCCGTGGACGGTGAAATGCAAGTGGATGCGGCGTTGGTCCCCAATCTGGCCGCAACCAAGATGGGCGCAAGCCTCGTGGCCGGTCGGGCCAACGTCCTCATCTTTCCCGATCTCAATAGCGGAAATATCGCCGCCAAAATCATCCAATATATGGGGGGAGCCCGGGTTTACGGTCAGATTCTTCTCGGTCTTTCCCATCCCGCCGCCGAACTCTCCCGGGGGGCCACCTCCGAAGAAATCGCCTCCGTCGCCGCCCTCGTCGGACTCAAAGCCATCGAGTATCGAAAATTGTACCCGGACATCGGAGCCTAAGGGACGGTCCGAAGCGGCGAAGCCCAATTTTCCCACCTTCCCACCTTCCCACCTTCCCACCTTCCCACCTTTCTACCTTTCTACCTTTCTACCTTTCCCCCTCTTCATGAATGCCAGCACGCCTCGGCTTTTCGTCGCAGCCACAGAGCAAAACGCGGGCAAAACCACCATCTCGCTCGGACTCTACGCCGCCCTGAGAAAAGCTTTCCCCAAGATCGGGTTCATCAAACCGGTCGGCCAACGATTTGTTGATGTGGAGGGACATCAGATCGATGAGGACAGCGTCCTGATTCGCGACACGTATGGGACGGAGGTGCCCATCGAGGACATGAGTCCCATCGCAGTCGAACCGCAGTTCACCCGCCGTTACATCAATCACGCCAACTCCGACGCCTTGGTGCGGCGGATCGCCCATGCCTTTGACCGCGCGGCGTGGGAAAAAGATTTCGCCATCGTCGAGGGAACCGGCCACGCCGGCGTCGGCAGTGTCTTTGATCTTTCCAACGCCCGGGTCGCTCGCATCTTAAAGAGCAAAGTGCTCCTCGTCACAGGCGCAGGGATCGGGCGCCCGATTGATGAGGCCGCCCTCAACAAGGCCCTCTTCGATCAGGAAAACGTCGAAGTCATCGGAGTCATCATGAACAAGGTTCTCCCCGATCGCATGGAGTCCATCGCGGATATCGCCCGGCGGGGTTTCGAGCGACTGGGGCTGGAACTTCTCGGGATGATCCCCCGGGAGCGGATGCTCGCCCAGCCCACTTTGGAACAGGTTTGCGACCGAATTTTTGGCCGCTTCCTCCATGGGAACGAGCTGGGCCGCAAGCGAATTCACAAAGCCATCATCGGGGCCAAAAGTTCCAAAAACCTTCTCGCCGATGTTGAGCCGGACAGCCTCCTCATCATTCCTGGGGACCGGACGGACGCCATCGCCGCGATTCTCGAACGCTCCCATCAACCCGACGGCGGCCCCTTTTGCGGCGTGGTACTCTCGGACGGATTGCCGGTTGAAGAAGCCCTCATGCCGCTGATCGAGAATACCCGCCTGCCCGTCATCACCTCTCGGCATGACAGCTATGTCATTGCCAGCAGCATCCATTCGATGACCGTCAAAACCCAGCCCGGTGATACCGAAAAAATCGAGCGGATTCAGGGCTTGGTTAACGACCATATCAACATCCCCCGCATTCTGGAAAAAATCCGCTAACCACCCGAAAATTCGGGCGGGGACTCCTCATGTCAAAATCTCATGAATGGCGTTCAAACCGATGACCAGGCCATGATGATTTTGTTGCCACAGTGGTCCTGACCGCCGACGACCAAGTCGCCGGGTTTCTGATCAACTGAGGGCAAGGTGGAACTTGCCCCTCCACCAATGCTTGCGCCCGATCCCTGGCCGCACTCGGCGGCGAAGCCGCTCTGCCGTCAGCGGATGATCTGAACGGGAGTTCCTGACTCCACGGAATAAAACAAAAGCCGGGCAAAATCCGGAGGCATGCGAATGCATCCATGCGAGGCCGGCTCGCCAGGTCGGGGAATGTGTCCGGCGTGCATCCCAATTCCGGTATTGGTCAACCGCATCCAATACGGCATCGGGGCGAACTTGAAGGAACCTCCGGCCGGCGGCTTGTCTTTGCGCACATCGGCATTTTCGTTAACCAAATTGCCTTCCGCGTCAACAGTGACTCCGTAAAGATTGGAATATTTGTCCGCCACTTTCTTCAGGATGGTGTAATCACCCGCAGGGGTCCCATACCCTTCCTTTCCCGTGGCCACGACCGCCCAGCCGGCGAGTTGTCCCCCGATAGTGACATCGGCCCGCTGCGACGTGAGGTCAATCACCACCCGAGCCGGGCCAGAGAGACCCTCCCCATTCCATCCATACAAGGACGACTCCTCATAGGACGACACCGGATCCGACGTCGTGCCACATCCCACCATCACAAGGAGACTCAATCCGCAAAAAATTGTTCGGGAGACCTTTCCCATAGTGCGGAGGGTAGCGCATTTCTGCCCAGGAGGGAATCCCAGAAATTGCATCCTGCCACCGGGGGCGCATCTCCATTAAGTGCAAAATGCAGAATCAGGAAAGAGGCAGGTCGAAAAATGTTCCATTTTCCGCTACATCGTAGAGGAACGCGGAACGCGTTTCTTCTCCCGCCTAACGGGCATGCGCCCGTCACCGGGGGGTGTGATTAAAGCTGGGTGCGATTGCCTTGCAAAAGTGGCAGAGGCGTCCCGCCGCTGGTTGTGCCGATCACCGGCGGGACGCCGCTGCCACTCTCCCTCACCCGCTTTCAATCACCCCTATCACCGGGCCAAAATCGTCGCCAGGACTTGATCCAACTCGCCATGAGGGTCCTCTGGGCAGCGAGAATATCGCGCACCCACATAGCCATCAGGCCGGATCAAAACTGCGCCCCCCCTCTCAATGCCATAGAGAGTTTCAAATTCCGGGGCGGAGAATTCCACCTGGTTTTGCCCAAGCCCCATGTCGGTCTCCGTTTCCTGCACGGCCGCCCGCCAAGCCTTGCCGTCCCGGCCAACCAGAAGACAAAACCTGCCACCTAGAAGATCCAGCAGCGAGCTCCCCTCGCCTTCGATTTCCAAATGCGGGGCCCTGTGTCCGGGCCGGGCCACGGGCAGATAGTCATTAATCGGGTCGGCCAGCACAGGCTGTTCGCTTCCATCGGGTACCAACGCCCCGCGCTCATAGACCCCACCCAAATCCTGCCCAAAACCGGCCCCCCTGCGCCGACTGTGCGCCACTTTCGCGCGAACCGAATCCCAATCTCCCTTCAGGCCGGCTTCGACAATGGAAAACACCTCCTCGGAGCTCTGGTTGGTATTTTCCATCGTTTGGAAGGCCATGGGGCTGCGTTCGTCCTGATAGGAATCGAGGAGGGCTTCCCCCGCTTCGCCCCGGACCACGGCGGCCAATTTCCAGGCCAGATTGTGGGCCGTTTGCAAACCGGTATTGAGCCCCAATCCCCCGGCAGGGGAAAGCCGGGCGGCGGCATCTCCCACCAAAAATACGCGCCCCTCCCGCAAGGAACGGGCCGCCTTCGGGCTCATCACCCAGGGGCTCAGCCCCAGCACTTCGACCGGCACATCCGGAAGGCCGGAGGCCTGACCGATAATTTCCACAAACCGCTCCGGCGAGTAGTCTGCCGCCGCCTCGCCCGGCTCAAGAAAATGATGCATGAGCCAAAGGTCCCGACCATTGACCGCGACAAAGTTTTCAAAATACTCCCGGGACAGAGCGTGGTAGAGGACCGCCCGGCGGTCTCCCAGAGCCTCGGCATAGTCGGCCCGAAAGAGGACATTGATGAAGTGTCCCATATCTCCCGGCCCCACCGTCTCAATCCCGAGTTGGTGGCGGATCCCGCTCCCGGCCCCGTCCGCCGCCACCACCCAAGTGGCCTCCACAGTCTCCCCTTCGGAAAGCTCCAGTCGCACGCCATCCGCTTCCGGCACCACCGCCGTCACCTCAGCGCCAAACCGCATCCGAGCCCGAGGCTCCTTCTCCAAAGCTCCCAGAAGAACCCGTTCGGTCCAGGTCTGCGGGCAGTGCATGGCCTCACAAGGAGAAAATTCACTGCGGCGTCCAGCGACCGGCACGCGACCCCATTCCTGACCGACGAGGGATTGGGCCCAAATTCCCAACCACCGATCCTCCAGGTCCAAGGCTTCCTTCTGGAGAGCGTCCAACAGCCCAATCTGACGGAAGATTTCCGCACTGCGTCGGGAAACGCCCATCGCTTTGGGATGGCGCGAAAGTTCGGAATTTTTCTCAAAAACCTCCACCTCGACGCCGCCCCGGGCCAGCAAGAGCGCCGTCAACATTCCACAGGGACCTCCCCCAACTACGGCAACAGCAACGGGACGCGAATTTGACATGCCGAGAAATCTTCTCGAGGACGAAAGTCCCGCTAACTCTCAGCGTTTACTAGTCACAATCGAAGCCACCACCATGGCCGCGCCTGCGGCGACCGCGGAGACGCCAAGAAGCGAGGGGATCGGGAGCGATTTTTCCTTGTTCGCCATCACCTCAATCGGGCCGATATCGATCACTTTTTCTTTTTGCGTCAATGGGATGCTCGGGACCACGAACGCGAGGATCCCAATGACGATTAAAATGATGCCGAAAGTTTTCATGGTTGGGAGATTATCCTTTGGGGCCGCGACCGGCAATCAACGAAATCACTAACAAGACGAGAAAGACAAGGAACCAGATCTTCGTCACCCACAGGCGGCACCAGCAATTCAGTTAATGCCGAGAACCCCCGCAATCATCGCGATGATTAAGAAGATCACAGCGTAATGAAGCATGGGGGGAATTTAGGATTTTTCAGCCCGGAATAGCAATCTTATTTTGCCATATTGAAGGATCTCCGATCTTCCAAAAAGCCAAGCCCGCCTCACGCTCCAAGAGCGAGGCGAGGATGGGGCATCCTTAATCCCGGCTTTTGCCGCACTCACGCCGGCGCCGCCTCGCGTTCTAGCCCGCCCTGGAGCGAACGGAGGAACGACCGCAGCGCAAGGGTCTGCGGCAGCGGCTGGCATGAGCGAAGCGAAAAGGAGCGGAGCGACTGGTGACAGAGAGAGCTGCCGACGGGCGGAACCGGCACACCCAAGGGAGCGGCTGGACTGGCGCGGCATGTGCCGACCCGAGCGAGAGCCGAACGAAGTGAGACAGACTGCCGAAGGCAGCCTCGGAGGGGTGAGCGAAGCGAATCAACCGAGCCGGGGCGAGCAGATGCCGTGACAGGCCAGACCAGCGACCGCCGCCCGAACAACCACGGAGCGAGCATTGGCGCGTTGCCTGCGGGGCGATTTTGATCATACCGGCGAAGCCGCTCGATTCGCCCCATCAGCAGGAAGCGTGACAGTGCGGGACTTCGGGTGTTGATGAGGGTTGGCGGGCGTTGCCTCACACAGCAGCGGTGAAGAGAGCGATTCTAAGACCGAAGAGGAGTTTGCACTTGTCCTCGGACCAACACTTTTTACCCGGCTATTTTTGATTTTTGCACCCTGACCCCAGTTCCGCCCTACATCGAGCAACCGACGGCGCGCGACATCGTGGAGTCGCCGCACGATTGGGGCGCACTCGGGAAGCGGAAACCCGTGATGCTCGACGAAGGTCTGACGTCGCTCTCCCTCCTCCCGCTCGTCCGCGATCAGAACTGGACCGGGTTCGCTCTGAAGACCTGCAAAGGCCACAGTTTCACGCTCGTCGCAGCCGCCTGGGCGCGACAAAACGGCCTCGCTCTCTCGCTGCAAGACCTCACCAATCCTGGCTACTCGGCGATTCATTCCTTCCTGCTGGGAGCGCGTCTCGACACGCTCAATGGGGTGGAGTTGAACTCGCCCCAATACACGCCCGCCGCGAACGAACCTTGGTTGCCACAGCTTTCCGGACTGTTCGAACCGCGGGAGGGTAAACATCGGCTCGAAAACCTCGAACCAGCCGGTCTCGGCTCCGATCTCGCCATAATCTCATGAAACCACTGAACTTCGCCGTCGTCGGTTGCGGCATGCTCGCCCGGCAAACGCACCTTCCCAACCTCGCGGCGCTCGAAGACACGACCCTGCACACCTGCTGTGACATCGACGAGCCGAACCTCACAGCTGCCGAGGCCTTCGGGCCGACAAAGCTCACCCGCGACTTCCGGGAAGCGGTCAACGATCCTGCCGTCGACGCGGTCATTCTGGCGACGACGGAAACGTTCCGTGTCCCCGTCGTCGAAGCCGCCGCCCAAGCCGGGAAGCCCGTTTACACCGAAAAACCGCTCGCCGACACGCTCGCCGCAGCGCTGGAAATCCAGCGCTTGGTCGAGACCAGCGGTATTCCGTTTTGCGTCGGACACAATCGCCGCTGCTCCCCGGCAATGGCCAGCGCCCGCGAGACCTTCGTCAGTCACCTTCGAAATCCCGCGCCCAATCCGTGGCGGTATCAACGCGAAGGCTGGGAGAAGATCCCGGCGGGATCTAACGACGGTGCCCCGGTCGTCTCCATCCGAATTAACGACGATTGGCGAAGCTGGAAATCAGTCCACACCGAAAACGAGCTGAACCGCAGCGCGGGATTGATTCTCTCCGAGGGAACGCATTTCGCCGATCTCGCCACTTGGTTTCTGGACGATGAACCGGTCAGCGTCACTTGCGTCGGCCAAGGAATTCTCAATCACGCCTTCACCGTCAAATACCGCGGCGGCGGCCTCGCCAGCATCGTGATGGCGTCGACGGGGAGCATGGCTTATCCGAAGGAATTGCTCGAGGCCATCGGTGGCGCCGGGATCGTCGCCGTCGACCACATGCTGGAAGTCCGGACCGCCGGGATCGCCGGCGCGCCACCCGTCACGCGCTACCCGATGCTGACCGACCGTCATCCCGCCGTCGGCACCGAAGGCGGGCTCCACGGCTGGCTGGAGAAACGCCGCGTCGCCTGTGAGGAAGCTGCGGAGGCCAACGATCCGATGCTGCAATTCACCGCCGAGCCCGACAAGGGGCACCAGCGCATGCTGCGCGAATTCATCCGCGAAATCCGCGGCGAGCGCGGCCCGGTGTGCACCGTCGAGAGTGCCGTGATGGCCGCCCGAGTCTGCCTCGCCGCGGCCCGCTCGCTCCAACTTGGTCGCACGGTCGAGCTATCAGAAATCGCCGGATGATCCTGACCCCGCCCAATCCATAACCCCTGTTTGATTCACCATGAAAGTTCAAGAATTCTTCGTTCGAGACCGTCTCGCGATCGCGGTGACCTCAATGCAGAGAGTTGGGGAAAAAATCTATCTCGGATTGACCGGCGGGAGTCAGCTTTTGGCCGTATTCAATATTCCGACCCAAGAGCTATCTTTGGGACCGGAAATTTGTCCTTGGATTGGGCGGCGCGGATATTGCGGAAAATTCCATAATGCCATGGGGACCTTAGACGACGGGAGTCTTCTTCTCGGCGAATGCAGCCACCTAACCTGGGACGGGTTGCCGGTGACGGCTAACTATTTCAAGACCGAGCTGCCGGAGCGAATGCTGGCCCGCAAACGTTCTCAAGGGTTCCCTGACGCGAGCTACACGGACTATTGCCTGCCAGATCTCAGCCAGTGGGATCGCCGGACCATGGATCCGGGCGGCAGGATCCTTCGCTACCAACCCGAGACGGGTCAAACTGAGGAATTTTGTGCGCTCCCTCCTCTGTTGTACGCGCAATCATTATTGGTAGACTCGGCCCGTGGGCACGCCTTTGGTCATACCATTCCCGATAATCATTTCTACCACGTTGATCTGAACTCCCGCAAACTGACCGACCATGGGCGGATCTCTGATTACGCATTTCATCACATGGTGGTGGCCCCGGATGGGGTTTGCTACGCGTCCTGGCTGGATCGCGCTGATGGGTCGATGAAAGTCCTGCGCTTTGATCCCGAGGGCGGCGGACGGCTGGAGCATACGTCGAAGACAATTCTTCGAGATCCCGGTTCCAAGATCGCGGGGAACCAAGGTATCGATTGCTGGGCCTTGGCGCGAAATGGGACGATCTACATGGGAACCATCGCCAATTCCCTACTCTTTCGGTTCGACCCCCAAACGCTTGAATTCACACTCCTTGGCCGCTTGGCTGAAGGGGGGCGAGTGACATCAATGGACGAAGATGATCAGGGAATATTCTGGATCAGTGCCGGATATCCTCACACCCATTTGATCCGTTTTGATCCCGGAATTGAAGGGCCCGCCGCTATCACGGACTGCGGGCCAATCAACGCGAACTACGAACGGTGCTACGTCCATGCATCCTGTCTCCTTGAGAACAAACTCTATCTGGGTGAAACGGACGGTTTTTCGCCATCCCTGCACGTCGTCGATCTAACCACGGTTTAGGTCGAGTTCACTCCGTGCGGACCAGGCAAGCCGCTGGATGGACCTGAGGCCGTGGTATGACGGCGCATTTCCGGCCACATATCAATCAGGAGTGATCAACGTCAAGTGGAGGCTATGCTTTCTGACCCAATCGGGTATTCAACCTGCTACCTTAATGGTCTATGAGATGCTGCAGTCGCTTATCGAATTTCGACGGACGTGCAATTGGGGCTCGAGCATTCACGCT
>Ga0105050_10004716_pt1 | contig 17947 bp, 26 predicted proteins | sample FRY01_FD_78088 | JGI IMG/M metagenome (GOLD analysis project Ga0105050, IMG submission 78088) | Freshwater microbial communities from Lake Fryxell liftoff mats and glacier meltwater in Antarctica - FRY-01 | ecosystem: Environmental > Aquatic > Freshwater > Ice > Glacier meltwater ... | reverse complement strand
TGTAGATTTTATGCTCAAGAGCGTAATCGAGCATATCTTTCGCCTTTTTGGTTTGGCTTTGAGGATGACCGTGGTGTAAATCACCGAAGAACAGTATCTCTGCGTAGTTTCTGTCCTTGGTTGGTTGGAGTGTTTTATGGTTGAGTTTAATAGGTCGCCCGAGCAACTTGTCTTTTCCTAAGTTGCTATCAACAAACGCTTTTTTCGTTTTAGCTTCCATTTGGTCTCCTTTCTATTTGTTAAAGAACAATGTTGCCTGATGGCATTGACCGTATATTTACTCGCTTTTTATAATTTTCTCTCTCTTTTTTAAGCATTTCTTACAAACAGAAACGACACTAAAAAAATTAATGTCGTGTTTACAATTATATAACAACTCCTTTATCTTCTTTATATTCCAGTTGTGTTTACAATATTTTTTCATTTTCTTTTTTATAAATTATATACATAATCAAATAAGTCTCCGTTACAACCATAACTATCAATTATATTTAATTCTTCCCCTAAATTAAAAGCTATTTTTTTAGCAATTTCTTTCGAATAATCATCTTCTAATTCTCCAACATAAACACTAATTTCTGAAACAATTAAACCACAAGTTTTTCCCAGTGTTTTGTTTAAAAAATTATCTCTAACATAATTGTCATTATCACCCCTACCCCTACCTTCCATCTTTCTATATGTATCCTTGAACAACGGCATTGGAGAAATTAAAATAATTTTATCAAGTCTTAATTTTTCTCCAATTTCCAATAATGCATTTGCTCCTAAAGAAAAACCGTAATAGTGAAGTTGATCCCCTACTTCTTTTTTTCTCATCAAATCCATGGTTATTTATTTAATCTGAAAATAATTCTTAATAACCAAATTTGGGAGACAATCACACCTATCCCTAGGAAAAAATAAACCCAATCTGGAATACCTAAGGTAAAAATACCGTCAAAAACACCAACAGCGAAAAAACACGTTACCCATGTAACTAAAATTTTTGCTTTCTCTAAATCATTTCTTTTTTTCATAATTTTTTTAATTAATTTAATAATTTCTTAATCTAAGTATACTCTCTTTAATTTACTTGTCAAGTAATATTTTAGAGTTTACCCCAACAGTGTTTTGATGCATTCCAATGACCTGAACCTTCCTCTGCAAGCAAGAAAATTCCTGCTTCTATAGAAATTGGAACCTCCATCTTTCTCTCTGTTGTTGCCACTATCCCCATTAACTCCATTGTGTGCATCCATGTTCCATCAATAAACTGGAAAACACCTTCTGCTGAAGAACCTGTATTTTTAGCATTTGAATAATAATTTGATTCACACCAAGCTATTTTTTTTGCTAAAACTACATTAACACCATACTTCTCAGAATACTTCTCTATGTATTCTTCCACCCCACTAGTGGGGTATTCTTTTCCAATGATCTTATCTTCTCTAATAATCTTTTCGACTACAACAGGATCTTTAATTAAATTTTCTTCAACATCTCTGGATTCTATAACTTTAATATAATCCTCTCGATCATATATTATTTTATAATTTTCTAGATTTAATTGACTTGGATTTATAACTAGTACTAGTAAGTAGAACCATATATAATTCACATTTTTTTTTATTAAATAAGATCATCTTTGGACTTATTCATTATATCAAAGTTCCTCGATAAGTCCTCCTCCTATTCTTTTCTTTTTTAGTTCATTAATTGTATCCCTTGCTTTTCCCATTCTTTCATCAACGACTGCCTTTACCTTTCTTTTTTCTTCCAATAAATAATAACTATAAGTCTTTGGTCTTACAACCAATTCATTCCCGAGACGAAAAAATTTTGATTTATTTACATTTCTTTTAAATTTTGTTTTTTTCTCTTCTTTTTCTAATGGATCGTTAATTTCCAAAGCTTCTTCAAATGTGTGTTCTTTAAAAATATAACCATCTGCTACTTTTTTTCTTTTGAACTCAGCAACAGATTCTTCTTCACACCCAAGAATTTTAGCTATGAACATATAAGAAAAACCTTCGTTAATAAGTCTAACTGTAATTTCTTTTACTAAATCCTTATTAAAAACTTTCATGTAATCTTTATTTATCATATTATTTTGTTTCTATATCAAATTGTTCACCTAAATTATTAATTGTATTTGCTAATAGTTTAACTAAGTTTTTTATAAACTCTGGTTCTTTTGATTCTAATATTTTATCTTGTGTTTCTTTACTAAGTTCCTCAAAACAAACATTACCCCATTTATTCCCTATTTTTTCTCTAAAATATATTCCTGATAAATTTCTTAATTCTTTTTCTTCCATATTATTTTCCTCTTACTGTAATAACATCTCCCTCGGCAATGAAAGTATATGGTTTGCCTTCAATTTTAATTTCTGTCCCATATTGAAAAGTAACTTCATTTCCAACTTCTAAATCAACTGGTATATATTCGCCTTTTTCATTTCTTTTCCCTTTCCCAACTGCAACAACTATTCCTAATTTAACTAATTCATTAATATTATTAATAATAAAACCGCTATCTGTTCTTGTTTCCTCTTTGTTAACTTCTAACAAAACTTTATCTGATAAAACTCTTATACCTAATTGGTCAATTATATTTTTTTGCATTTTTTTATTTTAATTAATTATTAAATACATATTTCTGCGGGTAGGGATTTATTATACGTTTGAAGAATCGAACTTCCACTAGTATCCTAGTTTGCCCCAGCCTGTTGTTTTGCACCCTACATGACTTTTTCTACATACCGTCTCGACCGTTGTAGCCCGATCTAGAGTCTACCTATTCACTCCACCGCAGAATATATATTCAAAAGTCCCAAGGGGTTCAAAACATTATCTTTCGATAATAATTGCCTTATTCTTTTTATTCGGCAAACCCCTATGACTTAAGTTATAGTATACTCTTATAGATTTACTTGTCAAGTGAATTATATAATATTTAAAAGAAAACACCAGCATCTAATAATTGTGCTAGTGCCCCCTTTTGTGGCTTTTCATTGCCCACTCCAAACGAAATCACTAATATTATTAATCAATGTTAATAATCTAGTAATGTGTTGAGTATTATTAACTCTCAACCTTTCTATTTTACCATAGACTTTTAAAAAACAAATTTTTATTTAGCGACAATTTCCTCCTTAATTTCAGCCATTACACAACCAGTTGTCAACAACGTACCAGCTGCGCTAGATGCATTCTCAATAGCCGATCTTGTTACCTTGACAGGATCTGCAATTCCAGCTTTAATCATGTCATCAACAAAAGAATCATTCAATGCATCATAACCCCCGTTATCATTATCAAGATCCTTAACTTGGGAAACAATCATTGAGCCATCTCCTTTTCCACAATTAATAGCTATTTGTTTTAACGGAGACTCCATTGCTTTTGCAAGAATTTCAAACCCAATTTTTTCATCATCTGTATATTCACCTTTTACCATTTCAACCCTAACCGCCAGAGAAGCTCTCATCAATGCTATACCACCACCAGCTACAATTCCTTCTTCAAGAGCTGACTTCACAGCGTTAACAGCATCTTCTATTTTTAGTTTCAAGTAATTGGTTTCAGTTTCAGTAGCTGCACCAACTTTTATAATAGCAACCCCATCTGACAACTGAGCAATCCTTTCTCCTATTTTTAATTTATCGTGCTTAGATTCATTTTTATCCATTTCTTTCTTAGCTGTATTAATTCTTTCTTTAATTTTAATTTTATCTCCCCGACCACCGATTATTGTTGTCTTATCTTTTGTGGAAACAACTCGGTCAGCTGATCCTAAATGTTCAACTGTTATTTTATCAAGAGTAATTCCAACATCACTAGAAACAAAAGTTGCTCCAGTTATAACAGCGATGTCTTCAAGATAATCCTTCTTTCTTTCCCCAAACCCTGGTGCTTTAATTCCTATTATTGTAACAGCTCCTCTTAATTTATTAACAATAAAAGTTTGTAACGCTTCACCAACAATATCTTCTGCAATAACTACTAATTCTTTTTTACCTGACTTCATTAAATCTTCAAGAAAAGGAACTATTTCTTGAATAGCCCCAATCCTATGATCGGTCACAAGAATACTTACATCCTTACACTCAGCTTCTTGTCTATCTGGATCTGTAATCATGTATGGTGAAATATAACCTTTATCAAATTCCATACCCTGAGAAACTTCTGATGTAATTCCAACTGTTGGTGATACCTCAACTGTAATAACAGCATCTGAACCTAACTTAGAAATTGTATCAGAAATAATTTTACCTATCTCTTCTGATTCTGCTGAAATTGTAGCAACTTTAGTTGTTTCTTCTCCAGCTTTAATTGGTTTTGCAATTGACTTAAGATAATTAACAACTACCTTAGAAGCTTTCTCTATACCACTTTTAATCCCCATCGAACTAATTCCTACACTTATTCTTTTTAAACCTTCTGTAAAAATAGCCTGAGCTAATATAACAGATGTTGTCGAACCATCTCCGGCGCTATCATTTGTTTTTTGAGCAACCTCTTTGATAATGTTAACTCCGATATTTTCAAGTGAATCCTCTAACACAACCTCTCTTGCGATAGAAACACCATCGTTTGAAATTGTTGGCCCCCCGTAGCCGTTATCATAAGCAACGTTTTGTCCTTTGGGGCCAATCGTTGTTTTTACTGCATTCGCTACAGCGTCCACTCCTGCTTGTAATGTTTTTCTGGCCTCATCGCCAAAGATTATTTTTTTAGACATAATTTATTCTTCATAATTAATTTATAATTTTAATAATTCTTCTCTAAGATTAAAACCCACAATTTCAGCTGCAATTTTGCACCTATCTCGCCAATCGGTGCAATTATTCATCTGAATTTTCAATAAAGGAATTGGTGATTTTTGATTATTACCGATAACTTCTTGTTTTGATTTTTTGATTGAATTAATAATCTCCTCAATTGCTTGGGTTGGAATTTCACCGTTCGGTGAAGCATCTTCTAATATTTGTCTTATTTTATCTTCGTTCATTGTTTATTTATTAGCATTATAAAAAGCTTTTGAAAAGCCCGATGGAGTTACTGCTCTCATCGATTGTCGTTTGTTTTCAACTGGAGAAAAATACCCTTCTGGTATTTTAGGTAAATCTCTCATATGCAGTTTGTCAAATTTTGTAGTTTTATATTCTGTTATTTTGGGCACAGGTTGATTAAAAAATCCCCATAGACAAGTTTTTTTCTGGTACATATCTCCCCACATCCAGGGATTAAAAATCATAACAGGATGTCCGAGAAATCTTCTCATTAAACCGAAAGGATTTTCTAACGCCCAAAACTTGAGAGGAGTTTCTTTTGCATTATCACTCTTTAATTTATACTGACATTCCCAAATTATTTCTAAACAAGATTTTACAATTTTCATTCCACTAGACAAATCTCTCATTGTTTTACCTGTGCTTCTAGCAAAAGAAAAAGCAGTGCAAGGTGGAGCTGCTAGAATTCCATACACCTTCCCATTTTCAACAATATCAACGAGGTCTTTATATTCTCTCCATTTAGTTATATCGTATTCTGGTAAAGTTACACTGACAATATTATAACCCGCTTCAACATAAGGTTTTTCCCAAGCACCAGTCCCAGAACAAAGACTTAAAATTGTTTTGTTTTTATTTTCCATTTGTTTTTAATTGTTCATTGTTTCTTTCCAAGATGATTGAACAGCATCAGCTAAATCTATTTCTTTTTTTACTTCTTTTTTTTCTTCTAGTTTTGCTTTTTTCTTTTCCTCAGCAATCTCGTCTATATCTTTCCCTATCTCTTCAAAATCTTTCTGTGCTTGTTCTGGACTTGGATCATATTCAAATCGACCATTGAGCATATTAAAACTAGCCCTTAAACTTATTCCTGTCTTACGATTTTTAGCTAACGATATTTTTGTTTCTCCTTTAAACATCCTATTACTTGTCTTATCAGTTTCTTTTACTCTTTCAATTATAAAAACTAAATCTGATTCCTGAGCAGGACCGTTTGAACCACTGATGTCTTCTATCTCTGATAGCTTTGAAGACAAGTTTGGTTTCTTCATGTGGACTGGTAAAAAGATTATTACTTCTTCCTTGATAGCAATTGTTTTTAGATCTCTCATAATCTGAGTTAAGAATGTTGAATAGTTTGAAGACATATTCTTTCCTAAAATTCCTTTTGTTTTTGGTAATAAAAAACCCATATGGTCAATAAATACTAATTTTATTCCAAATTTTTCTTTACCTTCTTTTATTTTTTTCTCAACCCACTCAATATTTCCTGTTGAGTGCTTAACTGGAATGAAAGCACAATCCTCTCTTGTCATTCCCATCTCCTTAAATTTTGTCCAAAGGTGAGTGGCTAAGACCTCGTAAGAAAACCACAAAGCTTTGGGTGCTTTTTCGCTTCTCAACATTGAGATTGTAAAATCCTGACAGAGAGATGTTTTTCCATGGGAAGGCTGGCCCGCAATTGTAATTACATCACCTGGACAAACACCACCAAGAATTACTTCATCAAAAATTTCAAACCCTAGTGGGTAAACATCGTCAGGATTTATTTTCTGTGCTTCGGCTGCATCCGCGATGTGCATAATTTCATCGTCACCATCGTCAGGAATTACATTAGGTTCTTCTGCATAAGAACTAGATGCTGATATGCCTTTGGAAGCTCCAAAATTGACCTGAGAGTGATCTAACGGGTTACTTCTACGTTCTATGTCTTTGATGGAGTTGAACGTGTTTAAAAGCTCTCTAGGAGCTAAGGGCGGAGTATTTGCTAAATTTGCTTTCTGAATAATATCCCAACCTTTCGTTTCCCAATCTGCGGGATGTGTTTTTGCTAAGACATGACCAATATACCTAGCCGTCTCGTCGTTCCTACAACCCTTTACATAACCTGGATATGAATCAACTTCGCTGTTATTAAAGGAAGATGACCCTCCTCCCCTTTCTGGTGTGCTAAATATATCAACTTTCTTAGGAAACAAATCTTTAGGGAAAGGAAGGAGAGGTTTGTCTTGGAGCATCGTGTAAGGGCCTTTGTCTGACACAGAATTTGGACTTACCACATACCCGCCAGTTCCCCGAATATCGACAAGTTCTTTAATCCTAGCAGAATTTTTAACACCTTCTTCGAATTTAAAATAATAATGATAACCTTTATTTCCACTTTGAATAATGGTTGTATTTTGGGGAAGAAAACTAGGATCTCCCCCCTTTTCAACATCCACTACAATCAGATTAGATATCTTCCCCGTAATTATTCCAATCTGAGCTTCTGGATACTTCATAAACCATTCGTAAATTTCTGAGTCATCAGCTATACGGGTCTGATATTCTTTCCAACTTATTAAAGGTTTTTTACTTTTACTAACAGGAATAATAGACCATCCTAGCGCCTTATATGATTTAGCAAGATTGTACATTTTTTGTGTTTCACTATTCATATCATTTTTCATTTAAAAATTCTATTAATTGTTCTCTAGTGTTGTTTCTCTTTCCATAAATTTTGTGGAATTCTAGGTGTGCTTTTTCACTTAATGTTATTCCATTATCTATTACAAATCTTAATTCTGGATATTGAGCAAAATTCTTTATATGATGTGGATGTAATTTTAATCCTCTAATACCGTATTTCTGACAAACCCAGTTATCTCTTTCAAATACTAATTCACGCCACTTTTTAAATTCCTTAGAGACTCTAATTAGTTTATTTATTGGAGTTTTTGCAGTTTTTCTATGTCTTCTCTTCACCTCTTCTGACCATTTAAAGGATTTCCCTTTACGACTTAACACTACATTTCTATTCCATTCTTCGGTATGAATTATCTTCTTATGAGCTTCGCTTATTTTATCTTTTGTTTCTTGTGATAATTTTTTACCTTTATTTGATAAACTAATTTTTAGTCGAGCTTCTTCTGAATGTTTAAAACCTTTTCTAGATACGATTCTTGAATCTGTTTTTTTATTTAAACCTTTATTCCAAGGAATAGATCCTTTTTTTGATAAACTTATGTTCCTTTTATGTTCTTTTGTAAGTGGGGGTTTCTTTTTCCCTTTATTAGCTTTACTTATCCTTTTCTTGGTTTCTTCTGATAATTTTTTACCTTTCTGTGATTCACTCATTTTTTTCTTAGATTCCTCTGTATGTTTTTTACCTTTCATCCAAGTATTTTTTCCTTTCCTAGCTTCGCTCATTTTTCTTTTACATTCTTCTGTTCTTTTATACCCTTTTTTAGCAAGACTTTTATGTCCTTTAACAAATTGTCCTTTTTTATTTCTTATTAAATTTTCCATCTTATTTAGAAATCAAAAGACAGGATCTCCCACCTCGCGAGAGAGAAATCCTGTCTTTTGCGCGAGGTTAACTATTAAATTATTTTTATATAATATCATAATCCCATACAAAAAACAAGAGACTTTCCCAATCTATTCAATTCTTTTATCTCCTTCTTTCATTTTCATATTATTTTATTCGTTTATCATCTCCGTCAATCTCTATTCTGGCTGTCATACCAGCTATTCTAGATGTAACTCTTTCACCAACTTGTTCTGATAGACTTTTTAAATCACAATTCGATGTGAAAATAATAGGGATCATATCTTCATACTTTCTATTTAAAATCAAATAGAGTCTTTCAACTACCCATTCTGTTGTTTTTGAAGCACCAATGTCATCTAAAATTAATATTCCTTTAAAATCCATTAAAGTTCTAAATATATCTTCTCTATTATTTTCTTCGGCTTTGTAATCTTCTCTTATTTTTTCTAATAAGTCTCCAGTATTATAAAATAGTACCTCATAACCATCTTCCATTAGGAAATTAGCTATTGCACAAACTATGTGTGTTTTCCCAACACCAGATAGCCCCCATATATAAAGACCATCTCTTTTTTTTATCTGATCTATTGTCATTTTTTTAATTCCATCAGGAACATCATTTTCATAAGAGGCTTCTTTAAATCTTCTTGGTAATATATTTTCGTTTTTCATTTTATTTTTTATTAATTATTAATTATTAAATTTAATACTTTTGTCATCATCATATTTCTTATCTGGGACATTGTTACCCTTGTTGTAACTTTTTATGTTATTATTCCTTACAGGAGTTATATCGTCTTCCCATCTAGCACCATTCAAATAAGTTGTTGGATGGGGAATATAACCCTCCAACCACTGTCTCTCTTTTAATTTTCTAATTTTAACATCCTCAATAATTTTTTCTGCCAATTTAACATCCTTAATTTTTAACCAAATTTGCTTTGCTCTTATTTTTGCTTTTTTTAAGGGATACTCTAACCAAAAGGTACCAAACAATAATTCTAGTTCTTTGTCAAGATTGACCGTACTCTCTGTGTACTCTCTGTGTACTCTATGTATAGACGAACTGACCTTTGGTAAGGTGCCACCTGACCTTTGGTAAGGTGCCTCCTGACCTTTGGGCAGGTGCTCTTTGGTTAGGTGCTCTTGATAGATTTCATCTATTCTCTCTTCAAAAACCTTATAATAGGTGACATGTTTCAATCTATCATACTCATATTCTATACAACCTATCTCTTTTAATTTTTTTTTTACTCTTCTTTGTTGTTTTTCTGTTAAAGATGTCTCTCTTTCTATTTCAAAAGAAGTTTTTCTAATACCCCTCTCTTCTTCTTCTTTTCCTTTCCAATATAACATCTGCCCCATAAATATGGCTTCTTCAATACCAAACACCCTTGCTAGTGCTGGATAGAATTGTAGAGGCCTTCCAACCTCTCTTATGGCTTCCGTTATTTTCATATTTTTACCTTATTAAGACATTGCTCAATATCTTTTACATCTTGATTATTTAATAAAAACCACTCGCCCCGATATTGTTTGTGTTTATACTTCCTTAATAATTCAGTTTCAACTTTTATATAATCGTCTACTTGATTTTGTAAAATAATCTTAATGGGCTTTGGGTTTTCCGTTTTGTATATTTTTACTCTACTTTTTATATTTTGTGCTCTACCAATTTTGTAATATTTATCTTGTTTTATTAAATAAACGTATCCAATTTTTTTGGGTATAGTTGGTTCTAATTCATTCATTTGTTCTTTATAATATTGTTTGTTTGATAAATCAATTTCAGTATTAAGGGCTCTAATAACTTTATTATCTAAACTCTCAATTAAAAAATTTAATGCTTTCCTACTTTTTTTTAATTTGGATAAATTTATATGTCCACCATTAAAAGTAATAAAAATTTTTCCTTTTTTGTCTTCACAGAAAAAAGGTGATATCGGTATTTTCCTCTGGTCTATAATATATTTCATATATTTAACAATCAAAAAAGACATAACCACCGATGCAAGGTCCCACGAGAACCGCAATGATTATGTCTTTGTTGATAACTAATATTTCTTTATTCGTAGTTTTTTGCATATCTCCATAGTATATTATTCCAAAAGAAAAGTAAAACTTTTTACATATCAAAAAACACTTTTATCTAGTTGGCAAGTGCAAACTACTTTATAAATATATATTAACCCATATTACTATTTGAATGTGGGTTTTTAAAGGCTCCTATGATCTCACTTTTTAATGATTTCATGTTTGTTGTAAATAGTTTTGGCTCAACAGAAAGCAGACTTTGCATAAACTTCAATCTTGCTTCCTTCAAAGAATCTGTATCCTCGAATTTGAAGTAACCAACTGGTTGATTCTTAACTCCTTCTATTTGGAAATCTATACCTAATAGATAAAATTTTAGAGTAACTAAAGTTGCTGCTAAATTAATATCTCTTGTGCTAAAAATTTGTTTAGTCATATTTTTTAAATATTTAATTAAATAGTAATAAGAACAAGTATATCACAGTACATAAGCTGTTTGTAGGAATTTCCGACTACCCACCTATTTTCTGCTTGACAAGTAAAATCAAAAGAGTATTATAGTGGTATGGATGTAGAGAAATTTGCAAAAGAATTAATTTAGGTCGATTTAAAACAGAAATTGAAGCAAAAGAAGTTAGGAAAGTCGCCGAAAAAAATATTATGGCACTTTTGCTAGATAAAATTAACAATTAAAAAACTAAAAATATGACAAATATATCGTTGGGGGAATTATCAATCGAATTAGGTGTAAATAAGAGTAAGTTACATTATTTTTATTCATTAGGTTTGTTGGTTCCTACTGAAACAGTTTCAAAAATGAATTTGTTCGACAGAGAAAAAACAATAGAAATAGTTAAAAAAATAGAAAAATTGAAAGTTAAGGGTAAGACCCTTGATCAAATAAAAGAAGAACTAAAATAAACAAATATGAAAAAGAAAATAAATAAAAAAGAAGAGGAAGAAGACCATGATTCATATTGTCCTAGATGTGGTCATTGTGGTTTTATTGGGTGTTGTGGAATTACAGATTTTTTAAAGAAACATGTTCTTGATAAAACAGATTGTCTTCAGGAAGAAATGGTTTTAAATGATTTGATAACAAGAATAAACGAAACTTTACCAGAGGAAATGCAACAAGACTATCTAAGGAAATGTCCTCAATGTAAATCAAATAAATGCTCTGGTTGGCATGAAGTCAAACTAAAATAAAACTAAAAAATTAAGTTAGGTTAAGTTATGTTATGAAAATTTTAAAAAGTAAAACAATATATCACGAATATGCACTAGAAAATGACTATGATAATGAGGTTATTTCTTATTGTAAATTTTTAAAGGAAACTTTTGGTTGGAGAGAATTTCAATGGGATTCTATTGAACACGTTTGGAGATTTAGAGACCCAATGCTTATTTCAATGATTAAAGAAAAATTTGAAGAAACAGATTTAGATGAAGTAAAAAATGATTTAAAAAAATATCTTATTAATAAAGAAGAAGAAAAAGAAAGGTTTAATAATTCAATTAGAATAAAAACAGCCATAACTACAGATTTTAAACCTAATGGAATTAAAGGAGAGCTTTATGAATATCAAAAAATAGGAATTGAGTTTCTTTTAAATAGTGGGGGGAGAGCACTACTAGCAGATTCACCCGGCGTAGGTAAAACCGCTCAATATATAGGTTATGCGGTACATAGTGGTTTCAAAAGAAACTTAGTTGTGTGCCCAGCATCGGTAAAATTTAGTTGGAGCTCCGAAATCTGGAAATGGGCAAAAAAGAAATCTTTTATTGTTGGTCCACAAACAAAAATTAGCGACATACCTTTTGATGTTGAGTTTGTTATTATCAATTTTGATATATTAAAAAAGTTTCACGATGAATTTAAAAAATACAAATGGAATAGTTTTGTAGTGGATGAATGCCAACTAATAAAAAATCCGGCAGCAATAAGATCTCAAGTGGTAAAAAGCATTGCACAAGATATTCCGAGTGTAATTTTTTTAACAGGTACACCTGTTTTATCCAGACCAGCTGAGATGTTTAATATGTTAAATATAATTGACGGAAGGGTTTGGAATAACTACTTTGCTTATGCAAGTAAATATTGTGCTGGACATCAAGGATATTGGGGATATGAGGCAAAAGGAGCCACTAACTTAGATGAATTAAGTGAAAAAATAAGTAAATATTTTCTTAGAAGAACCAAAAAAGAGGTCCTTAAGGAATTACCGCCTAAGAACTTAATTACAATACTAATGGAATTACCTAGAGAGGAAAGGAAACAATATGATTTGGTTGAGGAGAGCCTAGTTGATTATATGAAGTCTTATAAGAAAGATAAGACAAACAAAGATATAGCTAAATCAATGAATGCTGAGAAGTTGGTAAAATTAAACCTACTAAGAGAGATAAGCACGATGGCTAAGCTACCTATTGCTATGGAAATTATAGACTCTATAATAGAATCAGGTGAAAAGGTTCTTGTATTTTCCAGTTTCAATGCACCTCTCGAAGAATTAGAAGAACATTATAAAAATAAATCAGTAATGATAACAGGTAAAACTAACGTAAATGATAGAGGGGATATTGTTAATGACTTTCAAAACAATCCTGAAGTAAAGGTTTTTCTTGGAGGTATGCTCAGCGCTGGGACCGGTATAACATTAACAGCAGCTAGTAATGTTGTATTTCTCAATTACCCATGGAATCCCGCTGATCTTGAACAAAGCCAAAATCGAGCGCATCGTCCAGGGGCAGATTATGAGTCATTAAATATTTATCAAATAGTTGGGTTAGATACAATTGATGGATTTATGGAGAAGTTGTTAAAAAAGAAACAAGAAATAATTGATCAATTAATTGAAGAAAAGGATGTTAAAAAAATTAACAAATCAATGGTCGATGATTATTTGAAAGAATTAAAATTAAAATATAAAAAATAATATGAATAAAATAGAAGAAGCAATCGAAATATTAATGGCAGAAAGAAATTTATTCTTTTGTAAAGAATGTGAAAGATGGGTTTATAATGAAGATAGGAAATATAGTTTCACTTATTGTGAAAGATGTTTAAAAAGGGATGAGGATGAAAAAGAATAGAACAGATATTTATTTAAGAATATTTTTGTATACAATAATATTAATACTATTAATGGTTGTAATAAATTTATAAATAATGAATAATATATATATTAAAAATTTAACCTTACGATTAGAAAAGACAGCATTCTCGTAAGGTGTGCTGTCTTTTCTGGTTTAAATTATTATGGGTAAAAAAATAGAAATTAAAAAAGGAGATATTTACGGAAGATTAACAATTATAGAAGAAATCCCGGGTTCTTCAAGAAAAATACCCAGAAAAGTTCTTTGTCGTTGTATTTGTGGTGTTAAAAAAATATTTGTTCTTGGTGAATTAAGAAGAGGAAAATCTACGAGTTGTGGATGTTTCCAAAAAGAGAATGTAAGGAAACAACAATTAACACATGGAATGAAAGGAACAGAAATTTATGAGAGTTGGCATTCAATGAAACAAAGATGTCTTAATCAAAATCATAAAAGTTTTAAAGATTATGGTGGAAGAGAAATTAAAATATGTGATAGATGGTTAAATAGTTTTGAAAACTTTTATAAAGATATGGGCGACCGTCCAAAAAAAATGACAATTGATAGAATAGATAATAACGGAAATTATTGTAAAGAAAATTGTCGATGGGCAACTACTAAAGAACAAGCTAAAAATAGAAGAAATACTGTTTTGATAAAATATAAAGGACAAACAATGTGTCAATCAGATTGGGGAAGAAAGACAGGATTAGGAATTGATGTTATTTGCAGAAGAATTAAAAATGGTTATACAAAAGAAGAAGCTGTATCTTTACCCTTATTTACAAGAAGAAAATTATTAAATAAATAAATTAAATTTTATGAAAAAAAATACAGACAATAAAGAAGAAAATATTAAAATAGCTATAGAAAAACTCGAAAAAAAATATGGTACAAATACAGTAATGCAAATGAATAAAAATAATGACTTTAAGGTTGAGTGGATTTCAACAGGATGTATATCTCTTGATGAAATAATTGGGCAAGGTTTGCCCAGATGTCGAATTATGGAGATAGCTGGAGTGGAATCTGGAGGAAAGTCTACTTTAGCTTTATTTTTAATATCTCAAATTCAAAAACAAGGAGGTAAAGCTGCTTTCATCGATGCTGAATTTGCTTTTGATGGAGAATATTCATCGAATATTGGGGTAGATGTATCTAAATTATTTTTATCTCAACCTGAGTCTTTGGAAGAGGGTATGGATGTCCTTCGTGAATTAATTAACACAAATGCTTTTGATATCATTGTTATTGACTCAGTAGCAGCATTAGTGCCGAAATCCGAAATAGAAGAAAAAGAAATGTTAAAAACTAATGTAGCAGTTCAAGCTAGATTACTAGGAAAAGCATTAAGAATTCTTTCTAGTGAAATTGCAAATTCGAAAACAATTGTTATTTTTCTCAATCAGTTGCGCGAGAAAATTGGAATTTTTTTTGGCGATAAGACAGTAACACCTGGTGGACGAGCTCTTAAATTTTTTGCCTCAGTTCGTCTAGATGTTAAAAAAGGTAAAAAGATTACAAACTCAAACGATGTACAGATTGGTAATCAAATTATCTGTACAGCTGTAAAGAATAAAGTTGGATTCCCTTGGAAGAAGACTACTCTTGATCTTTATTACGCCAAAGGGATTGATTTATTGGCTGATGCTCTTGATTTCGGTGAAAAGGTAGGTGTTATAACAAAAGAGGGTTTATCTTTTATCTTCAATGACTTCAATCTAGGTGTTGGGAGAGAAAAAGCCATAAACACATTAGCTGAAGACCCAAAGCTCTTTAAAGAATTACAAGAAGCAATTACTAATAAATTAAAAAAGAAAAATAATGATTAATGGAAAAAAAGTTATAGAGCCAGTGGTATATTCTTTGTTGTTAGAATATCCTGAATCAAATTTTTTAAGTATTCAATATGCTTATACACTTGAAGAAGCTCTTTATTTAGCAAGAGAGGAATATGACCAGTTGCAACGAAAGATTTCTGGGAATTTACCGATGGAAAATAATTATATTCCTAAGTTAACTTTATTCGTTGGTAAGAGTGTGGGTGAATTAACTAAAAATGAGGAGACAACTGACGAACTTTTTAAGCATTATAATAAGATGCAAGAAAAAAAAGAATCTCAGAAAAAAGAAAAACAAATAAAGTTAGATAAAGTTGTGTCAGAAAATAATAGTAATTTAATGAAAGAAATTATTGATAAAAAAGATCTTGTTTTATTTAAAAAAAATATGAAGGTTTTATCAAGTGCTGAGAGACTTTATGTTAGAGATCAATTAAAGTAATATGTCAATCCTTTTCACTTGACAAGTTGAATTAGAAGGAATACAATAGAGTAATAAATGGTCGATTATTAAGTTAAGTTAGGTTAAATTATTAAGATTATAAGGTTAAGTTAAAAATTAAAAAAAATATGAGTAAAATAGATATATTCAAAGAAGCAAAAGAGAAGGTTATCCCTACATGGGCAAAATTTGAGAATGATGGTGATACAGTACAAGGCACCTACGTTGGTAAAATCGTGGGACAAATTGACAATTATGGTCACGAACAAATTATTTATCAATTACTTCAAGACGATGGATCAATTCTAAATGTTGGTTTCGGTTTGAATAAAAAGTTTCTTATTCAAGAAATGGAAGGTGTTAATTGGGGTCAAATTGTAGGATTTATTTTTAAAGGGACAATTAGTGTTAAGGATAAAAGACGACCTGGAAATATGGTTGATGTTAAGGATTACCGTGTACATCAAGATTCTAAGATTGTAGATCAAAAATGGTTAGATGAAAATAAGGATAATATGCCGGATGTTGTTTATGTGTCTGAGACACCTAATCAGGTTGAAATTAGAAAATCAAAAATTGAAGCAGATAAAGAATTTGAAGCAGTAGGAACAGTTCAAGATCAAGAAGAGCCTCCATTTCTATCTGTAAAAGAGAAACTTAGTGTTATTGAAAAATTAGCAAAAGATAAATTGGGTTCAGTTGATGCTGAGACAACAAAAGTGGCTGTTATGGAAAAGTTGGGAATTGCGTTTATACCAGTTCAATATGATTCTATTATTGAAAAATTAACAGAATTATAATTATATGAGTAAGATGCTGATAATTGGCGACATGCACCTGCGAGACTCCCTTCCTTATTCGGAATACATAGACGGAGGAAGAAAGAAAGAAAAGGATGAAATATTGGAGTTTATAGTTAATCAATCTTTAGAATGTGATTGTGTTGTTTTCTTAGGAGATTTCTTTAATTCAAAAAATAACTCTTCAGAAGTTAATAAACAAGCTGTAGAGTTCTTAGAAAAGTTTACTAATGATGTATATATCATCAGTGGTAATCACTCGAAGAAGGGCGACGGAACCACAGCATTGGATTTTTTGAAAGAAGTTAAAAATAAGAATTGGCACATTTACACAAAGATTGAATCAACTGTAATTTATGGTAAAGAGGTATGTTTCTTACCTAATATGCTTAACTCAGAATTGGGAGTATGTAATAGAGATGAAGCTACAGATGAAATTCTAAAAAGGATAGGGACTGGGGACATCTTATTTGTTCACCATGCTATATCAGGAACCACTTTTAATGGTATTAAAACCGAAATATTATCAGAAGTTGTTTTACCGAGAGAAGTTCTGGAGAAGAGTTTCAGGTTAGTAGTGGGTGGTCATATTCATGATCCTCAGGAAGTGGGGAAAACATTGATAGCAGGAGGAGTTTTCACAAGTACAGTTGGTGAAATTGAAAGATTTATTTGGAAAATTGATGATGATTTATCAATAGAAAAGATTAAATTACCGTGCAGGGAGATTCATAAGGTAGAAAATCCAACAATTGAAAGTCTCGGTAAAATAAAAAGAAACTCGATTGTAAAGGTTGTTCTAACTAAAAAAGATGAGATTGATATTGAAGATCTAAAAAAGGAATTATCAAAGTTTGATGCTTATCTATTAGTAGAAAATTATCCGAACAAAAGAAAGAAGGCACATATAGAAGAAGGAGCTTTTGACTTTTCACTATCAGCTTTATTGAAACTATATTCAGATGAAAAAAAAATTGACTACAATAAACTTATTAAAGGTTTAGAACTAATTAATAATTAAATGAAAAGAGGTTATGGTTCAAGATAATAGGATAGGAGATAGTCATAGTGTAATTAAACACAATGTTTATCGTGGATTTGGAGATATAAAAGTCTCGAAGTGCCTTCCCAAGGATTGTGAAGCATTTGCAGAGATTAGTGGTAGTCCATTATTAGCTAAAGTAATAGAAATCAATGAAAAACTTAGAAAAATGGTTAAATAGAAATATAAGTAGTTTAGATATTGACCCAGTTGGTCAAATAGATTTTATTGGAACTGAATTTGAGTATGACCAAGACTCAAGAATTGAAATTCAGAAGATTTATGATGAAAAATGTGATGACTAAAAAAGAAGTGGTCGAAATTAAATTATTAAAAGAACTTAATTAAATAAAAAAAATATGTTAATAGAACCAACAGT